>Ga0307507_10005975_pt1 | contig 19283 bp, 27 predicted proteins | sample 7_EM_MG_FD_207223 | JGI IMG/M metagenome (GOLD analysis project Ga0307507, IMG submission 207223) | Populus trichocarpa ectomycorrhiza microbial communities from riparian zone in the Pacific Northwest, United States - 7_EM | ecosystem: Host-associated > Plants > Roots > Unclassified | place... | reverse complement strand
GCTCTAAAATCAAAATTCAATCAAATTTTTTCAAAGTCCTACGATTTTGAGATATTATCTATTTTTACAAGACTGTCATCATTTTTGCAATCCGCTGTAAGCCTGGTTAAGTTTTTTCCATATTTTCCTGATGGGCCCCCTTCGATCGCAAGGGGAATGCCGAGAGGAGCAGTGAGGAAGCGAGGGACATAGTGGGTGGCATTGTTGCTGCCGACATGGCGCATAAGGGATGGACCTGCCAGCCTCTGCGGGACGGCCTCGCGCCATTCCACAACAGCTCCTCACGGCAAACGAGTTCCGGGTGGCCACCGTCGTTATAGTAGGAAGTCCTCTCATACCCGTTGGGTGTACTGGGAGACAACGATGGGATCGCTGCCGAGATTGGAAGACATCTGTTAATTCAAGTCAGTACGCAAATGCATGCTGTCCCATCGTTCGCTATTGCCTTCTCCAACCGTCGTAGCAGTTAATCTCGTTTGTCGTAGGTTATTATTCGAGTCCCGACTCCATTGGACCTGACCATAATGCGTCTGGGAGTCTGGGACCATGGTTCATATTCATGAGCACGATCGGTAGAAATATGGCGTCGCCGACACGAGCTCTCAAACCGCGTATCTACTCATTTAACTGGCCCAACCCCCAGTTTTACTCTGAACTTTGAAGAGGTCTTGAACATCTGGGGTAAAAGGGTTCCCTAATGTCGGCGGATGATAACACGAGAACAACCTCCGAGTCCATGTTTGAATCACAGTTGTCCGTATAACAAAGTTCATCTGAGACTTACTGGCTCGGCAGGTCATCGACTCCGCATCGTGTATGTAACCAGAGTCTTCAGTTCTGAGGCTTGGACCCTTCTAGTTGCCAACATCGGATTCAGATATCCCGCGTATTCGAAGAGATGAATTAAACCATATGGAGTAGGCGATTCAAACCTTGGCTACCGATTTTCCCTTGACCAACACACGGAGGCGATGTCTTTGAAATAAACTCCTTTCTCCAGATCTCAGTGCTTTCAGGCTTTCTCACCGCAATCCTTTCAAACCCGTACGTGCACTGCGCGGGTACTTAGTAGAATGGTCATATATAACCGTTTTTGTGTGTCGTGGCCAGATATGGTGCTACGGCCGTCTTACCCTGCCGGACCCCTCAGTTGTAAACCTAGCGCACAGCCAGGTTTATAGCTCTAGGTACGTTTCCATTATCCCCTTCTCGTGTTGTGACTTGTAGCTGTGAATCTTCTACGGCCGTCTACACTGCCCTCTGGTTGTATGGCGCTCAGTGGAATGGTTCTCGGTTCCACTCTCTGACCTTTCGGCGTGTAACGGCCAGTGGTGCTACGGCCGTCTTTCACTGGCGAATATTTAAGCCCAACCTGCCAGCACCAATACTGCACAGTTAGATCTACCAATGAAGTTCCCATCCGTCTATTATACTTCCGTGCTCGCACTACTTGCCGTGCATGCCACAGGGGCCGTCACCTCATACAACGATTCCCCAACTTCCTCCGATGTCATCACCACCTCGTATACCCCACCCCAACCAAGTTCCTCCTATGGAGCTTCACCAACAACACCGGGTTATCCAGTTACCTCCGGATATCCTGGTCCAGTACAAGTTCTTTGGGGACAATGTTGGCTCTTTTCTTTTTCTACTGTTGTATTATCGATTCCTGATTGATTCAAGGTGGAGGATATTACTACTATGGAACGACCATATGTCCCCCAGGAGCCTATTGCCGTCATTTCTCGGATTGTAAGCATATATCAATTTCCTTGGAGGTTTCACATATTGACTCCTGACAGGGTACTCTCAATGTAACCCTCTCGGTAACTAGCATAGTTATAAAGTGGAACTTGAAGGACACTGGATTTTTTGCTCGCTCGTCATGAACTTTATTTTGCTAGTTGTCGCTCTTCTCCTTCGGACTTATTTACCCTACTTGTTTTGAAATCTGTCAAGTGGTAATACGAGTTTAATTTGTGAAAACATGAGTTACTTCTGCAGTGAGGGATTAAAAATTTAGTAATGTTCGGAAATCTTTCGGGCAGGGATCGTAATCGGTCTTCCGTCATCTATCTCGTCTTCATCCGGAATGCACACTCGAAGGATTTCTGTAGTAGGAGATCTTCAACGAACAAGTACCTTTGGGATCCAATTATACGAAATGATCGGCGAAGTGGCGCAAAGACAATTGGATCCAAATCCTGGAAACAAACAGGCTGATAAGCTCACAGCAGCCCGAAATGCGTTCACGGAGGTGGTCCTGCGTGCAAGCTATACATGCTCCTCGTTAACCATACCCTTCCCATAATTGGCATGAAACCCATTATCAGGTTGCTTGCAGACGATTAAATCAATCTTAAACCCGGCTCTTGTATCCGATTGGAAGCCTTTATCTCATGAGATGTCCGAGTCGTCTAAAAATTCTATCAGTGGATAGCAGGCTAAAACTTATGAAATGCACTATTCAAGAAATAGAGGCCGAACGGATGCTGTCAACTCAACTTGAAGCCGCCAATCGGATTGCTAGAAGAGCCCAGCCAATAGAAGTTGATATTGATTGGCGCTCATAATACAGAATCTTATCCTGCAGAATAACTGATTTTCCAACACATGGATGCACTTCCGTGAAAGCCCCTATGATTCTCCGTCTGCCTTCGACGGTTCCGCAGTATTCTTGGCTGAAACTGTCGACATGGATGTGGATGGACCATTCTACATCATGATGTGCCAAATAATCAGACGGATTCAGGAAAACGATGAATTCGGCGTACCTGTCGCAATTTCGCAAGATGGATCTTCAATGTTTCTGCGTAATTATCGAATCCAAGCGTACTCATCGCGTTAAGGATGTCCTCTCCAGCTATGGTTTTCCTCTTCTCAAGCTGACATTTTTCTGCGGCTTCCGAAGTAATAAACGAGATGAATTCAGAAACACATTCCTGAACACATTCCTTGGCGTCTTTTGCTATTTTAGCGGTGGGTGGAACCGCAGATTTCATGATCCTGGCCACATTGGCTATCTGTCAATACATTAAAATTTTTCCATTGTAAAATCACCGAAGTTCAAGAACTTACAGGTAAAAATCGATCCTGCTCACGATACTCCCCAACTTCCTGGTCGGTTATTGGATTTGGTTCTGGGGTTTCCTGTTGTGGGATGATCATGCCACCGCCAGTATTCTCGTCTCTCGGGACAATCGCTGGCAAATCAGACATTACAGTTGGTATCCAAAAACCAAAGGTGAGTAAAGTTGAAGCGGCGTAATAGTACTCGCCCGTCGTCAATTGGGCTGGTTAATTATGATCAAATTCAATCCTCACGGATGGAGAAAGCCGAATCTCCGCTTCTTGCCCTCTCACTCCTCAAAATGGACGACGAGACAGCAGAAATTGAACTTGTAGGTTTCATAGTCGTGATGGATCACATTTCTCAGACACGTAGCCCGACAGCTTCAGCAGAATTTGAATAAAACTCGTCAAATATCGAGACGGATGACGAGTAGGTCAATGTCAAGTTTTCCATCCTCGGAATTCTCTTATATCTAGTAGCAATCCTCGACAGTTTTGATGGGAGGCTCGCAAAGCTGGAGAAGTCGATATTACCGCTTTATACAGCTACTCAGATCTTGAACAGACGACGGAGCAGTAAGATTATTCAACCAAACGTAAATTCCATCTTTGACATCCAACGTGCTAGATATTGGCAGGACTCTGGCAAACCTCAAAGAGATGACCTTTAACAGGGAGGATTTAGCTGCTGATGAGGCCATTATACTCAGAGGGTTTGTCGAAACATGGTCTACCACAATTTTCACTCACACTCTCCTAACAGGCCCCAGCCAGGGCAACTGAATATTTATAAGGACGCCTTAGAACGACTCAATACAAGTATCGCCTTTAATACTACAGATATGGATATCTCAGTGACAGTATGCAATCATGTTTCATTCCTCTAAGTACCACATCTGATTCTTGGGTCACAGTCGCGCTTGGTGGAGACCGGCGCCAAACGGTTAGCCCAGCTCTACACGCAGGTCGTTGCAGAGGGATCTTCAGGAGCAACACCGGCACCAGGATCTGAATCCATGCCCAGCTCATTTCCATCGTCTTTACTACCAACTCTTTCTCCAGTGGTCAAATTTCTTCGAACTCTTCCTGTACCGATGACCCATCCCTCGCATCCCGCAGCATCCGACATTTTTGCTACATTCAAGGAAGCGCAGCTGGGCTACGCCGACATGCGAGGAAACTGGAGTGTGAAATGCTTAGATGGCCAAGGCAAGAGACTGGTTGCCCGAGCTGAAAGTGTGGATCCACTAACGACAGGAACCGAGTTCAGAGACTGGGTTGAACTTATGCTTGGCATTACAGAGGTACGGAAACCATACTTGCTGTCCTTAATGACCTGATGGCTTGGTTAGGAGGAATATAAGCTTCTTCTCGAACTCAGTCCACTTCCGAGCTCCCAGATGATTGCCTCCACCTTCGCGGTGCTCTTGGCACCCATACTCAAAATTTTCGGTCAAATACTTGGCCAGCTCGTCGCCCTTACAAAAAAACATCTACAACAATATAGCTTTCTCGCCTTGTCTGCTTACGAGGGATTATTATCGCTGCAGCCACATTGGGACGAGTTGCTCTCCCGTAGGGGTTCCGATTACGTGCAGGAAAAGAACGAATTGAAAGATGGATTACAAAATCTGAGGGCTTTGTGTCTTCGGAGTTTTCCCGAGTTCCTGGCAGATATCAAACTTGCTGCCGCTGGTAGAGACGTCAGCAAGGGTATGGATTCTTCCTCTAAATTAACTGATTTTACGATCTCGGTATGTGCAGACAATATTATATATCTAACTGCATTGAGACAACCCTGTCTAGACTGTTGAATACGTCAATCGCATTCCTCAAGTCCAAAGTGGTGTTGAGTCTGCTCTGTATGCTCTTGGTGACGGAAATTGGAAGATGGGCGAAGGCGTCCAAGTTGGAAGAGGGGGGACAGACAACGGGAGCCTTATTGAGCATTTTCTTCGTCTGTGCTTTTCACATTCAGCGTATATGACCCCAATTGAAACAACCATCTTGACAGACGATATCGTGACAACTACCATCGCGAGTTTGAATGCAATTTCACGAAGCAAACGATCTCCCTTTCGTCCAGTTTTTCTTCTAAACAATATCTCATATCTAAGACAAAATCTCCTATTGGAACCGTCCAACGACGCAATTCCTAGTCTCATATCCCCAGCGACAACTGAAGCTCTAAAGTCTGCCTTTCGGACCGCTAAAGCTGCATATTTTGATTCTAATCTCTCTCCCCTCATGCAAGTTCTCACAGAGCACCCTAAAGATGAAATGAATAAAGCCGTTGTTAAGGATAAATTCACGAAATTCTTCACCCTGCTCGATGAAGTAGTGGAGCGACACAGGTTCGCCAAGGTGCTGGAAGATGATCCCAAGGCGAGAAAAGAGATTGAAGATGAGACTGTCATGTTGGTTGTTCCTCTATTCCGACTATTCATGCAAAAGCATAAAGAGTTTAGCAGAAGTGAGTTGTTTTTTTATTTTTTAAAATTACTAAAGTTGGCTTATTACTCCGACAGATCCACAGAAATGTAGGTCAACTTTCAGACATTGTTACAATGGTTTTCATGGTCCCGATTTCCAGACATCAAACGGACGGCAGAGGATGTCGAGGCACAGCTCAGAGGTCTATTTTATGTTATTTATTGAACCCTGTATCGATGCAGTGCCAAGTCGTATATTACCAAGGACCGCTTAGTGAAATCCAATCTCGCAGTACAACAAGCCTCTCCGTTCCGATTTGGCGGGTCATTTCGTTCTGGCGTGTGGTTGAGAGGCCTTCGTACTCCCCCAAAAGGCTTCCATCCAGAATTCCTTTGGAGAGTGGCTTGGAAATGTAGTCATTGCGCACAATTCTGTTTTGTCATTGAGTTTTATTAAAGGGACTCAGAAAACGACTTGCCGGAAGGCTTTGGGGTTCAAGCCAGCAACGTGCTGAATATTTCGGGTGAGTTGGCCTTGAAGGAGCTGCAATCGTTTGAAAGCAACCTCATCGACGGGAGTGAGGGACACCAGTGATCCATCAGGGGACCCTTGTCCAGATTTAAGCAGTTGATGAGCCAAGAGATGCACGACTCACCCAATAATAGTTTTGACTGTGGGATGTCGGAACTATCCCGTGTGCGGCGGGCAATGGCACAAGTGGTTCTGAATTCACTTTGCCCATGGAACTCCGTTCGCAAAAGTAAATACCGTCCATTATTTGAATCAGGATCTTCCGCAATGTCGTTTCAACACAATAACCAGAATGAACATAGACCTGTCTCACCCTGTGGGTTGTATTCGTATACCCGGAGTATTCCTTCATCATCTGTACTAACAATGCAAAGCTCCTCGTTCGTAAAGAAAAAGTCGACACTCGCTGTCGCAATTTGCTTTAAATCCTTCGAGAGAAGCAAGAGCTTATAGGGATCCTCCTGGACGTAACATGGACCTAGGTCATGACTGGTTGCGGACAAAATTAATCAACATACCTGGAAGGCAACAAACATGACACTTTTAACTGCATCACCCACCAACAAAAGATTCTTCAACGCACGTAGAGACGTGACATAAACTCCAACGTCCATGAATGCCACGCCCACAAGGCGTTCGTCAGCATCAAAAGCTCGTACAAAAATCTGACGAGACGTGAGCTGGATACCAGAAATAAGAACGATGATAAAACCTTTTGCCCCATTGAAGAAACGACATATCCAGAAAAGCCGCACACAGCAGTTACTGGTCCCTTGGCTTCGTCTCGGCAGCGAAGACGAAGCTTGTACCATCGTTGAGGGGGGATATTTGCGTCTGGAACCACTTCAACGATCTCGAAGATGTAAGTCTGTCCCTCAATGAATATGATGTACGGACAAACATATTTTGGAACTTACAGCGCCTTTCGTAGCCAAGTCTTCTCCACGATCAATTGTTGTTCCAACAATAATGAAATCCTTCGTCCCGGATTCCGTACTGGCTGTTTCGAGAGGCACTGAACACATGTCATTGATGAATTCATTTGTGGCGAATTCGTAGCTAATTTGGATGTGAGTACTTGTCGTCAGCTTGAAGCGGATATCGCACCCATCCAACGTGATCCACAGGTCTGGTGATATTAACTCCAATGATGAGCAATTGGTGACAGGTTCCGTTATATCAGGGGCTGAAAAATAAGGTTAGGCGAGGGAGTCAATAATTGCTGCATTCCACACCGTCCGGTTCCCATATCTTGTTACCGTCTTCGTCGTATGACGCAAATTTTGCTTTCAAAGACGACCCAGCGACGATCAAATCAGAAGATGGGTCAAAAAGAACATTGGAGTATGCTCGCTCTCGAGGAATAAATCGGATGGGCAATGACCCGTCTAGCTGCAAATTCGGAAGCCACTCCAGTAGGCTAGGACCCTAATTAAAGGAAGGTGACAGTTGAATGAAGTGACGACGTGAATCCTCACCTCTTCAGTATACAACAAGAAATCACCCCTAGAATCCCATAAAGAACACGACGTGAACGCGTGCACAACACTATGACCTGATGGGTAAATCTGGATACCACTTTTATTGCTCGCCAAAATCCAATTTGGCCGATCCCCTGTAAAGAATACCCCGGAATATGTGATACCGGGTGATGGAGTAGTCACAAATGGGATGAAATTCCGTGATATACGTTTCTGCTCAGCAATTATACTCTTTTCGTTGTCGTCCTGACGCTGTATCTCGAAGGCCATCGAAGCCATTTTAACGAACTGGACATTCAGATGCGATGGCCGAATTTTTTCTAGTGGTTCCATTGGTTGTCCTGCTGGAACGACTTGGTACAGAGTTAGTTGACCAGAGCGAAGGAAAACCTGGCGAAACGGCCTTGAACAAAAAAATTCTAGAATAATTTATTTAAAAAATACACTCACGCATAAATAAGGTGTTGGTGATGTTTCACCGATGGGAGCGATAAGGAGCTGCTCCACGTCAAGCTCCTGTGGTTTTCGTGGCACCTCTTGAGGAAGAGATAATGCCGGAGGATCGTGGGAGTCGACAAGCACGTTCTGAAGCGTGGACAGCCCATTGGTTGAGAAAGCCAACGTTAATTTGGGAAGGGTCCATATCTTTGACATAACTTGAGCCGAATGTCACGGATGATGGTGCTGCAAATAAAGTACCTCCATAATTCCTTGAGGACGTATGAGCACTAACCACTGTGTATGAGTGCCAGCATTAACCGCAGCTTGGAGAGTGGATGTGATAATTGTCGGTGAAACCGTATTCTCATAGTGCTTCTCGAGTAGACCACTGGAGTCCGTGTAAAAACATCCAGTCAGATACCTCGATGACTTCGATCAATAAACAGTCAGCATCAGAAGTGTAATGACGTAAATTAAATCCACCTTGTCACCCATTGGAGACATATCCTTCCTGCGAATCTTTCCGCGCTCCGTTTCTCCAATGAACAGACCAATTGAATCATCCTCACGAACAATGAAAACAAAAGGATCCGATATACTACATCCACGAATCTTAGGTCGAGGCATATTGCCATCCATGTCTTTGATGATCTGTCGCTCGGTCCCATCTTGTCAAGTGAGACAAATTACGTTTGAATTTATCAAAATCTTACCTGGTTCGAGAACTCGAATGGCGTTTGTCATGACATGGAGAATCGCCGTACGTTGGAAGAATGCTGCGGCGCCAATTGTCGTTCCAGGAATGCGTGTGACGATTGAGATTTCACCCTTTGTTCCTTTAGTCGCGATCTATGACGAATCTCAGGTAAGAAGCATCAGAGCAAAAGTTAACATACCCGAGAAAAACCAGGCGACGGATTGATATCCGTGCTCAGAATTAAAGAATCATTTTCAACCTGAAACGGGTTCATTGCTTTCTCGTAAGATATTCCACTTGCTTTCACGGGTTGTCGAATTGGTAATGACCATAAACCACGAGCGCCTCCAATGGGATGTAGCTTGCGCTTGGTCAAAATGGGGAGGTCGCGCTAACGAACAACGTTGGCTGGTTTGCAAAAGGGAAAAACAAATAATTACATACCTGAAGTAAGGTAAACCCACCAGTGGAATCATATCCAGTAGCTGCCACAAGTTCGGGCACAGACCTGTCCTGCAGAAAGCTTATCCTCTGAGATTGTGTGATAAAAACGTGAACCTACCCCATTCTTCGCTAGCGAGAACGTCATGTCCGCAATGGGTCCATGGCCAGGTATAGAATCCCTCAAGGACAGATGAATGACCGTCCTGGTTTTCTTAGTCAAAGTTTCAACGTTTGTTGTTCCATTGGGAGCAGGGGTGAGCTTGGGTTTGGAAGAAATACCATATATGTCTTCAGAGATATCAGCGTAAGTAAATATTCAAGAGTCATTTGCAGACCTTCATCATCGTCATCATATTCCATAGCATCATCCCCCCGTACAATGGCAGTCGGAACCTGCTCGGATTCATTCCCTTCAACCTCTTCCTCTACTCGAGCAGCCTTGAGGAGAACAGAAGGTCCAACAGTGCTTCCAATGAAAATATGGTCGTTTCCTAGATTCCTTACAATGCTTGGAATAGAAGTTTGTGCCAAAGGGGGTGACATCACAAGTTTTGAAACTGTCTTTCCGTCCACCAAAATATCCACGGGATAAACTGTGCCATCGTTTAGAACAAGGAAAAACATTTTTTCATCCACGAAAATAGCTCGAGAGCCTTCTAAGACAAGTTTCCGAGTTGGATCGGCTGGAAGGGTAGAAACATCGCTGATTCGCGAAGTCCATCCATTAACTGGAAGAACAATCCGTCGAGAAGATTGATCCACATATATGATACCATTGCTTGTAACGACGACAACTCCACCCAGTGATGTTGGACAGGGCAGGAGGTACATGGAATCATGGGGAAGGTTCTCTAGGATGGTCAAAATTGGGTAATGTTGAGCGGCAATGTCGACGGTGAAGATGACGACTTTGGCCGTATCTCTGTATTCCTTCAATCGACTGATGAGGGTGAATGTCATGAATAATCAGAGTGGCAAGAACACATACCCAGTCCAGGTTTGTTCAGTCTGGAAAAGCATTGCGAGTGTCGGATTATTAAATCCAGGAAGGAAAACAAAGTCGATAATGTTGCGCAAATTTTCATCCACTTGAGCGGGTAAGTCGAGAATAAAACTTGGAGAATAAGGAATATCCCTGTCAAGGGTCAGGAAGGGATCCACAAAGAGTTCAAGAAACGTGTTACCTCTGCCGTGAATGATCCTGGTCCATGACTTCCAATTCGACTTGTGTTTGGATGAAAGGCAAGATTGCGAGCGTATGCTTTGGCAACGACAAGGCTGCGCAACGGGAGAAAGGGTCACATCGTAATTCTGCTCGAAACAAAGATGATTCGAGGGCAAGCTAAACACCACGTTACGAGCAATTTCACACAAAACCTCAAATCTCTTACCAGTTGCGGGGCTCGTTCGTATGTGTGAATTGAAACAGTGACTAGGTCATAAACCGCGTCGGACCACTCGAGAAGGGCAACCTGAAATGACAGCGCGTGTCAACGAAACCTTGACAAGAACGAAGAGAGACACAAACTTTTGCATCTTTGAATGATATGAGGAGTCTGTCCAGGTTATCTTGTTGAGATGCAACTGTGCGAACACCCTGTATACCAGTGACAATGCCGTGAAGATGGTGTTTTCGGATGAGGTACAATCGAGTAACTGTTGGGGTATGTGCGGGTGCTTTTTGTGTCACAGACTAATGACCACGATCAGTGCCAGGAAAGTTGATTGAGAGAAGGGCTTATAGAGTACATGAAGCTAAGTTAAATCACCTTTGCTATGTTGATATAGCCGTCACCTCGCTCGTCCATTTCCACCTCCCCTTCCACAGCTTCGGTCCCTCGCCGAACAGTCGATCTTCTGTCTTTTTCTTCGTCCTGTAGAACCGGGGCAGGTTCTTCCACAACCTCGAAAACACGCAGAAAGCTCGAACGGGCCACAACCAGATTGCACATCACACGCGATACGGACTCATGGCGAGCCACATCGGGGACAGATTCCAATGTCGATGGTGTCAGCTTCAAACTTGTGGCGAATTCGACACCGCTAGCGGGAAGAATTTGTTGGTGTACCGAATGCATAATCAACGGAACATTGAATTCAGCAGCAAAAGGCCAACTTGTAGCCAAACATCGGCCAGCGTTCGGACTGTCACGTTTTGGCAGGCGTGATGTGTTGTGACACGACCGAAATTAGACATTTGCCATTTCGCTTTCTGTTCAAAACACCCGGAATGTGCTCCGATATGTTGTCTTAGTTATCTCTGAAATTTTCGAAGCAATCAACTAAGAGGGAGGCAAGGAAATCGAGGGTGACCGAGCGATGCGTATTTGGCTTGACGAGCTTTCTCTCACCCATACCATTGAGGGGACTTGTTGGTTGCTAAAATCTCTTTTGAAACATGAAGGAATTACCAAGTGGCAGGTTGCTTGAGTACAGCGTGAGGCAGCAGATCATTAGCATTTTGTGGAAGTATAATGATCAGACTTCACTTATGACTCTCTTCGATAAAACAGTACTGTGAAGCCGATATTGTATGAGATTCGTAAGTACTCTCGGATCCATTCCCCAAACCGTTACATGAATTTCTTGTACGATCGCCAGCCCTTCAAGTTTGAAATAATACTCTCCTGAAATCAAAACTCCATCAATTAAAAAAGGCTACATGCTCCATGATGAGTTTATTCAATGCCAACACAGTTGGAAATTGAACAGCTCATTCCCCAATCGAGATCTGCAAATTATTAAGTTTTGAATGATGTAATGCTCAGAAAATTCATGCGATGAAATCATTGGTACCTGCGGAGACAGTGTTTAAGGAAGGTGTATCGGAATAAGGCACGGCAGGACGCTCATTACTCCTAATATGGGCGTTTGGTATTTTCTGGACCATAGGTATGAATGCGAATACTTAAGTAGCAATAAAGACAGTTCCTTGGACAGCTGACTGAAACCTTGGATGATATTTAACCCTTCATTTATAAAGTCTGCGGCGATCAAGCTCACGATCGACGCTGGTCAGAGACAGCAATTCATGTCGGACATAAGGAGTCAGTTCCAGTAGGAGTATGTACTATCAAACAAAGGCTGAATCGGTTATTTGATTTCGCGGTGGAAGACAATGTAACTTGAGTGGATTCGAACAAACGTCTTCTAAGTTCTATGATTCTATCGGGTACTTATCAGCGTGACCGAAGTGTGACGTCCTCTCTGGAAGATCTTTCTAGACTTGTCACTTGTGGCACCTCGAGGTCGTCAGCCTGCGGCAGGTTCAGTAATGTACCGCGTTGCTTCTGACGTGAACAAGGTAAATACATGCTCCGACCCTGCTGGTAGCCCGTTCTACTCAAAATTCGTAGAGAGAGTCTGGCCCCCTATTGTTTCTCAACATCGATCGCTACAGTGCACATTGATTGTGGTTCGAAAACCTGGCCAGGTTCTAATACAACTCTATCATTCACATTGTGGAATAACAGATACCCCAGCATGGACCACTGACGACATCCTAGAGTTTCCGCAATCGAGAATCTTTGCATATCACACGAACCTTGCTCTTCTCTGGTTGTCCAGGATGTGAAGTTACGGATTTGTCAAGTTCTGGCCACATGGCAGACCTCGAGCTAAACTCGTGGGTCGAACATGGTGTTGCGCCCAAAACTACATAAGTACGCCATTCTCGGACGCACTGAATCCGATGCTTGGCTCTCTCACTCGGCAATATGTTTTCCTCCTCTATCCTCCCCGGCGTTTCAACCAACGTGAAAATCATGCATAACCCATCTTCAAAGGTAATATGATATGTGTACAAAGTCTCGACTTCCTATTTATACATTCACCCCATAGTCGTCCAATCGATACGTCAAGTCATCTACCAACCCCAATATGACATACCTTTCGAACCCTAACTTATACGACCTGGGTTATCTGTCGATATTACCTACAGATGCACCTCCTGCCAACTGGTATCCTAATAGGTAAATGTTCCTCCATCTGCTGCTGGTTTATGGAATGACCTCGTTCGTTTCAGCTCATATAATCCACCTTATGGTCAAGATTACGCAATATATTCCTCCAATTCCTTCAATCATGACCAATCGAACCAATTTCTAGACTTTGAAGATGCCAGCTCGATTGGAACGGAATCCCCGGCTATGTCCACTGCTAGCCTAGAGACCTTAAAAAGTCCAGTGGACTCCGACTCTCCTATTGACCAGTTAAATATTCCTGAGTCTGAGAATCGGGTTCCTCAGTCTAGCTTCCCATTCCCAATCCCACCATCTCAGGTCGCACCTACGTCAGGAGACCACAGCCAACATTTTTCTTCCAATATTAACGTTCGTTCGACGACCCCTTTCCAATCTGTTACAATGGACCAGATGCCTCGTGCCCTTCATCCCTCCTTCCATATCGACATCTTCGAAGACAGCCAAAGTTCAATTTCGGAATTGGAAGTCGATGAGCGCGACCGGATCGCGAAGATAAATGCTGAATACAACGCCATATCGCATGGAGGATCCGTCAACAATACGCCATCGCCTCCGAAATATTCCCCCGATCGCTTCCGGGATTCAACTCATACGCCTCAAATATCCTCAATACATACACGGCCCTACCCCCCCTTGTCTACCTCTCAACCTCGTCATCCAGACCTACACTTCCCTCCAAAACAAATCGGAACCGAGAAAAAGGAACTTTCATCATCTCCCTACCGTATTTATGCCAGCCCTGTGGTTTCTATCCCTCATGATCTTAGCCCTCCGATCGTCGAACGTTTGCCATCTCAGCTTCCACCAGAGCAAAATCTGATCACAAACAGATCCCCTCCTCTATCACAATCGTCACCACCGGCTGGCAATCGCAATCATGAGGGGACATCTGATTTAGATCGTTTCAGGATCGCACAGAATGGCATATCTCCTCCGACAAGTTACATCCATTCCGATCCGCAAACTTGCATATCGAAAGTAGAGAAAAGCCAGACGTTGGGACCGTCGTCTATTGTTCCGGCAGAGATTCCACGAAAACCCACATCTCCGGTCGTAATCGCTAATGGACATTCGTCACAATCCGTTTCCAGCGATGTTCAAGAAAGTTTGCAGTATAAGCAACAATCCCGATCGGATGCACCAAGTTTAATCCAACCGTCCACAACCGCGAAGAATCACTCTTCTCCTCATATTGCTTCTCCCGATTCACGGCAGTACACGGGTATCCTCAAGATGTCATCACCCCATCCCCAAATTAATGATGCCGCAGGATTGGAAAACACAGAGCGGACCTCCCTTGGTTCCAATCTCAGAAGGGACACCAAGACGCCGGGACTTCCAGGTAGAGGCCCCTCGTACATCCAGCCCATCGATTCTCCATCCCAAAACGCCCACAACAGCCCTGATATGCGTGATAAAGACTCCCGCAAGTCGAGTCCCAAATGTTTTTTGGATGAAAAGTCCGGCCACGTGGACAATTGCCAGTCTCCCGGTGAGGCTAGCCTGTCATCCAGCGACTCATCTTCCTCGGTTTCGCCGTCCAATCGGACGCTTCCTCATGAGGATATTATTGCCTTGAGGCGCACAACAAAGGATGCAGACCACGACAGGGGATTTGACCGTCATAGGCGTCTGCGCACCACAGGTACCGAACGGACAGCTGCCTCGAAGCTTATAGATGAAACTTCCCGTGGCACTGCTCCCATGCATACCCAAGGTCCATTGCACTTGTCCCCTGAGGGTACTCTCGCCACCTTTTTACAACCAGATTCTCAAGTTGTGTCTGTAACCGCCTCCGAGCACAGGCAAACAGATCTCCGTCACTCAAAGACTCTCTATGACCAAACAAGTACAACCAACTCCCTTGATTCACGCAAGGTTCATGAACGCCAATACGTTAATTTTGGCAAGCCACAATCAGAGACCACTAAACATGAGCGCATGCTCTCAGCCGCCCTTCAATCTTCTCCGGTCAATAAATTTGCAACCACATCCAGTTCACTGCCTTCCACTCTAGGCTTCCCACCGACTCCGGTTCCCCCTGAACCTCATCGCCGCCATTCGGATGGAGACCAGGTGGGACCCCCGATTCGACCCCCCCTGTATAGCAGAAATTCTGCACCATTGGCCAGATCAGTTCGTTGGACAGATAATTTGATTGCTCCTTCACCCATTTTGGCACCTCCAAGGAAAAAAGGGTGGTTTAACCGCCGAGGGCAAGTCGTTGTTACTTGCTTGAGAAGACCTTATACTCACCTTCTCTTAGGGACCAGTTATGGACGAACAATGGTGACTACAGACCCCCTCGCTCGGGGGAAGAATACCCTTTGGACTTGGATGATTATCCGGAACCTGGCGATGGATGGATGAACGAGGATGGCGTTCGTATTGATATGACTCATTGTCGGGTCCCCAAGGCACTACCTCGTCCTGCCCTCAAGAAACCTTGAAATCGACCACGGATCATCTTCAAACAAATAGGTTTCTTTTATTTATTTTTTGTAGTGTACTTAATTTTGCGTTCGGAAGCCAGCTTCTGGAGCTATAAAATGCTATCCAGCATAAATTATCTATCCTTCCATAGCTTTTGATACATCTACAATAGTACAATAGTTTTACAACACAATTCACATGGGCAACATAACAAACTGTAGAGACTTTCGTCGAACTAAACGCGCTTACATAATCAAAGAGTTCCCCTTTAGTCGTCACTGTCAGAAAGGACAATGACTTCAGATTCCCAGACTTTGGACCTCCCTTTGGCTGCATGTGACACTGGTTCTTCTCTCAAAGAGAATGACCAATCAAATTTCTCTCCCTCTGTGCTATCGTCATCGTTTGCAATTTCTTCAATGGATCGTAAATCGTCAGACTCGTACATGTCGTCAAAATCGGCAGTCGAGGCGTGTTCTACTCTCCTTTTTTTCGGGGGAACCTTTGTCCCCCCATCGTCCGAAACCCTCTTCTTGGATAGACGGCCTTTCGCTTTGGACCCTTGTTTGACGAAATCAAATTCCAGCTTGACATTGGCGTGGCCATCCGCCACTGCCTGATACTTCAAAGAGTTAAGTCGAGCAGCTACCGGTCCAGGGCAGATATATGCGATTATGTTGTAAGCAGTTTGCTGATATTCTTCTTGAAAGAAGTTCTGAACGGTGAGTTTGACGATCAGATGTTCGATGTCCTGTTGGGTCCTGTACTCAACTCGAGAAGCAAATAAAGAAGGAAAGTAGACAACTCACAGTCTTGCTCATGTTAACAGGACCACCAGAGACAGTGTCAAGATCGATCTTCAAGTTCTCTGTTTCCCGTTTCTTGCCTTTGAAAGTTTCGTACATGCCCTTGGCTCCACCACGAGCAAGGGTTGCCAGTTTACTCAAAGTAAGTCTTCCACCTTGTTGTCGCACTGCTTGTAGTATTTTCAGTAGCTGCCATGCAGGTAATGTAACATCACGTCTTTCAATCGAGTCCTCATCCCGCGAACAGTTATCGCAATGACCACACCGATCCAAGGCACGAGTCTCGGCTGTTGACCAGGTCGAGACAGAAAGCTGTGAATGAGAGAAATATCTGGGGCATATAGTCAAACATCGTCGAGGGAAAATAAATACATTCGACGTACTCCGCAAACTGGACTTTGCGACAACGTCGTAGCTCCTCTGCAAAACCTAGCATTGCATGCACTGTTTCAAATCTGAATACCGAATAATTCAAAAAATGATTGAACAAACACTTTTCTTCACTATTATTATCTCCAGCCGTGGTAGCGGCCAGTGATGACGCATCCTGAGGGCGATAAAATAAGATACAGTCGGAATCCTTCCCGTCGCGACCTGCACGCCCAGACTCTTGGTAATACCCCTCCAATGATTTCTGAAGATTGATAACGTAAGAGGCCAATGCAGAATTCCTACCACGGACAGAAAACCCACCGATATCTAGGTCATTGAGTGGGAGCGAGAATAGATGGACGAGATAAACTTACGGAATGATGAAGCACAAATCGTACATCACCTTTATCAATCCCCATCCCAAAAGCTGTAAAAGAATCAAACACAACTTCCAATCTGAAAGGGATGTCATCACCTATGGTCGCGCACACTACTTTGATTTTACCCTCCCGCCAAGCTTCATGCAAACCTTCCTTTTTCTTAGGGGCAATATCAGCGTGATAAACCCCAGTTTTAATCCTCCCTCCACTTAGTACTTTCAGCTGTTCTGCCACAGATTCCGTATCCTTGAGAAAGCGTGAGTCAGATAGCATATCAGGAGAATTGTTGCTACCTTCTTGCTCAAGCAATAGATGATGCCGGTTTCGTTAAGATGGTTGTCGACAATGTAATTTGTCATTGCTTCGTATTGATCTTTGGTGCTGTCCGGTTTTGGAACTATGCGATAATGAAGATTTTTGCGATACAAGGGCGAACTGAAAAAGACCGTGCCGAATGGTGAAGCATCTTCGCAGAGAAGGTTAGAGTCGTGCAGCCGAGATATGTCACAGGGATAACGTTACCTTCGCCAGAAACGACTTCTTTCAGACCAAGTATCGAAATCAGATCCTTCAAAACCCGTGGTCCACAAGTTGCAGTAAGGGCCATAATTGGCACATGCGGAAAGATCTTGCGTAGTATGTGTAGTTCTTTGTAGTCCTTACTAAGAATAATTGAACTCATCTTTAGAAACCGAGGGAGAACAAATTTACCGAAAGTCATGACCAAGTTGAGAAACACAATGAGCTTCATCTATAACAATTCTTGCTAAAATCTTCATAAGCTGCTGGGAAAGCTACTCCGTGTGTTGTACGGACCTAACTTTCCGGCGTTGTCGACTTTCTGCAACAATGATCGGAATGATTTGTTCTTGCTCATTCTTTCAGGCTGTTGAGTGCATAAATAGAGCGTCAAAGCTTCTGATATAAATACGTACGGTCACATAAACCAACTTGATCTCCTTTTCGGTACGATTCGTAGATCGCTCTGTCAGCATTTGAAGACGTTGAAGTGTCTGTTTCTTCTCAGTTTCAGATGTTCCCGATGTAATCATTGAAGCCGGCACTGTATTAGTCTAAGTCACCAAGAAATAGGGTCCCCATTGACACATACCTCCAGCCTCTCGGAGATGGAGAATCTGGTCTGTCATTAGAGATATTAGAGGTGAAATAACGAGGGTGCAGCCTGTCATGAGAAGCGCCGGAAGTTGGTAGGTCAAGGATTTCCCACCACCTTCGAGTATATTGAGTAAAGCAATTTATCAGCAGCTCACGATTCATACCTGTCGGCATAATGCATACAATATCGCGCCCATCCATATTAGCGTTGCAGACGCTACTGAATTCTCAGACGAAAATTCTGGCAGCAGACATTAAGAAAACTGACCCTTCCTGACAAAGTCGAAACTCCTTTATTCCAAACACGGATTTCATCCGGGCTCGCAGTCCACCAGTCCAGTCGAATGATTGCGTTAGAAAGTTGACATTCGCGACAGTCCCCCCTTTTCCTTTGGAATCTGCCGCTGCTTTGGTGGTCGCATTTTGCCTCGTCGATGCTTTCTCCAAAATGGTACCCAACTTTCGCTTCTCCGCTAAACACTCCTTAATTCGTCTTTGAATAGTCTCAATATCGGCATAACAGCCGCGGACCTCGTCATCTAAATCTTGAATACGCCCACGTAACTCCGTTGATGAGGGTTCACCAGATTGCTTTACGGCGGACAGGAAGCCATGAGAATGGGCTTCAGCCCGTGAAGTCGAGGCCTGAGGAACCTGCACTTCACATTCGGGGGTGATGTGGTCAGGTTGTTCAGTTAGCGATGTGGGTCGCGACAGGTCGTGGAATTGGCGGGAGTATTCAAGAACACTGTCCATCTGTGCGGGTCATTACAGGCAGTAAGGTGGACAAACTTGAAATCACATCATCTGAGCCAGCGTAATCACCGTCGCCCCATGGATTATAAGACATTTTACTCAGAGACGAGTCGTGGAACCTTTAGAACTTCTTGACTCTGAGCGCGTAATGTCACAACCACGGGAACAAACAAGTGTGCGTGTCACGTAAACTTTAAAATACTTTTTCTTTGGCCACAAGTAATCTAAGTACTAAGACGCACGACCTCAAGGAACGTTTAGAATACTTATACGCAACTTAGTATACGACAGGTCAGATGAAAACCATCGGCCAGCACTCGTAGGGATAGCTACCAAAT
>Ga0307507_10005974_pt1 | contig 19285 bp, 3 predicted proteins | sample 7_EM_MG_FD_207223 | JGI IMG/M metagenome (GOLD analysis project Ga0307507, IMG submission 207223) | Populus trichocarpa ectomycorrhiza microbial communities from riparian zone in the Pacific Northwest, United States - 7_EM | ecosystem: Host-associated > Plants > Roots > Unclassified | place... | reverse complement strand
AGGTCGCCCCTTCCTTAAAGGTATTAAGTAAGTTGCTTATAAAGAAAAGGAAGAGTATAGGCAAAAGAGGTAATCCTTATAGTATACCTATTATAACTATAATGGGGGGGCTCTGGTATCCGCTAAAGACTAGTAATGTCTCTTTCTGGCCTATAAACCCTTAAATAAATTATATAATCTATTCTAGGAAGCCCTTTGCCCTAAGGATATATAGGAGGCGCTTATAGGGTATATTATTGTAGGCGCCACTAATATCTAGGCTAAGCATTGATACTATAAAGTCCTTGCATATAGCCTATGTAGTTTTAATAGTAGTAGCGAGTAGTATAAGTGCTAATAGTGTTAAGCGATTCTTTCTTGCCCCCATTTAGCTTTATAGTAGTAGGGCGTGCTCCTCTGCCATATCTGCTATATAGTCCGCTATAACCTTTTCTAAAATCTTGCTTAGGGTGTTTTTTAAGGCAATAGGGCGGTAGCTTCCTGGGATTAAGTAATCTACTTTGCCTTCTTTTTATAAGATAACTGTTGTTATAGATCTTCTAAGTTGCGGGTAGTAGCCTATTACAAAGCATGCTTTAACTATATCTGCAAGTTAAGGTGCTATAAGTGGACCATAGGTCTTTAAGGCTTTATTTAGGATCCTATCTAGTCCTAGTGCTGTATTATTTAAGAGGCAACTAATAGTTCTAGCCATTTCTTTAGTTGTTATGTCGCTGTTAACCCTTAGGCGAGTAACCAGTGTTTCGCCAGTAATGTCACTAAGGTCTACTAGAGCCGGTTAAGGGAAAAATCTTTTTATAAGGATCTTCGCCTTCTTATTATTGTTGCTTATAGCCTGTGGTTTGCCTACTCTTTGTAGGGGTGGTAGGTATAAGTCTTTTACTAGGTATCCCGCCTTTTTCTTTACCTATCTTGCTATGGTCCAAAGGCCCTTATTATAGGGGATGCTTAGGTTAATAGTGTGTTTATTTATAAACCGTCTCTAGTTATTTCTTGCTTTTTTTTTTAGGGTATTCTTTAGCTGGTTTCTTATATCTTTATATTGTCTCTTGTCTTTAGGGTTATAGCTGCTTATATATTTCCTTCTTGCTTATTATTGGCTAGCCACAAGAACCGCGTATTATGCGGACCATGCATATCGCGTATAGGGGCCCGGTTTTAAGACCGGGTAATACTCTTCTAGCCTATTTTTAATTGCTGCCTGGATCCTTTCTAGTCTTTAGTTAATTTCCTTAGGGGTGGCTAATAAGCCTTGCTTATTTGGTATTAGGTGGATTTCTTCTAGGTCTTAAAGTTATTATTTAACTATATTAAGAAAACTGTCTGTTTTAAGCTTCCTTATTGCGTATCTTTTACTATTTGGTTGCGCCTTAATATCCAAATCTAGCTATATCTGGATGGGGATATAGTCTAAGGTAAGTACCTATTTTTCTTTAGGGATGCACCTTTTAAGTCTCTGGTATAGGCCATCGTCTATAAATATAAGGTTAATTGTACTTCTGGCAGTGCCTTATTGCCATATAATTGCTCCTAGGGGAGTGGCCAGCTTAAGGCCCTAGATATCTATAGCTCTTAGTAGGCACTCTACCTGTTATTTAGCAGCGATATAGATACCCCCCTACCGCGGGTAGTAGAGGTTTATATCTCCTAATAGGATAAACTTTATGCCTTTGGTTTCCAGTAAGCTTATTACTAATATAATATTCTCTATTTGTGGGACCCTTTTAACCCTAGGGTTATACATATTAATAATTTATACTAGTCCCCTATATATCTGGATTATTATAACTACAATATCTAGGTTAACTGCTTGCTATAACTATAAGGATAGGCTAACAGCCTTACTAATTATAAAGTATATACATATAGCTGCTTTTAGTTTGTATAGGAGCTGGAATCCTTAGGGGCAGTATATTAATTATATATAGGTATTGTAATACGGCTCTTATATAGTAAGGATATAGTATTTCTCTAAGTCTAGACTGTCTAGTAGGGGCCTTATAAGGCGGTGGTTTGTATTGCCGCAGTTATACTATATAATAGATAGGTGGCGGACCCCTAGCGAGGGTTATTAACTCTCCTTTGTTTTTCGCTTTCTCTGTTTCTACTTTCTCTAGGATTTTTAGAACTTTTATCTCTTATATCTACACCCTAGTTGCTACTTATTTTGTGTAGGGCTTTCTATTCCCGTGTCTTGTGTTCCTACTAGCGCTTCTATATCTAAATCTATTATTATCTCCGGTTCTTCCCCTAGTCTTACTAGTTAGCTTTATACCCTTTATGGGTCGGCTATAAATGTTAGATTTGCCGCGTTTAGTCTAATTCTTAATTATCCTAGTCTTAAGCTTGCTGTAGCTATCTATAGGGGTCTTCCTATAGGACGTTCTCTCCCTTGTATCCCCTGTGACCCTTATATCCCTATTCGGTCTGGTAATATCGCGCGGCGTCGCTTCTGGCCCGTTAAGGCTTGGGATAGCTGGCCTAGCCCCCTAGTATTAAAGGTAGGGAACGCTAGGAAGGCACCTACGTCCCCCTAGCTTATTACTTATTATTTCTATTTATATAACCTAGCGTGTAGTTGTTCCCGTAGCTATTAAGCCCTTACCTTCCATCTCCTATATTTAATACAGTCTACTCTCTCCTACACCTTATATATGCTTTGGTAACAGTTTGCGCATTTTATTTAGTCTTAATTTAAGCAGTGTCTTATATTATGGGGGCCCATATAGTGGCCGTAGCACACCTGTGCTGCGTATATGGATTAGGTGTATCCCTATTATATATAGTAATAGCATCATTCTAGGCGTAGTTTGTGGTTATAGAGCCTTGTGTTATATATAAGGCCATTTATAATTATTCCTTTTTAGATAAGGAGTTTTTGCATTCCTAGTGTATATATGCTAATAATAAGGGAGCTATATGTTTAACTGGTGTCTCCCTAGCGAGTCTCTGGCGACTTTTATATCCTCTTATTGTTTTTATTATATACTTAGATTACATTTTCCTATTAAAGCTATTAGATTTAGGTAATCTTAAGTCCCAGTATAAGGCGTTCCGTATATTTTACTATCTCCTATATAGTTGCTGTGTTATTCGCCTAGCGTCCCTTTTCTACCCTAAGGCTTATAGGAACCGCTAGGACTTTAACTAGGTAGTCTTTATAGAGCACTTTTATACTAATACGTTCTCCTAGCCTGTCCCCTACCTTTATAGCTTATTCCTTTGCCTATTAGTCCTTTAGGGTAACTCTAATATCTCCGCTTCTTAGGTATTAGACTGTAATGGTGTTATAGACTTCCTTGCGAATCTTTATAAGGACTTCTATTTCTAATTATCCCCTAAGCCCCTCTACTTTTTCTGTATTTAGTTATATTGTAATTATATGCCCAGTTATTATCTTAAGGGGGTTAGGTTCCCTATACTATAAAAGCACAGCTATAGCGGCCCAGGTGCAGTTCGCTAGTAAAAAGGGGTTTTATTTGTTTTTAATTTTGCTTAGCCGTTAGAGAATTTAATTAAGGGATTACTAAAGGGGCGCCTAAGAGATGCTAGACTGGCGGAGCTATTCTTCTAGCTGCATTAGTTTGTTATAGCTGACGGTTACTCCCCTATAATTACGGATACTAGACGCGTCTAATAGGCTTTATATTTTATTAGATGCCTTCTTAATAGAGGTATTTCCGCTTTATAGTGTGGTATTCGCCCGTTCTTGTTGTGGAGGGCCATTGCTGGGCGTGGTTCTAGCGGTCGCGCGCAAGTGCGAACCACTATCGTTCGACGTGTGCCTTCCCTGCGATGCAGGCATCTTAGGGGGATTCTCTGGGTGTTTTTCAGGGTTCTTTTTGGTTGGTTTTGGTCTTTTTAGGCCGGGTGCAGCAAGAGCTCCAGTCTTTTTCATCCGGTAATTATATCGCGGTTCCCCTTGTTTTCAGGCCTACCTATATACAGTATTAAAGTAGAAAGGTTAGTCTTTTTAGGTAAGGCGGTTAAGAGGCTAAGTAATCCTACCGTAATTCTTAATAAAGTGTTAGTAGAAGTTATAGAACCCTAGAAATAACTATACCCCCTTTATAGTCTATAGGGGTTTCTACTAGTTAATTACGGCTATCTTCTTCGGGTCTGCCTTAATTACGTTTATACTAATAATAAACCCTAAGTATTTTATACGCTTAATACTAAAGTCTAACTTCTTAATATTGACCTAAAGACTAGCCTTACGGGGCCGTTATAGAACCTTATAGACGTGCTCCTTATATTCTAATTTATTCTTAAAGTAGATTATAATATTATCTAAATAGACTGTATAGAAGTTATTAAGGTAGTTAAAGAGTATATTATTTATATATCGCTAGTATATAGCCGGTCCATTAGTTATCTAAAAAGAAGTACTTTATATTTATACAATCCATAACGGGTTTAAAACGTAGTTAGATTTATAGATTTAGGGTCTATTCTAATTTAGTAAAAAGCCTAATGGATATTAAGCTTTATAAAAATCTTAGCTCTACTTATTTGGACCAGTGTCTTATTAAGTAAAGGCAGTAGATAGCGGTCCTTTTAGGTAATATTATTTAGCTTATAGTAGTTAATATAAAAACGGAGTCTTCTGTTTGGCTTTTTAATAAAGAGAATAGGTAAAGTAAAAGGGACTTAACTAGGTTTAATAAAGCCCTTACCTAAGTTATTAATAAAACACTACTTTATAGCGAGTAGTTTAGCAGTAGATTGCTTATAAAGGGGGCAGTAGCTAAGGTTATTTTCCTTACCTAGTTTAATCTTAATCTTATAGTTATAACGTGTTTTATAAGCAAGCTAGCACCCTCAAAACCTTACTAAAAATTGGAAAATCCACACCCTAATATCTTAACAACCACTTAACAATAAATTTTAATAATTTGGATTTAGACCTTTATATATACTTTATAGCTGCTATTAAAGTCATATAGTAAATAGCTTAGTGGTTTTTAAGATATAGCATTTTAGCCTTATTTTAGCCCCCAATTTACTATATCTTAAAAACCACTAAGCTATTTACTATATAACTTTAATAGCAGCTATAAAGTATATATAAAAGTCTAAATCCAGATTATTAAAATTTATTATTAAGTGGTTGTTAAGATATTAGTGTATAGATTTTCCGATTTTTAGTAGGGTTTTAAAGGTGCCAGCTTGCTTAGGGTGCCAGCTCGCTTATAAAACACGTCAAGGTTAGTAAGGCGGAAATATATTAAACGCTGCCTTAGAGTATATATTCTTAAATTGCTAGTATTAGCGGGGTAGTTTCTGGTCTACTAGCTCCTTATTTATAAGCTTACTTTTTTCTCTACTAAGCTAGTTATAGGCTTAGCTCTCCTAGTTCTTAATTAGTTAATTAATCTTATATAAGCTAGTTATAAAGGCGACAGTATTAGGCTAAACTAAATTCTAGTAAAATCCTACGGCGCTAATATAGTAGATATTAATTGGGGGAAGGTCTGCAGTGTTTTTACGCCCATTTTATAGACCGTATTTTATGGTCTAGGGTTTACAGCCCTCCTTAACTCTTACTTTATCTTCCGTAAGTTATCTTTCTAGTCCGTATATTTAGTACGGCGTCTAATATCCCTTGATGTTCTTTATAGCTATATAGGGCTTAATAAAACTGGCTTATTACTAACTTCTAAAGTTTATTACTACTCTTTCTTCCTAGGAAAGAACTTAAATATATCTATAAACTATAAATAGGACAAGGACACAGAATAGGACCCTAAGGATATTATAAGAACCATAAAGATAGAACCTAAAAGAATAGAATAAAACCCTAAAAATAGGACCTATAGAATACGCATGGGCTAGAACCCCTATAGAAACCTACTAGAAATTACCTAAAGCCCCTACCACTATGCTAAGAAATATAGTAGCTGGCAAAACAGCTATAGGGCCCTTAACTATCTCTAATAGTAAAACGGCGACTAACTCGAACTCCTAAGTAGAGCTTATAGCAGCCAATACCGAAATTAAATAACTTTAAGAGCTGCTTAAAACTAGAGACACCTCTATACCTAGTAAGGAGTTATTAAACACCTAAAGACTTGCTATAGTCCTTAAGGCCCTGGCCTAACGTATATTACGGCTCTAGCAGAAAACGGTAGGACTTGGCTGGCAGAACTTGGCAGAACTTATAGTCACGTGACTAGAGGACCGCATAAATGAACCCTACTTTGACCGGCGCTGCTCTTCTTCTCCTTTCCTTTCTCCAGCTTTAGATCCTTGTTTATAGATAATCCAATTATACAGGCTTGTATGCGTCCTTCTTACTGTGCTTCTGCCTTGATTAACTAAGTCGCTAACATTATCTAAAGCTTATACTATACTTTCTTCCTAAGAAGGAACTTAAATATATCCATAAGGACATAGAATAGGACCCTAAGGACATTACCAGGACCATAAGGAATATAAAAAGAACCCTAAGAACTAGATACGCACAGACCAGAACCCCTAAAGAAATTATCTGGAATTACCTAATACCCTTACCACCATGCTAAGAAACACAGTAGCTGGTAAAGCCGCTGTAGGACCCTTAACTACCTCTAATAGTGAAACAATTACTGTCTTAACCCCCCAGGCGGAGCTTATAGCAGCTAATACCGAAATTAAACGCCTATAAGAGCTGCTTGAAGCCAGAGATACCCCTATATCTAATGATGAGTTATTATTAGACACCTAGAGACTTGCTACGGTCCTATAGGCCCTATTCTAGTGCCTTAGTGGACCCTCTAAGGCCTATATAGCACCGTTGTAGTCCGCGAAGGTTATAGACCCCCTATTACTTATAGATGGAACTAATCCTACCTTTAATAACTGGAAGCTCCAATTATAGGACAAGCTTAAAGTTAATGCGGACCACTTTCCTACCCCTTAAGCCAGAATGGCCTATGTCTTTAGCCGTACTAGTGGGGACACCTAGACGCACCTACGCCTATAATACGCTGAGGACTTAGCAGACCTCTTTATCTCTGAAGAAGAAATAATTAACTACTTGTCTTCTATTTATAAGGACCCCTTTAAGGTATAGAATGCCTGCCTTAACTATAAAGGCCTAAATATAAAATTAACGGAGACCTTTTCGGCCTTTTAGACCCGTTTTTTATACCTAGCCAGCCAGGCCCAAATCCCCTAGGAAGATTTGCTACTAGACCTATTTAACAAGCTTACCTTAGACCTATAGCAAGCAGTATTACTAGTCTTTACTATTGTATAGACGCTAAAGGAACTAACAGATTAGTACTTAGCTATTAATTAAGGCCTCTATTGAATTAAGGCATATGCTAGGTAGTATAAAGATAGGAACCCTCTAAACTAGACCGTAAGCAATATAAGAACAGCCAATAGTGCCCTAGTATGGGCCGTAACTCCCATAGCACTAACCGTTTAGCCTACTGTTAATCTAGCAGCTAGTTACGCAGCTAGTCCTACTATGGGCCTGGTATAGACTTAGCCTATATATAGCAACCCCTATAGGTAAGCCCTTAGTAATTAAAGAGCTTGCTTTTTATATGGCTAAAAAGACCACTTTATAAAGGACTGCCCTATAGCAGCAAAGATAGATAAGGTCCTATTAATTTAGAAAAATAGCATAGAGCTAGAAAAAGAGGAACCCTAGAGAAAGACTCCTCTCTAGGGTTAAAAGGGATTAATATGTTATATATTAATCTGGATTAGCTAGTTAGTAGAAGAAGCTATACTATCCCTTATACTTTATTCCGTAATAAATATTAAATTTTAACCTCTGCTTTAGCTGACTTAGGAGTAAATGCCTTTACCTTAATTAATATAAAGTGCGCTGTAAAACTGGCTGACTTTTTAAATGCGCCTTTAGAAGAACTGCCTAAGCCAATTCCCATTTAAGGGTATAACGGATGGGTAGGAATACCTATTATAACTATCTTACAGATCTATCTCCATATTAATAGACAACGGTAGTATAATATCCCCTTCCTTATTATGGACCTTAGAAGCCATAATATAATCTTAGAAAGAAAATGGCTAGCCTACTTAGGCTTATAGCTTGATATACAGAATAGATAGCTTATTTAGCCTAAAACTATACCCCTAATACCTTCCTTTATAAAAGAAATCAGTATTATAATAGAGAACCTTGTTTAGCTATAGATAAACACCATTTACTAGGCCGATGCTATGCGTAGGGACTAGGCTTTTAAAAAGGACGTATAGCTTAACCCATAACGGATTTATATACTACGCCGCCCCTAGACTACCTATGTTATGCCACCCGCACTAGAGATTAAAAAAGTTAGTAAAAAGCTAGTAGAGCTCCCTGTCGGGAACTTAGGCCCTATATAGCTATAAAGAATAGCAAGGAGCACTAGACGCTATACTAAACGTATAGACTGGAAGGATAACTTATAGAAAATAGAATGTAAGCTAAGGAAGATTATAAACCCTATACTGTAAAATACGGCCTAATAAAAGTCTGTAAAGAAACTTATGGACCTTCCCCTGGTTAATGTCTGCTATATTAGCGCTATAGGATTCTACTAGAACTTAGTCTAACTTAATACTATTACCTTTACCACTAGCTTATATAAAATTAATTAAATAATTAAGGAAAAGGAAAGCGAGCTTAGTGGATATGAAGTAAGCTTATAGATAAGGAGCTGGTAGAATAGAAACTACCCTATTAATACTAGAAATTTAAGGATATATTCTCTAAGGCAGTGTTTAATATACTCCTGCCTTACTAACTATACGATCACAAGATTGAGATTAAGCCAGATAAGGAAAACATACTTAGCTATAGCCCCTTTTGTTAGCAGTCTACTACTAAGTTATAGGCTATAAAGCAGTACCTTATTAGTAACCTAAATAAGGGCTTTATTAAGCCTAGTTAAGCCCCTTTTAACTCGCCTATTTTCTTTACTAAAAAGCTAAATAAAGGACTTTGTTTCTATATAGACTACCATAAACTTAATAATATAACCCGTAAGGACCGCTACCTACTACCCTTACTTAATAAGACTTTAACCTAAATAAGTAAAGCTAAGATCTTTACTAAGCTTAATATCTATTAGGCCTTTTACTAGATTAGGATGGACCCTAAATTAGAAGATCTTATTATATTTTAGACCTATTATAGAACATATAAATACAAAGTACTTTCTTTTAGACTGACTAACGGACTGGCTACGTACTAGTAATATATAAATGATATACTCTTTAACTACCTTAACGACTTCTATACGGCCTACCTAGATAACATTATAATCTACTTTAAGAATAAGTTAGAATATAAGGAGCATATCTACAAAGTCCTATAATGGCTCCGCGAGGCCAGCCTCCAGGCCAATATTAGAAAATTAGAATTCAGTGTTAAGCGTATAAAGTACCTAGGGTTTATTATTAGTATAAATAGAATTAAGGCGGACCTAGAAAAGACGGCTATAATTAACTAATAGGTACCTCTAAGGACCGTAAAGGGGGTATAGTTATTCTTAGGGTTCTGTAACTTCTACTAACACTTTATTAAGAACTATAGTAGGATTACCTAGCCCCTAAGCCTACTTACCTATAAGGACCGGCCCTTCTACTTTAATACTGTATATAGGCAGGCCTTTAATAAGCTTAAGAAACAACTAGTCTCTACTCCCTTACTTACCCACTTTAACCCAGAACGGCCCTTAATGCTAGAGACTAATGCCTTAGATAGTGTTATAGCTGGCGTTTACTCCTAAAAGCAGATGGATAGAGAATGGCACTCTATTACTTACTATTTAAAGACTATAGTAGATGCTGAGCTAAACTACCTAATTTATAATAAAGAAATGCTGGCTATTATCTCTAACTTTTAACACTAGCGAGTATAGTTAAAAGAGACTCCTAAACCTATCTAGGTCGTTTCTAATTATAAGGCCTTATAATATTTTATAATAATAAAGGCCCTTACGGCACGGTAGGCGCGCTAGGCAGATATCCTATTGTAGGAGGGTACGGTGTCTCTCAGATAGGAAGTCACGATGCAGTCAGTTAGTTAGTTAGTTAGTCTGTTAGTCGGTCGGTCGGTCGGTCAGTCGGTCAGTTGGTCATAATCAGTCAGAATCAATTAGTAGAAAGCAGTCAGCAAGAAAGAAAAAAAAGAATATATTTCCGGTAACTGGTAGGGTTTTTTAATACCTAAGAAAGAGGGAAGCCGAAGGCTTTATAAATATAGGAAAATGCTAAGATAATAGGCAATGTCTAATCTATACTACCATATACCTCCCCTACCAAGAACGCTGTCCCTTAACGTTCTATTCTATAAAAGAATAGCCAAATAAAAGTATAGCAAAAGCAGAATAGATAAAGGAAAGCACATCCCTAAAAGAACGTAGGTAATCTTTATCCTTAGTCCTCCTATAGAACTGTTCTACGGCGTCCTTCTGTTATCTATAGCTAAGATCCGATCTTCCTACTAGTAGTAACTAGGATAGCAGTAAACTAGAAATAACAACGGCAGCAGTAACAGTAATAGTAGTAATAGTAGTAACAGCAGTAACAGTAATAATAGCGGTAATAGTAATGGTAGTAGAAACAGTAATAAAAGCAGATATTTAGCGCAGTAAAATAAAATAGAATAGTCAGCAGTAGAATACTTAATAGAAGAACTTAGTAACAGTTAGTAAGTAGTAGGACATCCGGTAACAGAACTTTTAATAGTAGAAATTTTGGTAGCAACAGACGGTTAATGGCAGTTGGTTAGTAGTAGTTGGTTAGTATAGCAGCAGTAGAATAATCGGAATAGTGGAATGGAACGGTTGGTAGGAACAGTAGTTAGAATAGTAGTAGTAGTAGTAGCAAAAGCAACAGAACGGTTAATGGCGGTTGGTTAGAGGCGGCTAGTTAGAATGGCGGCGGCGGGGCGATTAAAATGGTAGAGTATGGCGGTTAGGAGAGCAATAGTAGAACAGTTAAAATAGCACTAGGCCTAGAACAGGTTGGTTAGAACAGTTATCTAGCAGATCCTGCAGTGGTATAGATCTGGCATAATAAGATAGAGTAGTAGAGACGGAATAGTTAGTTGAGACAGTAGGGATAAAATAGCTGGACGGAATAGTGGCAGTAGCAGTAGTAGCGGTAGGATAGTTGACCAAGGCAGCAGAAGCCCTAGCTTAGTTTAATTATTTAGTTAGTCGTTTAATATTAAAACTCTACATCTAGCTCTGCGTCTGGCTGTGCATTTAGCTGTATATTAGTAGCTCTGTATTATATATTCTGCGTCCATATCTACATGCGTATCTATGTACGTGTCTATATGCCTACTTTAATTACTAGCCGAAGACTGTTTAATTGGTGGCGACGATGTGCTACAACTAATTATTTGGTCGTTTAATTAAGGTAGAAAGTCGGCCCGGTTAAAAGCTCTAATTGTCCTAATTTAAATACAAAGACGGCGTTTAACTAATTAAGATTTAATAAGGCCTTAGCTTAACTTAAGGTGTCTTCTACTGCATATATAACTAAGGCTTTACATCCGTAGACAACTAATTAGTACTTCTGTGTAGACATGCGATTAGTCAAGGCTCCGCATCTGCCGTTTAATTAAGGCTTTGTATATATAGGCGTCTAGTTAAGCTGCCGTACTGTTGTCTAATTAAGGCTCTATACCTATATACTCTATATCTATAGACTCTGTATATAACTCCGTGTGGGACTCCATATAAGGCTCCGTATCTATATCTATAGGAAAGATCATCCTAATCTATAACCGTTAAGACGGGCGGCAATTAATTAATTAAGGAGGTTAAAGGGAGAGGCTCTGGCAGAGGCTCTAAGACGTTAATTGGCCGTGTTTCTAATGTTTTATAGTTATATACTGATTTTCTTGTTAGGCCTAGTGTCTATCTGTCTGCCATTGTAGAATCCTTAACTGCTAATTAAAGACGTCTAACGGCGACAGTGACTGATTAAATTTAACTGTGACAATATATAATCGACTAATATTTAAATAGGGCATTAGATCGGCCTGACCGAAAGCTATAATTAATCTAACTTGACTACAGAGGCGGCGTCTGATTGATTAAGACTTAACTAAGGCTCTAGATTAACCTAAGGCGTCTTCTGCTGTATATACCACCTAGGTTCTATATCCGTAGGCTCTGCATTTGCAGACAATCGATTAAGACTCTGGCTGTGCAGTTTTTTAGTTAAAGCTTCGTATCTATGCAGTTGATTAAGGCCCTTAGTGTTTACCAGACGTCTAATCTAGAGACTTGTCCTAAGACTTCCTCCTTTATAAGTATAAACGGCAGTTTCTAGTAGACCATTTTCGCGGGCCTAGTACTTTTCTAGGACGTCCTTGCTTTTAACTCTTTTGGCATACCCTTAGGCTTTTACAGCTGCTTCTTTACCCGCGCTGCTAGCAGTACGCTTACGTATCCTTAATCTTCTTCTAGCTTAAGAGCCTTTTTGGGATTGTCTTCTGCTTTTAGTCTCCTTATTATTATCCTACTGGTTCTGCGCTTTGCCTAAGTTATCCTTAATATCTTTAAGGTTATTTAGTGGCAGCTTCTTAGCTATTATAACTACCCCCATCGCATATCCCTTGCCCTTATATTCATAATATAGTCCTTTATAGAGACGACCTCTAAGAAGTACTGGCTCCTATATATCCAATTCCTGTTTCCCTTGTAGTCCTTAACAAGGTCCCTTGCTGGCTTGGCTGGATACGGCTTAGTTTTGTCTTTAGTCGCATAAGGATGGTTTAGGCTTAACGTGGTTAGTTATGCTATATATATAATTTCTTACAGAGCATCTTTATTGGTGCCTCTTTATATACTGCTTTACCATTTTACGGTGCCTGTTCTTGTCGTGCAGCTGGCAGAGTGCTGAATTCGGATAGCGGTGGTAGTTGTGCCGTGATTAATTATCGTTTAAATAAGGAATAAGGTCGGCCCGGTCGAAAGCTCTAATTTAACAACATTTAACTAATTTGATTTAGTGACAGTGACATGCTAATATTAAGGCTCTGGCTTAATTTAATTCTATTGCGGCTTTTATACAGTTATTTAATTGACTAAGGCCTCCGTGTAGTTGTTTAATTAAGGCTCTATATATAGCTCTGCATCTAGCTCTGCATTGTATAGTTGGCTCTATATCTATGCAATTAACTAAGGTTCTTAATGCTGTTCTTATTGTGTAGCTGGTATATTATTAAATTCCAGGGGCAGTGTAGAGTTCTGTAGGCTCTATTGCTAAATGGACCAATTAGGATTTTCTATGCCGGGCATAGAAAATTGCTATTGGCTTATTAATAGGCGGTGAGCTAAGCTAACATCTTTGTAGTAGGTTATCGCGACTAACGCGTCTTAACATGTTACAATTAAGAAAGTAAATAAGATAGGAACTTTAGGAAATATAATAACTAAGCAGATAAATAGAAATCTTTTATACAGCCATTACCTACATCCCCTCCCCTACCTTAGAACTTGACTATCCCTTAGTTAAACATCCTATACCTAATGCGGGGCCTGCTATAGAGCCTGCTGCAGAACCTGCTGCTTAGCCTACTGGTTAATAGCGGCCTGGTTAAGCGTCCGTCTTTAAGACTGTCTCTAAGGATTAGAAGATTTATTCTTCTTCCTAGCTTCTACTATCTTATCCACAGGCCGTAACCTGATCTGGATATAATCTCCCAGTTATATATTCTCCTGCGGCAGAGCCTACGGCTTAACAGTTGTCCTAGTTGCACGGCTGTCTTTAAGGGTTAGGCAAGTCTGCGGACGTTACTAGCTAGGTATTACTACTAAGTCTGTGGGCCGTACTTAATAGTAGTCCTTCCAGTTTATACGTTTCGGAGCCAGTTCTTAATGCCCTCTAATTGTCTATTTATTGCCGAGCCATAGTAGTACTGGCTTAGGTTGACTGCGCGTCCTAGCTACTAGTCTTCCTTTATTAGATAGATGCACAAATCCTTGCTAAATAAGATCCTTTAGCCCTTGGCATTTGTGCTTAGTAAAATAGTGATTTCCTTTATATCCAGAATAGGTCTGCCGGCCTTGTCCTCGCGTGCCTTGCTGACCCTATGCGTCTTGCTATAGCTATCTAAAGGTAGTAGAATCTTGCAGATATTAAGAGCCTTACGGATATTAAGAATCTTATAGACATTAAGAGTCTTACAGAGATTAACAGTTTAGTGAGATAAAGAGAGCCCAGGTGCTGTTCTGCTAGTCTTTATCCTAGTGCTAAGCTATATCCTTATACTGGGCTTTGAACTACAGCCTGATTTAGCAGTGTTATAAACTTCCTTAGGTCCTTTTAGATGCGGTTAAGGAATGGTATTAACCGTGCAGCTGCCGTAAGCTCCGTCTTGCTTAGCCTTAGGCTTTTCAGCTGGTTTACCATTTTGTCTATTTCCTAATCTATAGTAGGTGACTGCTGCTACGTTAGAGCTCCTCCATGTATACCTGGTCTAGCTAGGTCTAAAAGCCTTCCTTTCCTTTAGTGGTTAAGCTTATTCCTTTACTACCGTAGCTCCTATATAAGCTGGATATTTAGGATATCTTCCGGAAGAATAGCCATTCGCTTAACGTTCTTTATAGCCATTATTCTTAACTCTACGGCCTCCTTTAGTCTTTTAAATATAAGGGTACTAGGCTTATCTGCTACGGCTCCTGTCTTTTCTATTACGTGCCTACGGTATTTAATAGGGAGTCCTTGTATAAACCACTACCCTATCTCTTACTTAGTAAGGTTTCCTATAGCTACTGCTTTAGTTAAAATACTGGTGAAATCCTGTATATAGTGACACAGATTTCCTAGCTTATTTCCTGGCTTATTTCCTGGTTTATAAACATAGGTGGCACCTAGGCTCTTTTCTATATACCTAATCTAACTAGGTTAAGATGTCTTCCTTTTTTTTTTATGGTTGAGCTCCTTAGGTTCTAAGTCTGTTTCTTAGCTGGTATAACAGATGTTAGCTATCTTATTTGGCTAAAAGCATAGGTGGTTAAAGGGTAGCATCTTTGCTTATAACTGGCTGCTAATTATGGAACTATTTAACTAGCTAATAAAGGCTCTACTCCTTGCGGTCCATTTTTAATAAATAATCTACGCCCTTATATAAACTAAGTCTGTCTTCTATGGCTCTCTGTAACTAATAGAAGTTAAAGGAGTCTTGTCTATCTGGATTAGCTCCCGTTTTGGCTATAGTATATCTTTAATATTTAAGCGAAAGTCCTTTTATAAACTAGTATCCTCGCTTACAGTTATTTAAATTGCTGGCTTTAGTAGCCTTTTAGGAGATTAATTTAAATTGCCTACAGTACTCGTGCATGCTGCTTAGCGGATTGTCCCTATACTATAGTATATAGGCTTCTAAGAATTCTACCGTTTCTATCTATTAATAGTAGTTACTTTCTTAGTATTCTATCCTAAGCCTTCTTATAAGCTCCGTCCAACTACTAGCTGTAAATTTAGGCAGACTTTAGATCTATATCCCTATTTAGTAATTACAGTATTCTAGAAGACCCTAATACTTCTCCTTACTTATTACGTGATGTTGGGTACATAGCCATTTATACTGTTTGATAAACTGCAATATATTCTATCCCGTAAAATAAGGAGTTCCTATAGTTCCTAGGGCTGGTATAGGCTAAACTATAATATAGACCTTGTCTTGAGCCGTTAACTGCTGGTTATTAGGTATATCTAGAGCTTCCTTAGGAGCTTTTAGGTAATCCTTACGGCTTATATCCTTTATCTACTAAGTGTTATTAGTCCTAGGTATTACGGGTAAACGCTGCAGTAGGTCTGCTTATATGGCCATAGTCTTAATAGAGGGTGTTCTAGATAGCTGTCCTAGTGGGACCTTAACAGGTATATACTGCGGCTGGTCTACTTATATAGCTATGTCTCTAATGGAGGGCACCTACTTCTTAACGCCTAAGGGGGTGTCTCCCTAGGAGAGCACTACTACCAAGTCTTAATGCGTTCTTCCGTTTTGGCCTACTATTATTCCGCGCAGTAGTTCTTTATAAAGTGCCTCTTAAGCCGCTGCTGATATAATCCAGATTACTTAAAAGAAGATAAAGCTAAGCTAGAATAGGAAGCTCTTAAGGATAGATCTAATCTTATATGCTTGTAACCTTACTTAGTATTCTCTCTTCTGTTCCTAAAGGGCAGCGCTAACTTCCTTTACCGCTAGATGCCTTAGGTCTTATTTACATCTAATTAACTAGCCCTTAGCTATATATTATCGTCTCTATATCTTTAAAGTTCTGACTATGTCCATGCATAAGCAGTTAAAATATTAGGTAACTCTAACCGCCGGTTAACATAGTCTAATAGGCTCGCTAGTTCGCTTAACGCTAAATTTCTACTAAGCCTAATTCCTAAGACCTTTTAACCTATATCCTTTTACTTCTTATTACCACTCTTTAGCCTATATATTAAGTCTAGCTGTCCGTCTTTTCCGCTGTCTTTTTGTTTAGGGACTGCCTGGTTCCCCTTACTATCTAATACTACCTAGTTCTCTACTGCTGTCTCGTCTGTCTAGCTGGCAGTTCTTTTGCAGCTGGTCGTTCTTCTAGTTCTTTAGTAGTTGTGGTATATTCCTGCGTGTCTTCTATATATATAGTTGTGTATAGAGTGCCAGACTTCTAATCTGAAGAGCTTGCCGTCATCCCTATATGGAATGCCAAATAATATATAGGAGGGTACGGTATCTCTTAGATAGGAAGTCACGGTATAGTTAGTTAGTTAGTTAGTCGGTTGTAATTAGTTAGAATTAATTAGTAGAAAGTAGTTAGTAAGAAAGAAAGAAAAGGATGTATTTCCGGTAACTGGTAGGGTTTTTTAATATCTAAGAAAGAGGGAAGCCAAAGGCTTTATAAATATAGGAAAATGCCAAGACAGTAGGCGATGTCCAATCTACACCACCACACTATCTTAGTTTTACTTTCTAATTATATATAGGCTAGGCGCCACTAACTGTGCGGACGCTCTTATAAGGCGTAAATAGGATATAGATAACTAGATAATTACGAAGATCTTATTATAGACTTAAACGCTACTATAACTAAAGCACCTTAACTCCTAGATATAGGCAGAATTAAATATAGACTCTTTAGATGCTAAAATATATCCTATTAACTTTATAGAACTTAACCTTATTAATAAACTACTATAGGCAAACTATATAGTCCCTTCTCTATAGGAGTACCGTAAAAAGATAAAGAATATTAGTAGCCTATAGTCCTTTAAAAATGGACTACTTAAGCACTAGGTACGGCTAGTAGTAGTAAAGGAATAGAACTTACGGACTCAGCTTATTACTAAAGTATATGCCTAGGTCTTTACAGCCTACCCTAGAAAAAATAAGACTTATAAAATTATTAGTAACCGTTATTACTAGCCCGGAATAGTTATAGATATTAACTATTATATATAGAACTATAAAGTAGGACCCTAGGACTATTAAAGCCACTCCTAATACTAAAACGCCCCTAGTAGTATATCTTTATAGACTTCTATAAGCTACCTATAAACCATAACGGATATAATATGGTTATAATTTTAGTTAACCGCTTTAGCAAGCGCCTATTCTTAATTCCCTATTATAAAATATTAATACTAAAGAAGTAGCCTAATTATATATCTACTATGTCTACTAAATTTACGGACTACTAGATACTATTATATCTAATTATAGGCCGTAGTTTATATTAGCCTTCTAAAACAAGTTTACCTAGATTTTAGGTATTAGGCTAAAACTCTCTATAGTATACTACCCCTAAATAAACAGCTAGATAAAGATTATAAATTAATATTTAGACCAAAGACTTCGGCCTTTTATTAACTACTTTTAAAATAACTAATAAACTAAATGATATTGAATAAATGTGTATCTCTATCTAACTACGACAAACATAGGCCTCTATATAGGCCTACGTCTATAGTGGCCAAAGTAATTGCTAAGGACACCGTCCAAAATAGAAATAAAGGGAATCTGCTTATATAAGCAGGAAACGCATATAGAGGACTCTTCCAGAACTATTATTATACCCCCTAGTGCTCTACTAAAACAGAAGCAGATCCTTCCTAAATTAGTGTTAAACTTATTAATGCATAAAAGAAACACCTTATAATCCTCCAAGTGTACTATAGGTCCTACTTAACCTCTCCCTAAGCTATAATCAATCGCCCATTAGTGCCATCACAAGCTCTCTATATCGTTTGTATCCCCCCTTTAAAAGTCGTCAGCATTAGTTAGAATCATTAAATAGCGTGCCCTCTAAGGATTTGCTGGCCTGTATATAATTTCCTATTTAGGTTTAGTATCTACATTGCATTAAATAAGGCCTAGCTACTTAACAAAGTTCCTAAACTAAACCGTTAATAGTAGCTTTATAAGACTATCAGCCACTATATCGCCCGTAGGAATATGCTATAGGTAGATTACGCTGCTTTAAACCTTGTTATAAATATAGTGCCAGTATAGTTCAAAGTGCTTAGTGCGCGCGTGGTAGTCATTACTTTTAGCAAGGCTAATAGCTAGTTAATTATCGCCATATAAATATATTAGTAGTAGATCCTTTCCGGTATAGCCCAAATTAGTAAGCAATTAATGGAGCCATAAGGCTTCCTTAGCCGTATATATTATCACTACATACTTAGCCTCTGTAGTAGAGGTTGTAAGAATTAACTGCTTACTTAACTTATGTAAAACTAGGCCACCCGCTAGCTTGTAGATATAGCCAAAAGTTGACTTCCTATTGACCGCATCTATGAATGCTGCATTACTATAGCTATATAGTTATAGGTTGGGTATATTACCTAGTACGCTTCCGCTATACTCCCTATTGCAATTAGGCGTAGTATAGTCTGTAGCTAACGCCTTAGTAAAGGCTTTTAGAGGTAGCTGCTGCCCTTAGGGTAAGCTAAACTCTATACCAAAATCAATCATCCCTATATAGTAGGCGAGTATCTGCATCGCAGCTTCTATATATAGTTCAGTAGGGTTATATAGGAACTAATAGAGCTTCCCTACAGCCCAAGCCATATTGGGTCAAGTCTAATTATATAAATAAAGTAGAGAGCCTATTAGTAACTAATACCGTTTTACCAGCTCTATTGGTGCTTAATTTTTAAGCTTATATAGTTTAAAGTCTACCGCAAAGGGGTGAATTAGTGTATCCGCCCCACGGACTATTCGCTTACGCTCATAGTCCTACGCAGCTCAACGGAACACCGAGCTCAACGGAACACGAGCCCCACCACATGATTTTAAAGCTGTAGATTTCTACGTAGGCTA
>Ga0307507_10005973_pt1 | contig 19290 bp, 5 predicted proteins | sample 7_EM_MG_FD_207223 | JGI IMG/M metagenome (GOLD analysis project Ga0307507, IMG submission 207223) | Populus trichocarpa ectomycorrhiza microbial communities from riparian zone in the Pacific Northwest, United States - 7_EM | ecosystem: Host-associated > Plants > Roots > Unclassified | place... | reverse complement strand
GATAAGATCCATCTAGGTAGTCCTTGTATTCTTATAGGATTAAAGGTCTCAATTTCTTCTTTTAGAAGCTTAGAGCCTCCCTCTCCTAGAAAAGGTAGAGTAGGGACCCCATGGGCTATAACTTGAACCCATAGTTCTAGTTTTTGTTCTCTTTAAAAGGTAAAGCAGTTATGCCAGATATCCTTATATTTGACTAGGAAATCTGCATTATACTCTTCTATAGTTGTGAGGAGGATATTTTGTTTTCCTTTTGTTCTAGCTATAGACGCTAGAACTGGCTTTTCTACTTGCAGTTTTGATGCAAATAGTTGATTGACTTTGTTTCGTATAGAGAAGGTGTCTAAAGGCTGGTCTTTTTGGTCTGTAATTAGAACCAGCTTCCTTTCTTGTAGTTGCTTTTTCTTGCTTCTAGTAGAAGTAGTCACCCTACTACAAGGAGAAGGGGTAGGTGGTGATAATGAAGAGGGTAAAGAGGATAAAGAAGGGAGGCCCTTCTTTAGCCTCTCTGCGTAAGGTTCTTTAATAGGAGCTAGCTCCTTAAAATTTTTATATAGTAGCCATACTTTATCTCCCTCCTTAAAATCTAGTGCCTTAGATCTCTTAGCATTATAGTACCTTTTTATCCTTTCTTATACCATCTTAGCTATTTCCGTAAGGTATGCATAAAGATTTATTAACATCTCCATTCTTTGCTTGGCTATGCTACTTATTCTCTTTACTTAATATAGTAATAACGATATTCTTAGCTCGTATCCATAATTCGCCTTAAATAGTAATATCCCTATTCCTTCCTGTAGTGTTGCATTATATACAAACTATATAACTAGTAATAATAATACCTAATTGTTCTATGCGTAATTAATATAGTGCCTTAGATATTATTCTAGTGTCTAATTTAGTCTTTCTGTTTAACCGTCTATCTGTAGGTAATATGCGGTTAATATTACTGCTTAAACCCCTTACTCTACTAAGAATACTTCCTAAAATACTGCTACGAATCTTAGATCTCTATCCAATATAATTTTACTTAGTGCTCCGTGTCTTATAAATACTTCCTTAATATAGATTCTAGCTATATCTTCTGCGGATATTTCTTCTATATATGCTACAAAATAACCCTACTTAGTTAACTTATCTACTATTACTAAGATCGCGTTATAATCTTACCCTATAATAGGATCTCTTAACCTTAGTAACTTAACAATAAAGTCCTATAATATAACCTCCTATGGTCTTTCTGGTATTTTAATAGGTTGTAGCCCTCTATACGGCTTATGCCTCGTCGGTTTATTTCTCTAGCAATCTAGATATTCCTTTATAACTTATCTTGCTAGTCCCTAAATTCCTTAAATAATATACTCTCCTTAAAGTCATAACACTAAGCCTATAGCTCCACTATGTCCTTAAGTTATTCCCTTATAGAATTCTCTAACAAATTCTTCTGTAATACTCTTTAGTACGTACGTAGCTTCTCAGTACTTATACTACTCTAAGTCTGGATCCTCACTCTATGCTTCTTAGATCTTTTAAGACCATATACTCTCTAGTGCCTTATAGGTCTGCTCTTCTCTAGTTGCTATAATCTTAGGATAATTATATCTAATTAATCTATCCTTATCTTTGCGTAACATTGCCCCTGATAGCTTTTTATTATTTTATAACTTAGCCTTTCTACTAAGTACGTCTACTCTTACATTATTAGTTCCTTTAGTGTACTAAATTTCGAAATAGTATTCTATAAGCATTTCCGCCCATCTAACTTGTCTTCTATTTAGCTCTTTAGTTATTAGGAACCCCGTTAGGTTCTTATAGTCCGTTTTAACTATAAATAGTTTCTCTATTCCTTATAAGAATGCTCTCTATTCCTTTAATGCTACAACTATACCTAACAACTCCTTATTGTAGATATTATAGTTCAACTCTAGTAGTGTTATCTTTTAACTATAGTATACTACTAGATGCCATGCGTCCTAATGCTTCTATAGCAAATATACTCCTAGTGTAAAGTCTAATGCATCTGTTTCTATAACCGTTTCTAACTTTAGTTAATAGATCTTAAGGATTGGTTCCTAGGTAAATAGCTCCTTAAGTTCTTTAAATAACTTCTTTTACTCCTCTTTCTATACCCACAGTTCCTCTTTCTTTATAAGTCTTATAAATAGCTTAATACTTTTTAACTATTATACTATAAACCTCCTATAGTAGTTGCAAAACCCTAAGAACAATCTCAACTATATAACGTTCTCTAGTTCTTACTAACTTACTATAGCTTTAACTTTCTTTAGGTCCATGCTTAACTTGCCTAGCTTAATAATAAATCTAATAAAATCAGTCTTCCTGGTAAAGAACTCGCATTTCTTAATTACTACTAGCATCTATTCTTCTTGCAGTCTCTTTAAAACCTATTTAACGTATTCCTCGTGCTCTTCCTTAGTTATTAAGTAGATAATAATATCGTCGAGGTATGCTATAACAAACTTATTAAGGTGTTCTCCTAATATACTATTAATTTGCTTCTAGAATATTACTAGTGCGTTTATAAGCCCAAATTGTATAACTAATAGTTTATATAGTCCTTCCTTTAACCTAAAGGCTGCCTTCTATTGTTACCTTCCTTAATTCTAATCTAATAGTACGCCTACCTTAGATCTATCTTTGTAAAGATTTATATATTACTGATCCTGTCTTAGATCTTACTAATTAAGGGTAAAGGATACCTATCCTTTCTAGTAATGCTGTTTAACTATCTATAGTTAATGCATATCCTAAGTTTTCCGTTTTTCTTTAAGATAAATAATACTGGATATCCCGCTAATAACTGCGATAGTTTAATATATCCCTTTTATAAGTTCTCCTGGATAAACTCCTTAAGCGCTACTAACTCGGTTTTAGTAAGCTTATAGGTTAGAAAGAACCTTAGACTTATTCCTAGTTCTAACTCTATTTTGTAGTCCTATACTATATACTCTAACAGCTTTTTACTTTCTGGTAACTATAACTTTTTACCATACTTATAGTATTTCTTTGGTATATAACTTAAGCCTTACTTAGTCTCTTTATATATTGCTCCAACTTAGTATTATACTAACTTAGTTTACTGTCGTATCTTGCGTTATTAAGTATCCCTAATATTAACCTGACCTATAACCCAATTGATCTTTAAATTATATTCCTATAACCAAGGCATTCCTAGTATTGCCTCATCCTATCCCAATAATGGGATATTAAAAGACATTTTAACTTATCTCCCTTCAATAGTTAACTAAATAGGTCCTGTTTTGAGATTGATAATACCTCCTCTATAGGCTATCTAATCTCCTAAAATTATTATTAGTGGATATAGGTGCTCCTTTTGTCTATAAGGTAATCCTATTCTTTCCACTATTGCTAGTAATATATGGTTCCTTATTGCCCCACTATTTATTAGTGTTTTAAACTGTTAATCTTACCATTTAATTTATAAATTTAGGTGCCGTTCTTAAATTCCTTTAAGGGTTTAAGGCTCTACTACTAGTTCCCTCTAATTCTATAAGCCTCCACTTTTCCTAAATATTAGCTGCTAGATCCTATTTATACTTAGTCCAACTTAGGCTAATACTTAGTTTGTTTCTTTTCCTCTATATGCTATAGATAAGTGTTCTCTAGGCACTCCCACCACTATTATCTATCTAGGCATTCTCCTGTAAGGAATCTTCCTAGTTAAAGTATTAAATCTCCTTAGCTTTATACTTTTACTAGGTACTAACTATGTATATACTTAGCATCTCTGTACTTTTTTTTGTCTGGTGCCTAATATATCCTTACTAGGTACTTCCAATTTTTATCTTTTAGTGCTTTATATATATTACACATGTTATCTATATAAGCTATCTATAATAGCATATAATGCGCTAAGTGACCTAGGTTAACTCTTAACTTATCTTTATCTTTAAGTTTAAACCTCTATCTAGCCAATCTAACTATTAGTCTTTTGTTCACGGGTACTAAGATCTATCTCTCGCTTCTCTAATCCCTAGATCCTTCTTCTAGGTCCCTTAATATTATAATTAATACTCCTTTAACGTAACTTATGCGTTTTTCCGTAATAGGTTAGTCTTAGATAACTTTTTCGTCTAGCTATATATAAAAGTCTTCCTATTTATTATTATGTTGTTGCCTATACTACTTTTTATACAACTAATTTAGTGTATATAGTCTGTCCATTAAAAAGTACCTTATTATAGCTGTGTCATAACAACCTTTAGTATGTCTTTCTTTAAACCTAGTTAGAATCCCTAGATCCTCTTCTTATTCCAGTTTATTTAACCACTTTACTTTAGGCATCTCTACCTTAGGCCTATTAGTAATTCTTTATATAGGTGCTCTATCCCTTATACGTCCTGGCATAGCTAATCTCTTATCTAGCTTTTACTCTTGCTATACAATAATTCTTACTCTAAATTCATCTATAGTGTCACGGGACACCTCCGTGACACCTTATACACGTCCACCTGTTTCCACCGACGTAGCAAGAAGAGACCGACCGCGAGACGGCAATCTGCCGGCAATCTATGGCAATCTGATGGCAATCTGCCGCATTCTGCCATATTCTGCCAAGTCCAACGAATCCTGCCAAGTTCTGCTAGGACCGCTCCTTAAATCCTATCCTGCTCTGTGCACGTGTCGACCAAGTAACGAAACTAATAATATATACCCTTTCTCCCCGTTTCCTTACCTTCTCTCCTTACGCAACGTCTTGACTTTATTACGCAGTTTATATATATAGCTTAATAATATCTACTTTGCTATATATTACCATCGCTTGTGCTCGCTCCGTAACACTATGTTGTGTTAACCTTATATACCACCCTCCGAAATGCAGAACGACCCTAAAGCCCCTGTGATAGCCGCCGGCATTATGTCCGCACTCCAAGAACAATTGGCAGAGATATAGAAGTCCTTTATAGACGCCCTTGCATAGAACTAAGCTACTTTAACTTAACAACAAGCTGAACAAGAGGCACGACACCTATAAATAATTAAGGACCTTTAAGAAGAAGTTTGTACCTTTAGGATGCCCATACTAGGGCCCCAAGACTGAACGCCTTCTCTGGAGACGAACACGTGGGACGAGAGTCCTGAACCTATAGTAACTATTTATCCCGAACCAACTACTACACCGTAATAATCCGAACGACTACTAGACCCTCCGATATTTACTAGTAAATAATAAGAACTCCAATTATTTTTAAGCTAGCTTAAAAATAAGCTAACTGGTAATGCTAACCGCTACCTAACTGAAGCTAACCGACTCTGCTACGCCCTAAGTTGACTAGGAGGAGACGTAGCTGACCTTATTAAACCCCTTTAACCGAACTTAGTACAAAGTCTAGTTGTACTACTTAAAGCTATGTACGGTGACCTAAACCGTCAAGCTACCGCTTAGAGGAAGATAAACTATATAACTTAAGGAATGAAAAGTTTCCTAGTATACTTTTCTGAATTCAACCGTTATATAAAGGAAATAGGCTGGAATGACTCCGTACTAGTTAACAGCCTTATTAAGTCCCTAAGCCCTAAACTAAAAACCTCCCTAATAGGTATAGACCTACTAGGAGCTCTTAACGCCTGCGTAAATGTTATTAATAAACGGTATAATAATATACTACGCCTAACACCAAAGTCTACTCCTTAATATAATACGACAGCCCTATAAATGTCTACTAAGTTATTGTCTTAGCCTAAGCACCCCAACGCTATAGATATTAATATAGGGACCCTAGGATACGCTCTACTAGGGTCCCTTAAATAAGAATAACGTATTAAGCTAGGCCTTTGCTTTAAATGCGGAAGCAAGGAATATATCTTAAGATACTGCTCCGTCCCTATACCCTAACACAACTTATAAACGGCCAATACTAATAACTGTTTACTATATTAATCCTCTAGTTACCGTCCCTGATCTTTACCTGGCTCTAGCCCCGCGTCTAGTAAGCACTATTTATAAGGATAAAGTTATAACCGACGTTCTATAGGAACCCCTTCCCGCTCGCCACTAAAAGGCATGTTTTGGAGTTAAGTCGCTCTCTAGGATAGCTATGTTATAGGATTTTATTAAATGCATTAGATGTTACAAAACCTGACTCTTGGGATTGTAGTATAACCGTTAACTACTGTTTTTGGTAGAAAGGTTAATAGGCTAATACTTAAGTCCTAATTAACACAGGAGCTAGCGGCATAGGATTTATTAATAAGATCTTTATGTAAGACAATAGGTTTACCCTAATACCCCTTGACTGGCATATTAACGTATTTAGATTTAATGGCAAACGCACTGTTTTAGGCTGTATTACTTACGTAGTGGCCCTAAGACTCCGATACCTAAACTATAAAGAATTAATTAAGCTTTTTATGACTACCCTAAGTCACCTAGTGATCCTTAGACAACCCTAGATAAAGCTATATAAGGTAACTATTGATTGGGATAACCTTAAGCTTCTATTTACCACCTTCTGCTGTAAGCAGAAGTGCCTTATAACTTACTGCTTAGACCCTAAACCGAAATCTGGAAAATCTATTAAGATCCACCAGTCTAAAATTTCCACTAATGTCCACCCTATACCTAAAAAGTCTACCTGATTCCACCTACTAGAGAATTCCACCGAATTCTACTAACGTGAGACTTTTACCGACGACCACCAAGAACCTGAAAATAATGTATAACTATACGAACTGACTCTAACTGCTGCACCTAGAACCAAGCAGAAGCTTAAGCTTAATATATAAAAGTACCAGAAGAACTGGTATTCTACTATAAAAAGGATATTTGAAGAACCTAAATCTGAATTTAATATTGACTCTATAACCAACACTAAACCTAAACCTAAATAAGAAACTATATAAGAAACTAAGGATGATCTAAGCTTGCTTAATACCTTAGATATCTACATAATTAGAGCTACTCCGCTAGTATAACTCGCCAGGAAACCAGAATATATAATCTTCGCTATTATAATAGCCGATATTAAGAAGGCCTTAGCACCAAAGAAGCATACTAACCCCGCTATAAAGGTACCAGTAGAGTACCATGATTATTTAGATGTATTTTTATGAAAGGAAGCTAATAAGCTACCGGAACGCCGTCTATATGATTATAAGATTGTAGTTAAAGAAGGAAAACATCCTGGATTTGGACCCTTATATAGGATGTCCCGAAACGAACTCCAAGTACTATAGAAGTACTTAGACGAATATCTAGATAAGGGTTTTATTAGAGCAAGTTTATTACCCGTAGCTGTACTAGTAATCTTTATTAAGAAACCTGGCGGCGGTCTACACTTCTATATAGACTACCGAGCCCTTAATGCTGTCACTGTTAAGAACTAATACCTAATCCTATTAATCTAAGAGACACTAAACCAATTAAGTAAGGCTCGCTTCTATACAAAGCTTAATATTATCCACGTATTTAACCGCCTCCGTATCGCAAAAGGAGACAAATGGCTTACTGCATTTTATACTCAATACGGATTATTCAAATACTTAGTAATGCTATTTGGCCTCGCAAATGCCCTAAGTTTATTCTAACACTTTGTAAATAATACCCTGCGCCCATACCTGGACGTCTTTTGTACTGCTTATATCGACGACATCTTAATATACAGTAATAATCTGGCTGAACACTAAAAACATGTTAAACTGATCCTATAAGCCTTACGCGGAGCCGGTCTACAATTAGATATAGACAAATACGAGTTCCATAAAACAGAAGTCCTATACCTTAGACTTGTTATTTCTATAGATGGCGTACAAATAGACCCCAAGAAGGTTAAAGTAATTATAAACTGGCAAGAACCTAAAAACATTAAGGACGTAAGGGCCTTTATAGGCTTCGCCAACTTCTACTAATGGTTTATTGATAACTTCTCCGCCTTAGTTTTACCCCTTATGGCCTTAACCCAAAAGGACAAAGCCTTTATCTTTAATAAGGAATATAAGAAGGCCTTTGCTTATCTAAAGGTTATATTTACTACTGCACCTGTGCTTTAACACTTCAACCTAGACTAAATAAGTGTTGTAGAAGCTAACTCATCTAATTATGTTACTAGAGGCATTCTATCTCAATATAATAAGGAAGGAGTATTGCACCCTATAGCATACTTCTTAAAACGACTAAGCCTAGCCAAATATAATTATGAGATCTATAACAAGGAATTGCTGGCGATTATTAGATGCTTTAAGTAATGGTAACTAGAACTGGAAGGAACTGGATTCCCAATTAAAGTTCTTAGCGACTATAAGAACCTGTAGTACTTCACAACTATAAAACAGCTAAGCCACTATCAAGCCCGCTGGTTAGAATATCTGTCCTAATTCTAATTCTTAATCACGTACCGCCTAGGCATTTAAGGCTAGAAGCCTAATACCCTAACCTAATGTTCACAGGACGTACCAGCTTAAGAAGAAGTGCGCTCTTACCGCAATTAGACTCTACTTCGCCCTAAGCTATTTAATCCCCCTGTTAAAGATCTTACAGTACACGCCCTTAAAATGACTGATTAAACTATTAAACAGATTATAGTTAATAAATATCCAAACAATGAATTTATTTAAGAGACGCTTAAGCTAATTTAAAATGGCGTTAAATACTCTAAAAAGGTTTCTCTAAGCGAATACAAAGTCCGCGGAAACCACTTATACTACTAGAACCGCCTAGTTGTCCCTAATTATAATAAACTTAAGCTTAAGCTCCTTAAACACGTACATAACTTACTAGTAGCCGGCCACCTAGGCTAAGAAAAAACCCTAGAACTGCTCTAACAAGAATACTACTAGCCGAACATGTATAATATAATACGAAGGTATGTCTCCAGCTGCTATACCTACCGACAAGCCAAAGCTTTGTATAAGACGTACAACGGCTTTTTAAAGCCACTGCCTATTCCGGACCGAAGATAAAAGGATATCTTAATTGACTTTATTATTAATCTCCCCATAAGTAAAGAATGCACGAATATTATAGTAGTTATAGATCAACTATTTAAGATAAGATATTTAATTGCCTGCCCTAATATATTAATACCTGCCGTTGCCTAACTGTTTCTGGATTACGTATAGAAACTCCATAGACTCCCTAAAACGATTGTCTCCAATAGAGGCCGCCAGTTTATCTTAGCGTTTTGGGAAGAACTAACTACCTAACTCCGCATTAAAGCACTATTGTCTATAGCATATCACCCAGAAACGGATGGTTAAATAGAACGTGCAAATGCTATAATAGAACAGTATATTCGGATATACACATTGTATTTGCAGGATAACTAGATAGACTAGCTTGTATTTATTAAATTTACTATAAATAACTCTGTCTTAGAAACTATAAAGGTCTCCCTATTTCTGGCTAATTACGGCTAGTACCTGTAAATGGGTTTTAAACCCTTTAGTAATATTCCTCGCCTAGCTTATTAGGCCTTATAAGTTGCAGAAGCAAACGAATTTGTAAAGAAGATAGAAGAACTATAAGAGTTTTTTACTAATAAAATAACATGGGCCCAGTCTGTCTATAAAGCCGTAGCAAATAAGAACCGAACCCTAGCACTAGCTTACCAAATTAGTAACTTTATTTAGCTAGACGCAAGAAATCTAAATATAAAACGACCTACTAAGAAACTTAACTAGAAGAACGCCGGCCCTTATAAGGTTGGAAAAGTTGTCTCTCCTTATGCCTACCAACTAAAGCTCCCTAATACGGTTAAAATCCACCCTGTATTCTATATGTTAGTCCTCCGCCCTGCCGCCCCTATATTAGACGCCCTACCTAGACAGATCCAAGACCCTCCCCCACTAGTTAAAGTGGATGGTGAGGATGAGTACCTTGTTGAAAGAGTTAATAACATTAAGTATAATAAACGGAAACGCAAATATATATACCTTATAAAATGGAGAGGCTTTACTGAGCCCTTATAGGAACCCGTTGACTTTGTAGGACTTATATAAGCTGTAGAAGACTTTTATAAACTCTACCTAGAACTACTACAGCCCCATCTCGCAGAAGCTCGAGTTTAAAGGGGGGGTACTGTTACGGGACACCTCCGTAACACCTTATACACGTCCACCTGTTTCTACTGACGCAGCAAGAAGAGACCGACCGCGAGACGGCAATTTGCCGGCAATTTACGGCAATCTAATGGTAATCTGCCGCATTCTGCTATATTCTGCCAAGTCCAACGAATCCTGCCAAGTTCTGCCAGGACCGCTCCTTGAATCCTATCCTGCTCCGTATACGTGTTGACCAAGCAATGAAACTAATGATATATACCCTTTCTCCCCGTTTCCTTACCTTCTCTCCTTACGCAACGTCTTGACTTTATTACGCAGTTTATATACATAGCTTAATAATATCTACTTTGCTATATATTACCATTGCTTGTGCTTGCTCCGTGATATATAGTCTTTTATTTTCTGCGTCTTATAGCTAAATCCTTAAAGTTATCTTGCTTCTTAATCTTAGTATTAACTTTTTAATCTTTAGGCTAAATACTGTGTTTACCTAGAACTAATATTCTTCCTTATTCCCCAAACTCGTAGTTCTTAAACTTACGTCCTATACTTATATAGTACTCTTTAAACTAAGCCGCTGCTCTTTCCTATCGGTTTTTATCCGTCGTGGGTGTTTAAATATATCTTATCTCGTCTTAAGAATTTTAGGCGTCTTTTATTTCTTCTTAAAAATCTTAAACCCGTAGCCTTTTGCCTTTATTAAGTGGTAAGCTAGCACTAGCAGTCGTCTGCTTGCTTAATCGTCTTTAGATATTACTTCTTCTATCTTATAAAGTAATAAATGCCGTATCTAACGGTGTTATAATACCCGTTACTAAACCGCGCTCTATGGTAGTTTTAGTCTCTGCTTCTGTTACATTATTAAGGTTTAAGTGCCCCTAGTTAGCCTCCTTCTTTTTCTTATTACTATTAACTAATAAGAACTCTAACTCTATTATTATAGTTACTAATCTTTATCTGTACGTTGCTGTAATATCTTAATCTAGCTCGTAGAGTCGATCTTATTCTTCGTCTAACTCTTAGGTTCCTTTAAGTCCTCTTAACTCTAGCTCTTACGGCCAATAGCTTGCGCCGTACTTGGAATCTTTATAAACTTAGCATACGTTATTATAACAAAACGCGAAACTGTTAATTAAACACTCTTTTGTTCCTTATAGTGTACCTTTATCCCTCTATATGTATATACTATCTACTGGTCTAGTTCCCTTTACCACATAGTTACTTTAACTACCTTTATAGTCTCTAGCGAAGTAACCTTATTTCCCGCAATTTATATAAGCTCTATCTCTAAACCACTAACTTTATTATAGAGTCCACCTAAATATCTTCTGCTACTAAGATCCCTAGTTTAGCCTTTGCTCCCTAGTCCTATAATTACTAAATCCTTAACCTCTAGGTTTCTATAGTTTCTTATTCCATCTTCTAGATTCTTTAGTACCGCTTAGGTCCATTAGCTCTAGTCCGCCATTCCATAATTTTTAACTTTAACTCTGTTAATGCGTACTCTGCGCCTTATATAACTATATAACTCTATCTAATCCCTTCTTAAATTATTCCCTTTAATAGATTCTATTATTAATCTTAATCGCTTAATTAATTAGTTCTCTTATTATTTCCGCATCTTTTATTAGGATAATCACGTCCTAGACTTTAGCCTTAAGTCCTTATTTATACTGTGCTATAAGCGCCCTATTATTCTATTTAATCTATACCAAAAGCGTTTAAAACTGGGTTGTATACTTCATCGCTAAAGTTCGTTATACTATGTTTTAAAGTTTTTGTTCCGTTATAGTTGTTGCTTTAGGGTCTCTAAATATCTACGTAAGTCGTTCCGCAAATCCTCCCTAACTTAAGAACATAAACTTAACTTCTAAGTTAGTGGTTTAGTCTCCCTTTTCCTATATATTAGTAAGATATAGTTTAAACCACTTAAGTGCTCTTCCTAATAGGAACAGTCCTATATAGACCACTTGGTCTATAGGTGTTGCTAACTTCGCTCCCTCCTATAGTACCTTAAATCGCATTTATATAAGAAATCCTTTAAGCTTTAACTTCTCCCCTAAGAATCGTTCGACTAATAGTAACTTAACCTTCGCTGCTCCGATTCCATTGATTTAATCTTTAAGTATTTAATTATTGTCTGTTAATCAATTAACCATTTCCTGTAACTAACCTACCGTAACTAGCTGTGAGCTTGTGTCTGCCATACTAGTGTCTTCGCTTGTCCTTAAGGTAGTTGCTGCCATAGATGGCGTTGTGACTAGTGCTTTAGGTGGCATGTTATTCGACTTCCTTATTAATACCGTAACTAGGTAGTAAATGTATAACGGAGCCTTGTAGTAGGAACTACGGTGGACTCGTTAATGGGCTAGGTGTATAGGTAACAAACTAAGTCAACAACGTAATAACAACTAGTGGAGTGGTTGCCCAATAGATTAACTCTAATTGTATTCTAAGATTCACTATAAGGAAAGAACTATCTAAGGTAGGGACTGAGGTCCTTTAAATACACAGCCGTACTCCTAAGAAATCCTCCCTTGTACGTAAGGTACGTGTTATACGTATTATACGTAGACGTACACTGCGTACACTGCGTACACCGCGTATAACATTATGTAACTCGCTTACCATTCTTTGTTACATGGTTCCACCGGTTCCATCCTAGACCGTGCTTATATTAACTAACTAGCTTCTTCCGACTCTTCTCCAAGTAGTCGTAACATTGTACTTAAAGCGTCCGTAACAGTAGGCCGCAAAGGATGGTCTTTATAGAATTCTTTTACTAGGGAAGGTGCGTCGGCCTTAATCTATTTATAGGTTTCCTAGGTTTATATCTTATATTCTTCCCACTTAATAAGAAGTTTAAATTGTTTAGATTATGTTTTCTATTATATATTATTAATTAAGTTAATAAAGTATGAACTGTTATCGTTGTTAATAATTATAGGAGGTAGCGGCGGAATTTCGCGAGTTATAAAATTATCTCTTAAAGGTTGCAGCAAGCTTATATAAAATATTAGGTATATTTTTATCTCGGTTGGTAGTTTAAGCTTATAGGCGTATAGGCTTAATTTCTTCTTAATTTAGTATAGGCCTGTAAACTTCCAATTAAGTTTCTTTAAGGGCCGTTAAGTCTTTAGGTTTTATATATTTAGGTAAACTATATTACCTTCCTTAAAGTCCTATGCAGGAGCTTGTCCTTTATTTATATACCATTCCTATAACGTTTAAGTATATATTAATTCACTTTATAATAGTTCCGTTAACTGCTTTATTTAATTAGCGAAGTTATATACGTTAATTAACTAGATCCATTTAATTATAAATCCTATTATATTAATTTTAGGTTATAGTTTAAATCTAAGTTAAGGGTTTTATCTATAGGTTATATTATTCGCAGTAAACTTAGCTAAATGCAGCCATTTTTCCCAGTTGTCTTATAGGTAGGAGCAGTATATTTATAGGTATTGTTCCATAATTGCGTTTATAATTTTAGTTTAACTATCCGTCTCTAGATAAAACGCAGTTAAGAGTTATATTTAAATACTTAATTATTTATATAGAGCTTGCCAAAAGTCTAAAATGAACTGGCTTTTATAATTGGATATTATTAAATTAGGAAGTCTGTATAGCTTAAAGATATGCTTAATAAAATATTTGGCTCCTAATATTGCGTTAATTGAGTTTATAGGGATTATATGTCGTATTTTTATAAGACGGTTAACAACTACTATAATATTTGTAAACCTATTACTGCTAGGCAAGTTAACTATATAATTAATTAAGATGTCGCGCTATCTTTATATTAGAATTGGTAATGGTTAAAGTACTCCTTACTTCTTTACATAAGAGGTTTTTCTATATACGTACATCCTATATGCTTAAACGTATCTTTATATATAGTCGTGCATTATGGGCTAGTAGTAAGCCCATTGGACAATCTTATAAGTCTTTATATAACTAGGATGCCCTACTATAGAGGAGTTATATATAAATTTAAGTATCTTAAATCATAGAGGTTTGGAATTCGGGACTACTATCTTTTATTAATAGTATAATTAATTGTTTTAATTTTTGTATTTAGCTAGTGTAATATCCTTATATTATCTTTTTCCTATTTAAATTGCTTTTATTATATCTATTATCTATACATTATTCTTATATTTGTATTCTATTAGTTTATTAATTTCTATTTCCTATTTATTAACTTCTAATTTATTTCTATTCCCACAAACAGAGAATATTATATTGGTAATAAGCTTACTAAAAACCGAAGGCATGGAGTCCATCCTATTAGGAGACATAAACCTCCACCACCCGCGGTGGGAGGGTATCTATATTGCTGCTAAACGACAGGTAGAGTGCCTACTAAGAGCTATAGATATCTGGGGCCTTAAACCGGCTATCCCCCTAGGAGCAATTATATAGCAATAAGGCACCGCTAGAAGTACAATTGACCTTATATTTATAGACGAAGGCCTATACTAGAGACTTAAAAGGTGCAACCCTAAAGAAGAATAGGCACTTGCCTTAGACTATATCCTTATCCAGATACAGCTAGATCTAGATATTAAGGCGCAACTAAATAGTAAAAGATACGTAATAAGGAAGCTTAAGATAGACAGTTTCCTTAATATAGTTAAACAATAACTTTAAGACCTAGAAGAAATCCACCTAATACCAAATAAGCGAGGCTTAGTGGCCACCCCTAAGGAAATTAACCGAAGACTAGAAAGGATCTAGGCAGCAATTAAAAATAGGCTAAAAGAGCACTGCCTAGTCTTAAAACCGGGCCCCTATACGCGACACATATGGTCTGCACAATGCGCGGTTCTTATAGCTAGCCAATAACAAGTAAGAAGGAAATATATAAGCAGCCATAACCCTAAAGACGAGAGATAATACAAAGATATAAGAAACCAGTTAAAGAATACCCTAAAAAAAGAAGCAAGGAATAACTGGAGATGGTTTATAAATAAGTATACTTCTAACCTAAGCCTCCCCTATAATAAGGGCCTTTAGGCTATAGCAAAATAGGTAAAGAAAAAGGTAGGGCGTTTAGTAGAGGATCTATATCTACCGCCTTTATAAAGAGTAGGGGAATTATAGGCTACTAATAATAATAATAAGAAGGCAAAGATCCTTATAGAAAGGTTTTTCCCCTAACTAGCTCCAGCTAACCTTAGTAACATTATAGGTAAAACACCAGTAACTTACCTGTAGGTTAATAGCGATATAATAATAGAGGAAATAGCCAGAACTATTAGCTGCCTTTTAAATAATATAGTACTAGGACTAGATAGGATTCTAAATAAGGCTTTAAAGATCTGTAGATTACTTATAGCACCTTAGCTTGCAGATATAGCTAGAGTATACTTTACTATAGGATACTATCCGTAACTTAGCAGAGCTATAATAACGGTTGTTTTATAAAAAGAAGGCAAAGCAAACTACTTAACCCCAGGAAGCTACCGCCCTATTACCTTAGAAAATACTTTTAGTAAGATCTTAAAAAGGGTAATAGTAGACCATATGGCAGATATAGCTAAGGAACATGCCCTACTACTATAAAGCTAAATAGGGGTAAGAAAGAACCGCTTAACACTATTAGCACTTATGCTACTTACTACTACTATTAAATCCGCATGGGCAATGCAAAGGGACTTTATAGTATTAATACTTAGCCTAGATATTAGCGGTGCCTATAATAATATACCCCATAAGCGCCTCCTATATATCCTTAAGGCAAAGGGTTTCCTAGAATATATTGTATAATTTATTTAAGGGTTTATAGGCTAGAAAGAAATATTATTGGTTTTTAACGGATACTAGAGCCCCCCTATTACAATTACAATAGGAATACTATAAGGATTACCCCTCTTACCTATACTCTTCCTCTTCTTTATAAGCAATCTGCTTAACTCCTTTAAGGAAGGGGCGACCTAGGGGATAGGCTTTGTTAATAATATAAACCTAATTATATATGGGCTAACAGCTGCAGAGAATTATAGAACACTAGAGAGAGCCTATAATATCTATATATAATGGACAAGATAATATAGAGTCTAATTCTTACTAGAGAAATACCAGCTGATCTATTTTATAAGAAAATGCAACCAATCTATAGATTTCTAGTATATAATTTACATCTAAGGCTTTAGGGGTTAACTAGTTTAGGGCCTAGGGGTATTAGGAGTATAGGTAGATAGTAAGCTCCGGTAGAGCGTATATGCGGCATAAGCAGCCCGTAAGGGCCAAGTATAATATATTGCATTATCTAGGATCGTTAATTCTACATAGGGTCTATGCTTCTAGAGGTCACACCTACTATATATAGTAGTTATCCAGCCAACCATAATATATAGATCCAGTATTTGGGCCATTAGAGAAACTAAAAAAGGCCCCCCTAAATCACTCCTTAAACTACTCTAAAAGGTCCAAATAGCCTACCTCTGCAGCATAACAGGCGGGTATAAGCGTATAGATATAGCACTGCTTAAGAAGGAAGCCAATATCCCCCCCCTATAACTATATATTAAAGCCGCCGCAATATAAAGGGTGCAAAATAAATGTAAGTATAATGTTATAAAGTATATCAAAACACGCCTAAATAAACTATAGAGGGACCCTAGGGTGCCCTATAGGAGAACAAACCAATAACCCTAAAGTAGGGAAGATATATTAGAGAAATAGGTAAAGAAAGCAGAAGAAGAATAGTGCTATATTGGGGCCCAGGCCTATATAGAGGAGGAAGGGAGACGCGTAAGAGGCCAGTAAAGACAATAGTAAGAGAAAGAAAGAAGCTAAAGTAGAGCATAAAAGAATGCTAGGAAACTATCTACTATAATATAACACTGGTTAGACTAATGCTAGAGAGGTGTATAGGAGTTAAAGGTATAGAGGCTAACTTAGGCAAGAGGAACCCAAGTTATAGCATAGTTAACGCCATGGGGGGTAAATACTTAAGGGCTCTAAAAAGGCCTAACAAAGGCAGAAAATATAATAGCAACACTCTTAAGAATAGAAATAATAGGACTAAAAGATTAGCTCTACTAGGTAGGTATCCTAGTAGGTAGCCTAAGATATAAATATAGCTGGCCAAGATAGACACTAAAATACGTAATACTGCTATACCCCTTACACACTAACTAAGAAGTAATACTCTTAGTAGCTAGCATAGAGAACTATAATATACTACTCTTAATATAAAAAGGTCTTAAGGCGGTCACCTAGTGGCTGATTAGCTAAAATATACTAGACCAGTTTTAGGTTGCAAAGGAAATAACAATAAAAGGCAAAGGGGTAAGCAATAGGCGCCCCCTATTAACTCTACAGCAGTAGAGTAAAGTTTGTGATACTAGCGTGTCCGTAGGCTTGTTACAGCAGCAGTGGTTCCTAAGGAGGTTAAAAAGTAAGGTAGTAGAGCACTATAGGCGACTTGTAGGCGCTAAGTAGGCGAGTCCTAAAAGGCGGAGAGATGGATTATAGGGTTTTCTTAAGTAGAGTTTTCTCCCTATATGTATATAAGGAGTAGTCCGCATGCGCCCAATAGGGATCTAAATCGGACGTTAAGCAATAAATAATAATAATTTATTTCTGTTAAGTTCCGTATCTAGAAATATAGGACGTAGTTTTTTAAAATATTTAGGGGATAATAAGATCCATAATTAATTTATAATCCATTTATCTAAAGCGTTTATAGGTAGGTCCTATAATTATTATACTAATGCGTTAGGCTTCTAATTAAGGTTACCTAGTTAGTATATAATCTTAAAGTTAAATTATAAGAGGTATTTGGCCTAATAAATTTAGCGTTGTATTAGTTGCTTTATAGTTATAAAGTACTATAGGTTTTTATAGTCCGTTAATACGTATATTGGGAACAACGATCCTTTAAGCTTAGGACGCCATTATTTAAAGCATCTAATAATCGTAAGCAGTTCCTTATTATATATCTTATAGTTTAATTTAGTAGGGGCGAGTTTCTAAAAGAGAAAGGCTACTAGACATAGCTCGCCATTCTTATTATATTGTAATAATACTCCCCCTAGCGTATAATTGGACAAATCTGTTTTAATAATATATTTAAGGTTAGAGTTAAAGTGGGTAAGAATTAGAGCAGTTATAAAGTAATATTTTAAGTCATTAAAAGCTTATTTATATTTAGCAGTCTATTTAAATTTTATGTTCTTTTTTATTAGGTTTACTAATAGCTAAGCAGTTTCTAAGAAGTGGTTAATAAATTATTAATAGAAATTTGCAAATCCTAGAAATCCTTAAATATTTTATATATTGCTAGGGCTTTCCTAGTTTATAATTGTAGTAACTTTCTTAGGGTCTATTTTAATTCTATTGCGGGATATAATTAGACCTAAGTATATAACTTTAGACGCGTGAAACTTATATTTCTTAATACTGTATTATAAACCCGTGTCTTATAAGCATTTAAGGACTATTTTAATATATTTTTAATATTTAGAAAGCAAGAATAAGTAGATTAAGATATTATTAATATACGCAGTAATAAATATATTAAGGAATTTATAAAGCGTATTATTAACGTATTACTAAAACGTACTAGAACTATTCTTTACGCTAAATAGTATTACCAGGTATTTAAAGAGTCCCTATTATATATAAAAAGCTATATACTTCTTATCTCCTTTATATATACGGATTTTATTAAAGGTAGTAACTATATTAAGATTTATAAAGTACTATACCTTTACTAAATAGTTAAGCATCTCTTAAATTAGGGGAATTGGATATTAGTTTTAAATTGTAATTATATTTAGAGCTTAATACATCGGGAAAATATTCGTAGGCTGAGATTCAAGTAGAGTCTATCTCTTCAAACACGTGCATTTTTTTGTCAATTTTTTGATTGGTGGCTGCGGCTCAGGGGCCTGCAAATGGCGGGCTTGTTTTCCAGCTTTTGTAAGCAGTTTTTACTGTAAAAAGCAGGAAAAATAGCCCTGAATTTGCAAGCCCATAGTCCAACTAGCGAAAGTGCGTACTTATAAGAAGTAGGGCATGAGCTATATATATACATATAAGGTGAAAAAGCGAACGCTTGGGTAGGTGTCACAGTACGTGCAGAGGGTCAACGAGGTAACTGTGACTGTATATCATTGACAAACGATGTCGTGTGAGGATCTATGTACAGGAGACGAGGCAGGTATATATACGTGTTGCTCAGGGGTCAGGTCCGTGCTCATGCATACGCGTAGCCATAACAACGCGTCAGGTCAG
>Ga0307507_10005972_pt1 | contig 19295 bp, 17 predicted proteins | sample 7_EM_MG_FD_207223 | JGI IMG/M metagenome (GOLD analysis project Ga0307507, IMG submission 207223) | Populus trichocarpa ectomycorrhiza microbial communities from riparian zone in the Pacific Northwest, United States - 7_EM | ecosystem: Host-associated > Plants > Roots > Unclassified | place... | reverse complement strand
GCCGTTCCCCCTCCGGGATCAGGTGCGCCAGGCCGTGAATTGTCCCTACGTCAACTATGGTGAACTCGCGAGCATCCTCCCTCATCTGCACTGTAACAAGGCCATGCATGTCCGAGGGGAATCCTGAGTTGACTGCACTCAACATCCGAACAGCCACAACCTGACGCACAGCATTCTCACAGGTGTAGTCACTGATTTTGAAGAGCGCCACCAGCTTTGCCGGCAGACGGCCCCTCAGCGCACCATACATCTCTTCAGAACCAGCCTGGACCCAAACGCAATCATTGCGACTCCCCTGGTTCCTGAAGTGTAGGGCGCCCGTGCATCGCGCACGGTGGATGTCGTAAATGTCGCTTTCTTCGCACCCCACAACCGGTATTTCGAGTTGCGTTAGTAGTTCAATCGGGAGTGATTGAAGTATCCCAGGATCTTCAGGAAGCTGGCGCTCTGTACGCAGGTTATGCCGGCTATATCAGATCAATTCGCGACATATACTCTTGAGGGAGACCCCCGACAGCTTACCAAAATCCAGGACGTTGGACACGTCGTCCCGACGCCCTTTCAGGATCCTCCAACGGATGACCGGCGAGGTTACGGCACTCGGTGTGCTCTCTCAATGTTGCAGGACATCCGCAGAGAGATCGGCGCCCTGGCGCTGTAGAGATTCAAGGTTCAATAACCTCATTCGGATGGCGTGCTGACTACTGTAGCTGTGCACAATTTGGTGCGTGGCATCATTTTTATTCGATGGTCGCCATCCGTCCTTGATTTGTTCCTTGTGCGCGAGCTCTCCAAACTCCGTGGAATGCATCGGTATATTGCCAAACTGGCGTATATGATCACTAAAATGACTTAGTAGATATATCTTGATAAAGTTGAAATGCGATTCGCGATGGATCAAGTCCATAGGTCGCTCGTGCTCTTCTTCGCGATCGTCGTGACGGATCCGGCGCCCTTTAGAGGGAGCCACGGGCTGGCCCATCTGCGTTCTCTGATGTCGTATCTCCCTCCGTTGCTCGTCAACCTTGGCCAGGGTACGCTTAGTTACTCGAAACTCCAAGAAGATACCTTTCATCCAGTGAAATAGGTCCAGATAATGTTCCATATAAGCTATGGTATCAGACGTGTGGCTCCGGTATTGTGCCATCATACTGAAGTCGACAAGCGCTCTGACGCATCCGAGAGCATGTTTGATAGGTATCACTTCTGAACTCTGTGGCTGACGCAGTGCCACGGCGACAACTCCCAAAATAGGGCGCCCCAGATTCCTCCTCTCTTTCGCTTGCCACTGCGCAACCTCGCGGTAGCCTTTTTTGGGTACCAAAAACTGAGGGTACGGCGGTAATGCCTTCCAAACGTCGTCAAAAGCTTGCAGTCGCACGTGTTTCTTGCGAAAGACTTGGATCCAGTCCATCATATACTTAAATAATCCGGCATAGACCGTATGGAGCATGTCCAGGGTGTGCAAGTCAGGCGCCGAGACCCGGTGAACTCCATTAAACACCTTTTGGCCCAAATTGATACCAAGGCCGCGGAACTTGACGTGGGTGCCGTCTGACTTCGACCCTGGGAACCGGTTTTCATATCCATATCGTTCATATCTTGCGTAATCTCTAGCTCGATAGTTCTTGATGTTGGTTCCTAATTCCCACGCAGGCACCTCACATGTAGGACAGGCGTTGGATTTTAACCCGTGAGGTGTCACGTTTTCCAAATGGTCCGCAACCCATGCAGACAAGATTGGGAAGCACCTCCGAACCTTCCTGTCAGCACAATCAATTGGGACGGCATCAAGCGCCGCGTGCTGCAGCGGCGTAAAAATGAATTCGAATACGTCTTGCAGTGTGTCGGCGTTCACTTGTCTCTGGTATTGATCTGCTTTGGTGGACTTTGAGAGTTTGGGGGGGACAGGCAATAGTGCGAGAAGCAGAACAGCCATTGATCCAGGGCTGTTGCGCCGGGCTCAAAGAAGATTTCCTAGCGTAATATAGACAGGCCACACTTTGTGGTCACCGGACAAGTTGCTGAGATGGGTCTGATCGGACGTCCCAATAATGGGAACTACAGTCGCTCCAGGTGGAAGTGTCTTCTATAATTAGTCAGCTAATGTTACCGTAAAGGAGGTTAGGGCGCTGTACTTGAACATCCCACCACCAGTCCGCGGTGTGCATTTCGGCATAGATCCTTTCACCATTTGGATCGAATTCACGCCGCGGCGCGTAGACCAAGTCATCCTAGTATGCAATCTGGGGAAGGAGATATCTGACACAATCCAGGACGTTACGATAAAAGAATGGCAGAGTTCTCTTGGTATCCTCAACTTGTCCTTCAAACCATTGCAGATACGAACTGTGCGGGTCCAGCGACCGGAGGTGATTCTCGAGCATATGCCTAGAGCTATAGCCGACTAACGCAGAACTACCGAGGCCACTCGAGAAGTATTCCTTGATTCGTGATTTAGGTACTTTACCCCTGAATGAACCAAGACGCCAGTTTGAAACCCTGCGCACAACTGAACTGTGCCCACGGATCGTCAGAGATATTGCTGTTCTCTTGCTCAAATCCGTCGACGTCTCCAATTGCTTCTCCGGCGCGTGGATAATGCGCCTGTCTGCCGGGTAACGAAGACGTAGAGTTGTCCTGTATCTCAGTATCAGACTCGTGAGGAGTAAATGCGTCGAGCTCGTGGCCGGTGGGATCTGGGTCGGATTCATAGTCGGAATCCTGGAGCTCGCTCGCCTCTGGGTGGTACAATATGCATGTTTCCACGTCGTTGCTAATATCTCCGGATGATGGATATCCTACGGTGGACGCGAGAACAAGGTCTAGATTTGCGTGCGCTGTTGGCAGGTGTTTCTCATATGCGCCGGACCGGATGTATTTTCGTCGGCAGAATGGACATTTACTAGGCATGGTGGGAGTCACCTCAGTCTATATTGTGAGTTATGTGTAGATTAGAGGGTACTTGTACCGCTATGTTTAGTCTTGATCCCAACGCGTGTGGTTCGCACGCAGGGTCAAGGAGCTCAGACGCCCTGAAGAGGAACTAGTCGTCCATGGGGTTTAGCGCAGACGTCACTTGGCGTCAGCTATAGTTTCTTTCAAGATCAGAGCTGTTACTGAGCAAATGCCCGTATAATCCGTTATTCAAGTTGAATCGGATAATGGCAGAGTCCTGTCTTTGAGCGTCAGGTTTTACCTATTTTTAGCCTATCTTGAAACCACAGCCTGATTCTTTCAAACTCCCTAGAACGTCTGCGGGTTGTATATATAAGCTGGATAGAGCGCAATAGAATGGACTTGATACCAAAAACCATCTCACATTCAGAACGTCCACAACTGCCACCATATTCAGCCCACTAGTTCCAATACTCTCATCTAGATACACCAAGAATCAACCAATATGGCCCACAATATCATCCACGTACAATACGTCTACATGCATAATCCAGGAGCACAGCAGGCTCTGGCGGGGCAGACGTACCCACTTCCGCCTACTTCTCTCCTAGGGGTGATCAGCGCAACACGCCCTATTCCTGGGGGTCAGTCAATTACTCACTATAAGGGAGCCATGGGCTTCCCAGCTAATAATACAGGCGCTGTGGGGTATAAAGAATGGCGGCGACTTGTGAAAGATCAGCTGGTAGCAAGGAACTTTAGGCCACTCGCTAATTTTGCTATCGGAGAATTCCAGCAAATCGTCGCAGGAATGAGGAGATTGCGCCCTGCGTGCGATCAGCTCGCCACAGAATCAGCTGCGAATAACGTGGCTCGTAGGCGGGAGGCCGATGAGGCAATCGTTCAACTTGTTAAGGACTGTATGAGTAAGTTGACAACCACCATGAACAAGCAGCTTCAAGTTGGGGCTAAGGGCCAGCCTGCACCTGCACTGGGCCAGCCAGGAGTCCCCACTGCGCCGGTGATTGTTCCCCCGCGCCTACTACCTCTGGGGGCCCCAATTCAATGGGGGCTTGCTACGGCTGATCCGAACCCAGCTCCCGTTCCCCAAAACCCTCTCCCGGGGATTAACCAACCGCCAGCGCAAGGGCAAGTCATTCCAGGTGCCGTTCTGGCGCAAGGACAAGTCGTTCCTGGTGTCGTTCCGGGCCGACCTCAACCCCAACCACAAGGACAAGTCGTTCCTATTGTTCTGGTGTGAGGGCAAGTCGCTCGAGGTGTCGTTCCGGGTCAACCTCAACCGCAAGCACAAGGACAAGTCGTTCCTGGTGTTCTGGCGCCCGGACAAGTCGCTCCAGGTGTCTTTCCGGGTCAACCACAACCGGAAGCGCAAGGACAAGTCGTTCCTGTCGTTCCAGCGCCAGGACAAGTCGCTCTAGGTGTCGTTCGGGGTCAACCTCAACTGCAAGCGCAAGGACAAGTCGTTCCTATCGTTCCGCCGCCAGGACAAGTCGCTCCAGGTGTCGTTTCGGGTCAACCTCAACCGCAAGCGCAAGCACAAGTCGTTCCTCTCGTTCCGGCGCAAGCACAAGTCGCTCCAGGTGTCGCGCCTGGTCAACCTCAACCACTGATTAACCAACCGCAAGCGCAAAGAGAAGTCGCTCAAGCTGCTGACCCGATGTAAGGATAAGGAATACCTGCTCCACAAAACGCTCCCCCAGTGGCTGGGTCGCCGCAAGCACCAATCCTACTCGATACCCCACTCAGCAGCGCAGGCAGCAGCTCAGGCAGCAGCTCAGGCAGTAGCCAAGCAAACAGTCCAGCAAACAGTCCAGCAAACAGTCCAGCAAACAGCCCAGCAAACAGTCCAGCAAACAGCCCAGCAAACAGCCCAGCAAACAGCCCACCTAACAGCCCACCTGACAGCCCTGCCCCGGCACCAATCATACCTTATCTCCCGCTAAATTGCCGGGCGCCACCAGGTGAGTCCTTTTCAAAATAATCCGCATGTTTGGGTTTTTCGCTTACTGACTCAGGAGTTGTACATTGGAGCGCTCTGCTCGGACGTCCAGGCATAGTGCGTATTGTTTGGATCCGCCACGGGGCTGATTGCCCCGCAGACTACCTTAATTATCGCCGGCTCAATTGGCGCCCTGTCAACCGGGTACAGTTTGCTGAGTGGGATTCCTATGACATCTGTGGACTGTCATCGATGATTACGAGATCCATACGACATGAGACGATTCGGTACATACTTGGCGCTACAGGCGAAGGAGGCCGACTCCTACGAGACTATCACAACACGCCGCTCTTGTGGATCAATTATGTCTTCATCGATGACGATGAAGGGGTGAGGGCCTGACTCCTGTGGAATCAAGTTCTTGAAGACCCGCTTGATCTCTTAATCTATTTTTATCGTCCGAATAAGGTAAGTAGGGAACTCACACCCGCGTTGAGGGGGCACAACTATCTTGTACCAGCTGCTGTGACCAATTGGGCGAATGAAGCGATCGCAGGAGACCCATTGCGTGGAGGTTCATTTGATCCAGAGGCCAGACGACCGGAGCCCAAAACTAATCCCAGGCCGGCTAATGAAGCAAGTGAACCGCAAGAGGGAGCTGACTCTGGCCCTTTACTTGTAGCATTATCCGGCGCGTCATGGGATGTCTCCGGCGCCGAGGATGGACGTGACGGCAGCATTGGGATCTTGTCATCCGCCGGTGGAGAGAGAAGGGAATCCCCCGCGAAATGTATACCACTCGCCCTCAAATTGTCGAGCCGGTTGAATATACAACACTCGGCGGAACTGAGACGGCATCCTGCTCAAGGCGACATGACACGGAAGCGCAGGGGTCTGTTCGACGACGAAAATTGTGCTAAGCGTAAGTCCAAGAGATTTCGTTTGGCTTCCATGGCTAGGGAATTTTTGGAAAGCCTGGAGGTACGGAAGGGCAGTGCTTCCTTCGATGACGAGGATGGTGACGAGCGTAAACCCAAGAGATACCGTTCGAGCGTCTGAGAGTTTGATTTGAGGCCGCGTCTATTGTTCGCTGAGTCTACCTAGACCTAGAGTGTATTAGTGATATTGTTTAGCATCAGAGTTCCTAGGGGTTTCGAATATATTTCTTATAGCCTGCCTGCCTGCCTGCCTCACAATCTCCATCTGATCAGTTCACATTCGTCTGGCTTCGCTCATGTGTTGTCTTGAGCTTGACGGATGAAAAATTCCAGTGATGTCGATGGTGCCTTGGCAGACACCTAGAGACATCAGTTCCCTTACGTCTCTTGGCATCTCTATCCTTGTGAGGCTTGAAACCTTATTTCATCAGAGGTGGTCGAAATCTCTGAGACTCAGAAGTGTTCACGATCATTGAATTGTCTATGTTCTATAGCTTTATCCATCACAATTCGTAGATCAGCTATGTGGCTAGTTCATCTGGCCCACGATACCGGTATCCACTTCGGTGTGCGACGTGGTTGTACTAGCAGACCCTACTTCGCGTTCCTTGCTCGTACGGTACACCCTCCTAGGGCTAATCGTCAGGAAATGTACACCCGGCATCGACGAGGTGTATATAAGGACCCCTCCTACCCCTCCTTCCACTTTGGCGTTCCCACTCTCCATCCGTTCCTCTTCGCTCTTCTCCCCACGTCCGGCGCCAGATTCCGACCTCCCTACGTCAACCTCCCTCCAAGATCCTCGTCTCTTAGTTGACGTATCAATAATTTTTCTCATCTTTTTCATTGAGTTCTATTCAATCTAAACATCGTACACGTCCCCATGGCACCTTCGAGCTCACCGAAACAGCAGTTAGAGAAGGGAAAGTAAGTAAACTACATCTATATATTCGTGAGCAATTTTTATGTTTCCATTCGCCTTAGACGCCCCGCTGCGCAGCCTCAGAGGATTGACGCCGAGAGCGGAAAACGAAGAAAGACTCTGCCGCGTATAGTCGCCCGTTGCCCCGCTGAGGAGAGAGCGTAAGTAATCACCGAAAGCCCCAGATTCGCATTGCAGGATATAGCGCTCACAATGAACTTTCTTGTAAACAGACACCTGGCGGAGCGCGCGCACCTCGAGCCAGCCGTCGAAGACTCGGTCACTGGGTAGGTCAAAGAAAACCCCCACCCAGGTATCAGAATCTGTCACGCTAACAATTGAGCACAAATTAGGAAGGCGTATGGCGACATTGCGTACGCTAAATCGTGGTGCGGGTTCTTCGATCCCGGCGTCATATGTCGTGCCTACTTCCATTGGCGTGAGCAGCTCAAGGCCAAGAAGACAGCCCGCAACCTTGACCCCGGTCAGTTGACAGACGCCCAAGTGGAATCAATCACTGTCTTCGCTCTGGCCCTTCCTCCCGTGAAAGCTCGCGTCACCCACATTCCAAAAAACCACCACCCAGATGCTGTCGTGGAACTCACCCCTCACCTGAGGATGCTAGTTAAAGATTCGGCTAGGAAACTCCACACTTCTAACCTGCGTCGAATCGCGGAGCACGCCGCTGGTTGAGACGTTGCGGAATCTCCGAGTTAGTGATTATTCCCATCTATCTCCCGTCAGCCTCAGACTAACTTATTTTGACAGAGTCTCAATCGTCAACTTATTGCCCACGGGCAGTAAGAATCCATATAGTTCGCCGAACCGGAGCCCCAGAAGCGGGACATCCGTTCCTCGACCATCCCTGCTGTCCTAGCGACTCGGACCGGGGAATCGCATGGGGTGTGTTGACAACACCGAGCATGAAAAATCTGGTCGGGGTGGTTAGAGGGCAGCGTGTTCAGGAGGAAATCGGATGCCCACGATATCTGATCGGGGCGACTGGTGAGGGTACCGTCAGGCTACGTCAAGTGCCCGAAAAACCTCTCCCCCTGCGACAGCTCATCTTTCTCCATAGCAATAATGACATTCTAGCGTGGCTCCTTGCAAACCATGGCCAAGATCCCCTTGATCGCTTGGTCCTCAAGTCACGTCGCAAGAATAGAGAGGATAGAGCCCAGACCCCCGAGTCTGCCAAAGGGAGATACCCGTTTCTCAATGGCAACGTTTGGGAAGATGCCGTGGGGATCATGCAAGCGGATGAGGATGAGGATGAGGATGAGGATGAGGAGGAGGAGGAATGGCTAGAGGCCGAGAGCGAGGGTGAATCGCAGGAGCCTCCTGACGGGGGGGCGATTGTTTTGGACGATGTAAGTATCGACACCTAAGGTTAACATGAAGATCAAAACACAATGGCTAATTGACGACGTAGGAGGAGGAATTAGGAGCCCCGGGACCCTCGACACGACGGAGGACTACCCCACGAGAAATAGAGGACACCCCGAGCGATAATCCGTTTGCTCCGCTCTCGCGGGAGTCGGCCTCTAGGTCTTCGGTGCCATCTACGCAAACGAAACTCCAAGACGTCCGGAAGGGTCTACGGGAGATGCCCTGGATGGCAGACTACATTTCAGATACCGGGCTGGCAGCGGTGCTGCGTTCGGACTCGATGGTGCCCAGGACACCTCTCCTTCTAGCCTACCCGGATTCCGTGACGAACGACCAGTCTCCCCCGCCTTGGCACCGATTGATGCGCAGGTTCACACAACTTCAGTGAGAGCGACCGAAGAAGCAGCTCGCACAATTGAACCGGCAGCCGCGCTGCGTTCAGAACATGATGGTGCCCAGGACAGCCCTCCTACCAGCCTGCCCGTGCTCTGCGACGAACGTCCAGCCTCCCCCGCCGTTGCTCCGCTTGATGCACAGGTTCCCACAACTTCAGTGAGAGCGAGAGAACAAGCAGCTCGCACAACTAAACAACCGCCCACCACGCTCCCAGCCCCGACAGAACCAGCAGCCCCGGTGACACCACCAGCGCCCAGGGCTTCTTCAACGTCCAGTTTGAGTAGTGCCCCAAACAACACTAAATCGCCATCGCCCTAACCACGCCATTCAAAAAGACACGGGGCTGGACGAAAATAATTTGGGATTTCCTAGTTTCTCGGGTATCTTTTTTTTCTTTTTCTTTTTTTCCCTAGATCTTATTTCCCTTTAGTCAGAATTCTCAGTTTGTGGTTCGTTAGCAGGTATGTGATAGTAAACATATTATTGGGGGCCCTTGCTTCAGCTTCGCGTATCCTGTATCGCTGGTCCTTACGCCTCCTTGCATTAAGATACTAAACTTTTTTTCCTGGATCAAGCACGCAGCGCATTCTGTCCTTAACAGGGCTGGCGTCGGCGGACTAAACTAGTCAAACCCATGAGCGCATGGCGTGAATACAGAATTCTAGACGTTTAGTGGTGTTGATTCGACGTGAGGAGATGAGGTTCGATAATTCTAATCTGCATTAGGCGTGGCGAGTGTCTTGCTCGAATTAGTGTCGCTAACCGATACTCGTTGTGGCCAGATTTTGCTTAGCCTCCTACATTAGCGACCCCCATTTCATCAAACCTTTTCAAGCAGAGTTGGGACCACCATGATCCCTTAGGACGTTGAGAGCATGGGGTGAATACAGAATTCCAGACGTTCAGTGGTGTTGATTCGACGTTAGGAGATGAGGTTCGATAATCCTAATCTGCTTTAGGCGTGGCGAGTGTCGTGGTAGAATTAGTGTCGCTAACGGATACTAGTTGTGGCTGGATTTTGCTTAGCCTCCTACATTAGCCACGCCCATCTCGCCGAACCCTTTCAACTAGAGTCGGGACGACCATGATACCAGAGGACGTCGAGATCGTGATCCTAATGTTGAACAAGCAGAAAACCCCTTCTTACAGGCGAATATTTTCTTTCAATACCGAGTGATAGTGTGTGATGCTCCCAACCCCCCCAACTAAGTCCTAGCGTATAAGACCTGACACATCCATTGAACATAACCACAGATTCCTCATCTTTGTGACACGAAAGATACATTCCATTGTTCTACGTCCTAATTCCTATTTTGCCTACCGTTGATCAACCGTTCAGCATTCGATCATGTCTAGATAACAGCAAGCCAATTCACGCAGCCAGCCAACCCCTCGAGTCGGATATCTGAACAGACGTAGCCGCCAAGTGGTACCCGATGGCATACGATTAGCGAGATCCAGGTCGGGAACGCAACAAAAACAATCCGGCAGCTAGCCGAGCACACTGCCGAACGAGCAGCCATTGCACGTTCGCCCTACACCACCAAACGGAACCGGAGCACACGAAAGACCAGCGAAGCGCCCCCGGAGAAGGACGATACCGAGCACGACCTATACCGATATTGAGACGCAACCTGAGGCACAAGTACCAACGGAAACAGTCCGTCTACGCCAGGATAGCAGTGATGAGTAGGAAGACTCTCGCGGATCGGATCAGACTGAATCTGACACATGAGCCAGACGGGGAAGACGATGACATTGCAGATGCTACTAGAGCGGGGCTGCGTGACCGGTCACGATCAGCGGACAAACAAACAAACAATCCGGTATCGACTGTGCGAGTTTTGACCACCTTGGGATCAGAGGAGGCAGCACTCGTTACGCGGACGCCAGCGGCTCGAGGACGTATAACGCCCGGTAGAGCGTATACTCCGCCAGTGCTCCCGTCATCCAGTGTAGCCCGATATTCATCCCCACTGGCCACTCACAGTGCCATTGCGTCAGGAGTTAGAAGTTCGAGTCCAGCCGGCAAATCGAGTACGCCACACTCTGAGGACATCTGGCCGGGTACCCAGTCCCGGCGAAATACAGCGAGAGGAGTTAAGGCGGCTGTAGTAACGCGGGCCAAAGCTCTCATTATCTGGTACACCCTGTTTGTTGACCCACTCCCAGGCCCAATTACTTTGACGTCTGAGATACACGGTGCTTGGCTTAAGGCGCTTGATTATATAGCTGATGCAGGAAATATGCAAGCGTCGAAGGAACACATAAAAATAGTAAGTGGACACAGATAGACAGGGAGGACGCCCTCCTAAAGCCGGGTATAGTAGTAATTCTGAAAGATACGCAATAGACACTCTGGGGTAAGATCCCGGTTTGTTTCCCACCTTAAAGATGAGATCGGAAAATTATACGATCTCCCGGAAGATCCCACGGCGATTGCGCGCGGGGTGGCCTACATGCTGGAACAAGATAGATTTATGGGCTCCCCAAACGGATATGAGGTTGGTCTGTCTTAGTTGGACAACTTGCTGCTAATAACTAACCGGTATTACACTCGGCTTAGAAATTGACATTTCGATTTGGGGCGCCCCAGATTCCCGAGGCTATTATGGGGTAAGTACTTTAGAGGTAGGAAAATGAGTGGGATTGTCGAACCCGATTTTCTTGGGGGTATCACCGGCACGATGATTTGCTTAACGTGTGCAATCCTCTGTCATACCCTACGAGCATGGCAAACAGGAGTATATAAGGAATCAGGCAAGTTCAAGCCTGACGCCGGAGGAGGTCAACCAGAACCCGAACCCACCTCGTATTCTCTTGGACGCTAAAATGATCTGAACCACTAAAGACATTTTTGCCCTATTAACTCAGACGTTGGCCGATTGCCCAGACTGTGTACAGGCGATAATTTTGGACAAGATTCGCGGGACCATCCGGGCAAAGATGGAGAAGGAGCACGCCGTGCGAGAAGACCGCCGTGAAGGGTATACCGATGATTGGGCAGGGGTAGCCGCTAAGCTGCAGAGTCAGGCATCCAGCCAGACTACGCGACGGCCAGCCCACCAAAGCCAACCTCCCGGCGATTAGGTTGTGGTAGCCGCCGAGCTGCACTGTCAACCATCCAGTCAGGTTACGCAACGGCCAGCCCACCGAATTCAAACTCCGAGCAGCCGGCGCATTGGGACCCCAGTGGGGCAGCAGGATAGTTAAAACCATTCCCAGGACACTGATTTGTATTTTGATTTCCTCCAGACGTCAGCTGCCCGGGTTCTCGGATTTCTCGATTCTTCTCCGCCCAGCGCAGATGGTTCACGGGAGGTGACCAGCGAACTATAGTTGGACAGGACTGTGAGTCCTACACCATCGCGACGCCTCTCGCTGAGCCTTGACGGAATAGAGCCAGCACAACAGGAGACAAGTGATAGGGAGCGGGAGGATGTGGAACAGGGGCGCAATGGGAGCGTTGGTGAGGGTAATTAAGAAATGATGTGTCGAATATGTCGCGTATGTGTCGAGTAGCTTAATTAATTAATACTATTTGTTTGACGGCGATCTGTTGATATGAGAACTTAAAGGGTAATCTGGGCGTTCGGAGTACGAGTAGTAGAATCAATGAAAGGGACGCGCCACGGGGGCGTCTGGGCGATCTTATAGTAAAGGTCAGGGGTTGACGTCTGAAAGAAGAGGATAGAGCGTGCGCAAGATCGGGATTGTGTCAGGCAGAGTTGAGATAGTTCCCCACGCGTCTGGGAGCCATCATGAGGGCATCGAGATATTATGTAGGAGCGTACAGATAGAATAGAAAAAGTCAAGCTACGATCAGGACACACAGCATGTAGCGAGGGTGAAATCAGGATAATTGTGCGCCGGCAGAGAGTGTCTGGAGGTAGAAGACAAAGCAGGGAGATACCAGGACTATAGAGCTCAGGATCATGGGATCCTGATGTGAGGCGTCGGAACAAGCGAAGCCCAGGCGCGGAAGATAAAGATCGGAGGTCAGGACAGAAGACGCCAGGTTCAGCCCTGATCAGGATGGAGCGGCGGATCATCAGGCGTCGCCCTGGTACAGCAACCGAGAATCAGAGGTTTTCAGGACGCAAGAGCAGAGGACCAGGCGCAGTCAGGGCGCAGAGAATGTAGGGTCTGTGTCAGGATAGTGTCAGGGCGCGGCATGTCAGGTGACGCAAAATGAGGACCCAACGTCAGATCGACATTGCATACTGATTCGCGATTGAGGTTATATGCGCTAGGTGCGCCGGACGCATGGGGCGCCCCTGGCGCAGAGTATTATTTTTGCTGATATGCCGGGGGATTATCAACCAACATCAAGAACTATTGAGCTCGAGATTACACCAGAGACGAAGGATATGGATGTCAAAACCCGGTACCAGCCTAGAAGTCAGATGGCACCCACGTCAAGTTCCATGCCCTTGGTATCACTTGATGCCAAAACGATTTTCATAAACTTCACCGGGTCTCGGCGCTGGACTTGCACACCCCCGCCATGCTCCATACGGTTTATCTCGGATTATTTAAGCACCTGATGGACTGGATCCACCCCAGTCTCAAGACACACAGGCGACTGCAGGCCTTTGACGACGTTTTGAAGGCATTACCGCCGTACCCTGGGTTTTTGATACCCCAAAAAGCCTACCGCAAGTTTGCACAGTAGCAGGGGAAAGAGATGAGAAATCTGGGGCGCAGTATTTTGGGAGTTCTCGCGGTGGCACTGCCTCAGCCACAGAGTTCACAAGTGATATCTTTCAAACATGCTCTCAGATGGGTCAGAGCGCTCGTCGACTTCAGTATGCTGGCACAATACCGAAGTCACACGTCTGACACCATAGCTTATATGGAACATTATCTGGACCAATTTCACAGGATGAAAGGTATCATCCTGGAGTTTCGAGTAACTAAGCGTACCCTGGCCAAGGTTGACGAGCAACGGAGCGAGATAAACATCACAGAACGCAGATCAGGCATCCCAGGGCTCCCTCTAAACGGCGCCGAATCCGTCACGATGATCGCGAATAGGAGCACTTGCGACGCATGGACTTGATCCATCGCGAATCGCATTTCAACTTTATCATGATACATCTACTCCGTCATTTTAGTGATCATATACGCCAGTTTGGAAATATGCCGATCTATTCCACGGAGGGTGAAGAGCTCCCGCACAAGGAACATATCCAGGACAGATGGCGACAATCAAATAAACCTAGTACCGGATGCCAAATGGTGCACTGCTACACTCGTCAGCACGCCATCCGAATGGCATTATTGAAACTCAAATCTCTTCGACATGGCGGCGCCAATCTCTTGGCAGATGTCCTTCAACATTTGGAGAGTACCACGAGTGCCGTAACCGCTCCAGTCGTCCGTAGGAGGATCCTGAGAGCGCGTCGGGATGAGGTGTCGAACAACTTGGATTTTAGTAACGGTGTCGGGGGTCTCCTTCGAGAGTATATGTCGCGAATTGATCTGATATAGCCCGCATATTCTGCCTACAAAGCGCCAGCTTCCGGAAAATCATGCACTACTGTCATGACTCCCGGTTGAACTACTAATGCAACTTGAAATAGCGGTTGTTGCGTTCCAAGCAAGCGACGTTTACGACATCCACCGCTGGCGATGCACCGGCGCCCTACACTTCAGGAACCAAGGGAGTCGCAATGATTGGGTTTAGGTCCAGGCTGGTTCTGAAGAGATGTATCGTGCGCTGAGGGACCGTCTGCCGCCAAAGCTCATGGCGCTTTTCAAAATGGGGGACTACACCTGTGAGAATGCTGTGCATCGGGTCGCGGCTCTTCCGAGGTTGAGTGCAGTCAACTCAGGATTCCCCTCGGACATACATGGCCTTGTTACAGTGCAGATGAGAGAGGATGCGCGAGAATTTACAAGAGTTGACGTAGGGACAATTCAGGGCCTGGCGCAGCTGATCTCCGAGGGGGAACAGCGCTGGCTGGTTAGTAGGTGAATTGATTTGACAGCATTCAACGAAGTATATTAAGGAATCGGAATACAGGGGGGGAGGGGAGGCTGGCTATGCGTGCGTATCCTATTACCCGCGCAGCTTTGCTGTAACAAAAAGCCCCCGTCTGGCGATTTGTGGTCAGGTTTTTCTCACTTCCTTGCCACAATTCTCCAGACGGCAATTTGCCTATCATCAAGTTATATATGTATGATATATAGAAGCAATCGCCTAGAAAATAAAGAGTCCTAGCTAGTTTACCCTATACACGTAAGATTCAGAACGGGGGCACAGGCTTAGATTAGAGATAGCAGGAGAAATACGTCAGGGCGCGGAGAAGAGGCAATGTGAAGCTGGCGCGATCATGAGAAGGAAGTGAAGAGAACAGGAGCTAATGTGTAGACAGGGCGTCAGTACGACGCGAGGTCGCCTCAGGAGCTAGAGGACTTTGCCAGGCAACAGAGGAAGCACAGGGTCCTTGCCTGCGTTGCAACGAAATGCAGGGCGCACAGGGCGTAGAGAACGCAGAAGCCATGTCGCTTGCGTCAGGGCGCAATTCCGACGGATCTGACCCAAGGTATTCTTTTGCTGATGATCAAAAGTTGTACTTAAGTCCAGGTCAAAAAATGTAACCTGTCCCTGAGTATCGCGAGATTCCCAGAGGGTGATCTGCCCATACTGTAAGGACAGGGAGGAGAAGCCTTGCAGGAAATCTCGAGAAGTGATATAGCAAGCTTAGCCACTAGTAGAGTGACCCTTCAACTTAGCATATTAAAGTGAGGGTTCCTCTGAGGCTTCAGAGTTCGAATGCTTAAGGCATCTCGAGCTCTTTACCTATAAATAAACTATAACTTATATCCTATACAAACCAGAATGCTAAGCTACCCTAAGGTACAAGCGAAAACAACTAAGTCCTAAAACAAAGGTGTAGATGCGACAGGATATAACTAACAAAAGAAGTAATGAAATCAAACAAATAAGGGATCGCTACTAATCTACTACACCAGTAATACATAGTAGGAAGCATATGGTTTCCCAATTGGGTACAAGGAACGAAAGGTATTAATAAGTGAACTAGGAAAAATACTACCGAATAGGAAACTATAAGAATAGGGAAGGTACAAGGTGAGTAATGATTTGTTAATGGGACATCCTAATAGGCAATATCCAACGTCAGATTAAGAAATAATAGTAATAATAGTAGATTGTGTTATACTTAAAAACCTTGGCAAACGCTAATTGACCCGTGATTCCCCATTAAGAAGTGTTTTGGTTGAAGAGCTGAAAACTATCTACAGAAAATGGGACCTTGAAATTTTTAGCTAGTGTTGTTTACCAGCTAGCATGACCTGAGTCCATCCCTTGCCTTGAGCTGGCCTGGGTCGTCGTCACCCTGGATTCATGGGCTTGAGTTGAGAGTCCTGTCATCTTGTGGACCCCCATCTGAGCTGACTCCTGCTTACTAGACCCTTTACTCGGCTTGTGGATCACTGTTCCAGCCCCCAAGAGCTGTCAAGACACCTGTTACCAACAGAATTGGCTCTACTCGGCCTATGCACAACTTTATTCTCATCTGCAAAAATCTATGTTAAACCCTTATGGGTGTTTGGCCTGCCATGATTCCCTTTTGCAAATGTGATTTGACAGCATATCCTGATTTGAAATTATCTGGTGTTTGGCATGCCACTGCTTGCTCATACTCTGATTTAGGGTCTTATCTAATTATATATTTTATAGACAAACAAGATTAGTGTACCTGGATTTAAACGTTGAAATATTATATTATGGTTTGGCATAACATAAGCTTAAATCTAATAATATCTGCCAAGAAATTGCTTAATTAGGAGTCATCATTTAGATAAGCTCAAAATCATAGGGTATTGAGCATGTCCTAATCTTTAAATCAAGATCTCAAACTACCTTGATTCAGGTTACAAAAATGTGATTTCAAAATGCCAAGACCCGATCTCATATTACATAAATGGTTAAGCCAAAGACCCTCTTAGACTTTATGACGACTCTTATTTGGACCTCATAAACTGCTTCTCAACAACTCAAATACACTACCAACTGAATCATAAATTATTTCCATTGCAAACTATAAATAAAAAAAATCCCATCTTGGCTCTAATTTTAGTACAAGCGTTTTGATAAGTGTTTGAACATAAAGGTCTATAGAGCCTGTTTGATCATAAGATTTTATATTATTCTATAAAATTAGTCTTCATAATTCATATTTTACAATACCTTTTAATTGAATCTATCTATTTAATTATTTGTGGGTATTAGGCTCATTATTGTTGGCATGGTTGAAAATGAACAGGGGTATGAGGACTTTACGGACACGAGTGTACATCAATCTTTGATCAAGAGAAATTCCTTGATGAGGAGCGTTGCATTGCCATTGATCGTTGGTGCGCAGTTAATTTTATCAATACACAATATTGAGACCAGGAGAGGGTGAAACAGTGCGTCCCCTGCCAAGCGGCAGTTTCCAGCTATCTTGCCCACACGGCCTGGATTCTCCGCAAACCAGCTACTAGTATCAGAGGAAACCGCTTAGCTCTCAATACTTTCAAGCATAATTTGGATGGGGAAAAAATAATGTGGCGGCCATAATTTAGGTACTCGAGTACACTATGCTACCGCTCATTTAACCAACGCACTAACACTCCCCCCACATCACCATCACAACTTGCAAAAGCTGCCGCACCAAAAACTCTCTAATCCCTGAACAGCTCTACGAAACTCTTTAAGAGACGGCAGGTGTTCATCAGTGTTCTCCCCTACGGGTCGGCAAATACCTTTGCTTTTGCTATGGAACGAAAGCGCTTAGTGAGAAACTTTTTTTCGCAAAATCTGGTAGATTATCTATGTTAAAAGTCTTTGATGCTGCTCCGTATGCTCAGCCTACCGCAGGCGAGCATAGCTTTGTTGTTTAGGTAAAGACTTCGGATAGGCCGCTGGTGATCGATGCCGCGCCCGAAGCAATGGGACTCTTAAATATTCGGATGTGGGCAAGAGTCGGGTGCCCGAAGGCTATGGAAAGCGGAAGTTCTTTCGGATGTTTGTTTTTCCTTTGTTAGCCTGAGAGGTTGTGGAAAAGAAAGAGGGATATACGGAGAAGAGAAAGGACCTGTGTCGCGATCGATAGAAGAAAGGAAGGAAGGATTCCTTGTCTTTATATCTTCTCCTGCCTTCACTATTAGCTAGTTGAGTTAGTTGAGCGTTCTGATCATGAGTGAGCAGTTGCATTGCAGAGAACTTCCCCACTCTAAGACGTGCGTTGGCGATCGAAGTCTTTGGTGTTGCCTACTCTTAGCATTTCATTTAAGAGCCGCCGTTTTGTCAATTCGTTTTCGCCGTTTTGTCGTCGGTCGCTTATCGTCCCAGTGGCTGGTTTTCGCCATTCTGCCGTTGCTGGAGACTACTCGGCATACTTGGTATACTATATCGCGGTCAGCCTGGGGCCTGATCATTCGGACAAAGTATTCGGAAATGTGCATCGGAGAGATGCAGCGCCGGAAGCCGTGTAAGACTCAAAGAGTCGGGTGCATGCCAGTGTAAGGCTGGGAAGGAGAATGAAAGCGCCGGATTCGGGGACGCGATGAGCGGTGGGAGTTCTGATGATGTTTTTCTTTTCCCTCATTAGCACGGGAGTCCCCTAATGGGAAAAATAGGACATCCAGAGAAGAGACAAGAGATGTGTCGTGATCGGTAGGAGGATGGGAGGATGACTTCGTTGCCTATGGACTCCCGCCTTGCCGTTAGTTATCTAGTTAGTTAGTTAGTCGTTGGGGTCGTGGGCGAACAAGAGAATGAGATAGAGCTTTCCCGCTCATAAGTTGTGCATTGGCGATCCAAGTCTTTTTTGTTGCTTTACCACTACGCTTGGCGTTTCGTTTTAGGGCCCGTTTACCTATCTAATCCTAATAAAACTAGACGGGGGCATGTCAACCGGCATCACTTTTCGATAGAGAGCGCAGAAGCTACCCAATTTTCGACCGTCCCAAATTGTTGTGGCTAGACAGTTAAAAATAGTGTTCCCTCAGATGTCTGTTTGGGAGTCCCACCGGGCACTATGCGGCACGCTGCGCTAGGTGAGCACCAGGTCCTTACCCATACTCCTCCAACTGTCGAGCTCCCCCTAACTGTCGGCACTGGTTCATACTGTTAGACGGCCCTCTATAGGTAAACAGGCCCTTAGTTTCCTCCCTCAGGGTTTCGCCGTTTAAAATTTAATTATGTATTTTTCTTGTGGTGAGGCTTACTGCTGCAAAGCACCTAATAAGTTACTCTGGTGAGTAACTTACTTTCTTTACTTTTGCGCCTCGATGGAGGCAGCTATATGGTAACCGAGCAATGTCACACCACGAGCCACATCACCCCTACTTACAGAAAATTTAGGAACTCCATCAATATCCCTACAAACTGTCATACCATGGGGGCATTCAAAACATATTTTAGACAGAACATCATGGCCCTAACTACTGTACTCGTATACGTGTAGAATGCGCTGTCTTGTTTTGCTCTAAGAATCCGGAAGCGGGTAGGACATATCTGAGCTAAACTGCAGGATTCTTTGAATGAAGTGACTACGGCTAACGATGGGGAAGACTAGTTCCCCGATAACCGAGAGTCTATACGATTCGGCGGAAGAAAGTAATCACCATTTCGTGCCTCTATTATGACTATAGTGCATCAAGGGATAAGCGTGAACCTCATTTTGGGGTATTTTCAAATGAGTATAACCAACCCAATACTTGTGTAAATAATTTAAAAAAACCGCGGAGATATAGAAGAGATTAAGGAGAATAA
>Ga0307507_10005971_pt1 | contig 19299 bp, 19 predicted proteins | sample 7_EM_MG_FD_207223 | JGI IMG/M metagenome (GOLD analysis project Ga0307507, IMG submission 207223) | Populus trichocarpa ectomycorrhiza microbial communities from riparian zone in the Pacific Northwest, United States - 7_EM | ecosystem: Host-associated > Plants > Roots > Unclassified | place... | reverse complement strand
ACCCCATTAGGGCACATGACTTGTTTTATGAGTTTTGATTGGTTACGAGATAGGGCGCAGCTGACTCGGACGAGTCAGCTGATGGATTTCACACTATGACTCACTATGAGTCATGAGTCGCGTGACGAGAAGGGATGAGTCACGCAAGGTTAGGGTTGAGGGAAGAACCCCTATATAAGGGCACCCTCGGGGCAGGAGATTTGGGTTCTTCACGCAACCATCTAAGTTCTTTCACGTTATTTACTTTCAATACAAAGATCTTTATATATCACGCTTTCGGGAATCAAGACACGACTGTCTTATAGGAGCCTAGCGATCGACGTTGCTAGATAGGAGTCAACGGACTTAGCTATCGCAACAGCTATTGGGCCAAGAGAAGTGATCGTTAGAATACTATCGGTTACCTGCTGCAAGTATCACCCGGAGAGGAGAGGATTGTAACAGGGGGAAGGAGTTAAATTGTTTTTCCTCACGGTTATGGGAGTATTGACACATTGCGTGTTAGCATTCCCATGGGCGTGAGAGGGGTTGGTTTTTGGATTTTGTTATTGTTTTTGATTTGTTTTTGGAGATTTTGTTTGTTTGAATTGGGACCGCAGGTTTGTGAGCACCCATACAGGGGAGGTCTATCTAACCGAGCCGCTAGAATGGTGAGGGGGCTGGATCCTGGTGTTGGTTAGGCGAGCGGGCTGGTCAGAGGTGGTAGTGGTATAAAGGGCAAACAGACTAAATGCTATAAAAAGCCCTATAGTGTATTAGATAGCTGGTAGTTAGCTAATAAATGCCGAAAGTTATGATAAAAAATAAAAAAATAAAAAAAAGTATCCGGATGCCTTAAGGTGTAGTCTAAATGGACGAGTTGACGCTAAGGCATTTGAATACTTTTAAAACCGCAAGTACGAGCACAGTGCTCTAGCACATGAGCCATGTTCACTAGACCTTCCTCTCCGTACGCCTTAGCACTGTATATAGGGCGTGAGCATAAGTGAAGCCATTTCAGTTTTCGCTAGTCAAAATTTGGTGAACGTATCGGTAACCATACGAAGGGTCAACCTTGAGCGAACCGCCTATGATTACCGTATTATATATTCCTACCATATATTCCTACCATACCGGCTCTCCATAGTCGTACCGTAGGGATCTGCGAGCCATACCCCTAACGGGGGGACTAAAAAAGAAGTCACTCTGTTACAGAAGGGATTTTAGATATTCTACCGGTACAGTACTCGTATGTGGGGCGACTTTCTATTTTATCACGTACTTAAATCCCAGGTGCTCCCTTCCAAAAACAACCAGCCCCAGTCTCCAGCAGACAACACAATCAATACAACAATCAACGCAACCGCCAAAAACCTCCCTCTACTTCTATCCTTCTTTTACAAGAACCGATTGCCCAGCAGATATCTCACGGGTAGGTACCGTACTTGTTTTCCCTTCAGCAGTCTGAGACCGTCAGGCCTGTTTTGACCCAATTCCGGGTCTATCGAGGTCGAATCAACTCGAACGCCACCGTGGCGTGTACTAACCGATTTCAAAGGTATTCGGACGGCTTGGCGCGGATTTGTATGGGTCTTGGCGCCAAGGTGTCCGAATACTTTTGAAATTAGGTAGTATAGTGACTGTTGTTGTCGCATCAGTTTCCGCTAGTCTACGCTTGGTGTTTGTGTCGTTTTGGCACGCTTGGATACGTTCAGCCTCAGTGTTGAGTACTGTAATCCGGGCCTTAAAAACCCTTACCCTTTGGCTAAATTGAGAAGGGCAGACTGTTAGCTATTTTGGCCTAGCTTCTGAGCTCTCATCTCTACAGTAACCTCACCTCTCCCACTTCCCACACATACTCCCTCTCTCCTCAACCCACACCACTTATTTCTCCTCCCTCACCCGTCCACCATCGACCCTCGATAACCTCATCGCTACCCTACTCCATCTTTGCTTCTTTTGCGTCAATTGCGATTGCGGAATACGTTGAAGCGACGAACATGACTTCCTCCAATAAGGTTGGAGAGTCCACCCATATTAAATCTGGCATTAGTCCTTGCGCCGCGCCTGAAATTAGGGGCATTGTAGAGCAGAAGGAAAACTGGGGAGGGTGGGCAACTACTTTGAACGATGCGGTAAGCTCTTGTCATTAGTCACCGCATATTATGGCTTCTATCCTAATACACTCCTTCGTATCTTTTGCAGACTATTTTCGAGTACATTATGCGCCAAGTTGGCTGCGAAAGCGTCGCCGTGAGAGAACTTTATTCTATGGAGGAGGACTACCTTCGAGAGGAGAAGTAAGTTGATAGAGTGCTATGCGACTTGTGGCGAGTATTGTTGCTAATTAAATTAAATTCCTAGATCTTGCTATGGTATAATTTTTCTCATGCCCTATAATGAACACTACGAAACCCAAGCAGGGGAGGAACTGACGAACCTCCCCGATGGAATGTGGTATAGTAATCAAGTACGATCTCCCCTCTGCGCAACAACTTCCACCCTTTTAATACGTTATCCATAGATCGCCGATAATGCCTGCGCCTCCTATGCGCTGCTAAACATCTTGATGAACCTCAAAAACGTGCCGTTGGGTACACAGCTTGAGGGGTTCCGCGAATTCACCCTTGGGCTTCTGCCTCCCCACAGAGGCCAGGCCGTCGATGGATTTAAATCAATCAAAAATGCCCATAACTCATTTTGCTTCAGGTATGAAATCGAAGAGGCGGATTTAATACTCTATGAGGAAGCAGTTGGGGACTCGGATTCAAAGCTCGAACCGGGATCCAAGGAAAATCCTAGGACCAAAAGGACCAAATTTAAAGAAGCAGAAGAAGCACAAGATCAGGCCGACCAAATTGACGGTCCTCACCACTACATCGCATACGTCCAAGTAGGAGGGTGTCTATGGGAATTGGATGGTCTCAAACAAACGCCCTTCAAAGTAGGAGATTGTAATAATGAAAACTTTGCCGTCCGCGTTGGCAGTCGTATGCGTGAATTGACTGCCAGGTGCTCTGATTTGAGCATTGACTTCGGCATATTCGCCCTTGAACCTGCAAGGGCGCCCCAATTAGACAAACAACACCAGACCAACGCGAGGGAGATAGGCGCCATCGAGCGCAGGCTACAGGATACAGATCCTCACTCTTCCTTGCCCACGGAAGATGTACTATCGGGCCTCTTAATCCTCCCCCCCTTAGATACGGATGATTTTGGACATCATGATGGGATGGCAACGGAGCAGCTGCTGGAGCTCCGCGCCAATTTGATCCAGAAGCAGAAGGAAATCGAAACGGAGAAGGATAGTCTCTTCAATGAGGAGTCTAGAAAGGCTTTGGAGCTGGCGCGAAACCGGCACGATTACGAACCGTTCATCCTTACAATGGCAACGATGGTCTGGGAACAACAACAGGCCGAAAAACAGCGGCAGGCCGAAGCAAAACTAAATAAACCAAATAAACCAAATAAGCCAAAGAAAAGGGGAAGGAAAAGGCGTTGATACTAATCACACCCAATCCCTTACTCCTTTCCTTCCCATTTCCTTTGTATTACTGCGTTCCAGACTTCCCTCGTTTGGTTTTTCTTTTAAATGGCGTGTTGGGTCGCTTGGCTTGGTTTGGTTAAGTTTTGTTTGCTATCTCTTCCTCTACTGCCTCTGACTTCTCACACTGTCTTCACGATTGATCCCCAGGATCTTTTCGCCCACCCTATGCTCCCAGGCTAGGCGGGCGCTAGCATGCGCTGGCCGAGTGTTTTAGAGTGATTTGTCTAGTTGCGTTTTGAGCAGCTATTTGACTGATTCCCCTCTTCATTTCACATGGCTTATCCCTTGTCCCCCGGCCCCGTCAGAGGGTCACTCTGCTTTCCCACGCACACATACACATATATATGCCGGTATATCCTTTTCTAGTTTCACATCTACTTTATTGTCTGCTGCAATGGTTCTGTTCGCCTGCGCGTTGGTTCTCTTTACATTCACTTTTTGCGCCCCATTTACTTTCGCCTCGTCTCTGCAATTTCCCTTTTCTTCCCTCCTTTACGATTTGTATCAACACCTTATTTCTTTTTCCAACACATCCCAAGGGGTCCACTGGTTTTTTTTTCTTTCTCGCTCTCCATTTTTCTCACGTTAACCCGCTTTTGCTTGCATTCCGCCTGGTTTTTGCTACGCTGTACTGTACCGTAAAAACTAAAATAATCTAGAATCTAGCTAAAACATTGGGGTTACCTCTCCAAGCAAGGCCTATTGCATTTTTCTTTTTAAAGGGGGAATTTCAGGACGTCCTAGCGTCGTTCTCAATCACTCTAGTTTTTACGGCACTCTTGTCAAACGAACAAACGAATAATGATAAAAACCAAGGGCTTGTTTGGCACACCACGATTTGAGCTACTCACCACTCACCATCTCGAATCATGATTTGGACCTATATCCTGATTTGAGATGTTCATAGTGTTTGGCCTGGTAATCTTTCCAAATCGTGAGTTGGAAATCTAAAAATTGCAAACATGTCTGGCAGAGGGCTAACTTAGCTGTCTGAAAAGATTTTCAAATCGTGGTTTTTAGAAAATCATAATCTCAAATCATGGCGGGGCCAAACAGGTACCCCAAAGCATCACGCCCGCACTGGCAGTTCTGTGGTAAGCACCATCACAACTTATCACTCACTAGCTTATATCAGATATTAGTACCGAGAAATAGCTCATACATACCCCCACAACGTATCATAATTATTACCAGTATACCAAACATCCCGCACCAAACATCCCACTCGTGGGAGGGAGGTATATACGGTACCGCGAGCACCGCACTAGCAGCATAAATGAGGCCAGCGAAGGTCCCGCTAGCCAAAATCGAGAGTGTTGGCGTTTCCTTTTTTTTTAATTTTTTTTTAAGGTGGAAAGCAGTCAGGCGAACGAACCCTCTGACCTAGTACAGTACGATGCTGTAGCCACAGTAGCCTCACGATGTTCGACCCTTTGATCGGCCAATAGACTTAGTGGCCGATCATAATAATATTATTATCATAATAATATCATAGCAGAGTCGAATCACTTACTTTACCCTTAAGTTAACCCCAGTAACGATCACCCTACGAGTCCTTACTGTCATATTATAATACCGGTATCATACTCGAGTACCTAAGAACTGACCTCCCGGAGAAAACCTGGTCACAAAAAAACGGACCCATGTCCTAGGCATATAGGGAGAGAGTATCATAATATAATACCGCATAATCTGGTGAAAACTCGTTTTCATGCTAAGAGGTTGAAAGAAGGTTTTGGCAAAATACACGAGCTTCATTGAGTAGAGAGAGAGTAGCCTTTGGGAATAGGGATTTTCACAAATATTTACCCTAGGCATTTTTTTTTCACAGCATTTTTTCCCTCTATGATATTTCAAGGAAACAATTAATCGGGAAGGGTTTACTTTGTGTGGGAAATCCTGACTCACACCTTATTCTGACCTCTTAGCGACAAAACGAGATTATGCGGTATTATTACAATAATAATATTACCATAATATCGCAGCCCTTCCCAGTACTCGTACTGCTAACCCCTCCGTTGGAGAGGGACTTACAAGGCTACAACCGCATCCGGCTATAATGAACGCCAAGAATCAAGACCCCAAAGTGCTACAGGCGTTCACTATACCGGTAGCAAACAAACTGTCCCTCCGTAGTAAGTTCTCTAGCCTGGCTGCGGGGTTCTCATACTGCTCCTTATCTAGAGATTCGTTACAAGGAGGTTCATTATGGCCAGGTGCGAGTTGTAAACTTACCCGGCCGGCTGTCCCATGAGTGATCCCTTCCTTCCCTCTCCTTGCAAGTATCATACCTGTATGGTACCCTGCCAGCAATCACGGTGCGGCACCGGCAACTGCATAAGGGCATACAGTACCGTACCGTCCTCGAGTATGATACAGTAAAGCTAAGATCCCACCCAACTGTTGGATAAATAAAATTTAATGGATAAATAAATCTTACTATGATACAGTTATTATTATTAATCAAAAATAGCATACAAATTATGAGCAGGCTATGGTGTTATCGGTAGCACAATACTCCAGTTAGGGGGTTCCTTTTTATTTGTTTTTTAGAGAGAGAAAGGGTTCCTGGCTTCAGGGGACGATTGCGATGCATACAATTTTTTCTGACAAAATCTTTTGTTATAATATATGGTACACTTGCCATACCATGCCCGGGCACTGTACTTTTTTTTTCTGGCCCCAAGCACGAGCGAGTACTGCTACACGCAATACAAATCATCAGACTTACCATACATTATAATGGACCTCGGCACGAATGGGCAGTAGTACCATATGGGCCAGTTGAGTTAGCCAACCGTGCGCTGTTATGGCTACGAACTACAGCACAAGTACCGGTGCGGTAGCTTCATGCGGGATAGGTGGCAAAGCGGTTCCAGAAGGTCAAGTTACCTGTGTTAGCCACCAGGGTGTGATTTGGGACGGGGCGGAGGCAAGTGGCCGAGTGGCCGAGAGGGATGGGATGGCGAGGTTGGGAAGGGAGGTCCAACCTATGCTGCTTGTATCATACGAGATGCGGTTTTTTCTCCCACAGGACATTGATAGTAGGGGAATCAAACAAAATAGTATCCATTGCTTCATAGTCATACAAAAGACAAACAATATAAGAGTTTCTCGCATTATTTGCAAATTTGACTACACGCTAGCTATAGAATGACCAACCCCCCCCCCCCCACAAAACACCACAGTTTCGTACCAGCTAAGGTTTGTTTCGTTACAAGTCGCAATGTTTGAGTTCACCCATCATCCGTTAAACATAAAGCTCCACCACCGAGAATCAGAAAAAGTTGTTTAATTTGCACCATCCCTAATGGAAAAAACACAGACTAAAGAATGCCCATCCACTAAGTCCGCCACGATCCATACCACACCATCACTAAATGGCATACTTCCTGGTCCACTCCCTGGCCGTAGCCTCATATCTAGCACGATCGGTCTTGTAGACATGTGCAATCTCAGGGACGAGGGGGTCATCGGGGTTCGGATCTGTAAGCATCGAACAGATGGAAAGTAGAACTGAAAACAAACATTTAGCAGGTTTATTTTTATTTTATTTTTCGCGGCAATAGGGCTCATGTGAGGATATGAACTCCAGTCACATGAGCAGTTTGTAGAGATGAGATAACAAAGGAGTGACATACCCTTAGAGATAGTGAGAGCTGGTGACCACTGATCTCTCAAGATATCCAAGCAGATACTACCGTTGGCGTTGATATTTGGATGATAGATACGGGTAGTGAAGTTGACCTTGGGAGGTTTAAAAGGATAGTCGGTGGGGAAAGCGATGGATAGAAAGAATACTCCAGAGGAGTAAGGACTATCTGCCTGAGAATGACAAAAGCACGGGTCAGCAAATGGGTTCGGTTATGATTCAAGCCGGGCCTTATGGCTCGTTAAAGGAGGCTATAAAGCAAGGGTCAACATACAGGACCCATGATAGTTGCTTGCCAATGAAACTAAACAGGATGTTAGTATTTATCCCACAAGGTCAACGACGCCCAGTAAGGTAACCTAAACAACAAACTCTGTTTGAAGCCAAGGAAATCTTTCTGAGGGAGAAGGATGGAAGTAAGACTTACCAAATCCTCGCCAATAGGCCCAGCACTGCATGAAGAGGGTGGGTCTCTAGAGGTAAACAGTTAGCTCCAAGTGCCAGATCAGCAGCAAGCAATAGCTTTCAGCCGATAACCGGGCAACGCCCCTCACGCGACTCGCAAGGGAAGCCGATTTTTGAAGCAGTATAGGGAGGAAAATCATACCTTCCGAGATCGCTGAGTTCCTTGTTAATTCTCTTGAGGGCCATTTCGAACTGGTGGTGATAGGAGTGTTGTTGTTGAAGGTTGTAGGGAACGGCTGTAGAACGACAAGGCGGGGTCAGTAAGAGCAGAGAGATGGTGCTGACTGGACAGCAACAACCAAGAGACCAGGAGGGAGAAGGGAGGAAGAAGGGAAAAGGGAAGAGAGAAGGAAGAAAAGGAGGCTGCTGAGGAAGGGAGGAATAGAAAGACGGGTATAAACAGGAGCAGGGTAGAAGAATACTCACATGGAAGTGTAAAGTGAAGAACAGGAAAGGATTGATAGGGAGGTAAGAACAGGAGAGGGTTGAGTTGTTGCAGAAGTTGGGATGGTGGGGGAGAGGAGGGTAAGTATGAGTTGAGGAAGGAAGCCAAGTTTTTGTACTTGGCGGGAGGGTCGATTCACTTTAGTATGGCGAAATTAGACGCTCAAACATAGAAATTAGGAGAGGGCCACAGAACGCTTTTTTTTCTGGGTCTAGCCCTCTCGCTTTGCCTCTAAGCCTAACTCCACGGCAAACCTTCTTACTGTACCCAGTGGCCCTTCTTCTCTCTTTTCTCTATCCTAGGCCAATAAGCCCTTTGACTAAGCACTAAAGTGAGAAGCGGGCCTTTGCTTTGTTTCTTTTCGCATATAGAGGTGTCCTCCTCGCTTACTATCGACGAAGAGAAGAGCAATGCAAGCAAATGCAGGTATTCACACTAGGGTTCTATGAAATGGTCGATAAACAGGTGAGCAGGTAAATAGTAGAAATTATTTTACATTTCAAGTACAAGAAGGTTATTGGATTTGGTTTTTGATGATTCGTTACAGCAGTGGCTATGGCGGCAGCACCAACGGCATTTCTGAAGCAATCATGCCTGCCTCTGGCTGTGTCAAAGGTCCAGAAGCCCCACCACTCGGAAAGCAGAGAGGTGTTTTCTCTTCAGAACGCAGATTGTGTTCAGGTATCTGAAGTACGTGATTGGTACACTGTCTACGTCTCCGCTTACGTATTTTTCAGTCTTCACACTTCCTACCTTTGAACCCTCCAACACCGATATCAATCACGGCCCCCCTCCCCCAGCACTTACCCCGCAAGATTGCTGAAACGGAAGCCCACACACTAGTCCAACATTGGCCCTGGGCCCTGAACTTCGGCACTCTTTCTGCTTCATCTTCTCTCAGTTCCGATTCGCAAATTTGCATGGGCCTCCTTGAGCATCCTTCCAAAGTCCTTGACTGATTGATCCAACCAACTTACACCGCCAGCATGGGGCGTCCCTCCTCCGTTCTCATTACGCCTGCCTCTTTGCCTCCTCCCTTCCTTGACAGGTTCCTTAAAATAGCAGACCCAGCCCCGACCAATCCTAATCTTACTGATTGATCCCTCTCCAAATTTCAAATACTGTCCAAACTTTGGCTTACTCGGCATTTCTTCATTTGTTTCCCGTGTTTTATTCATTGGCAGTGCCTCCCACCTTTTCTGATAGGCTTGAGGGGAAGGGAGGAGATCAGTATTTTTTTGATCTCCTAGCCTCAGCTTTTTATTTACATGCAAGCACCATTAGCAAATCGGAGTGTTGGAAAGACAATTAAATTTTGGAAAAACAAAGGACCCAACGGTCTCCTTGTATAACCACCCCTCGAAATGTTTTTCCGGGCGGGCATCACATTTTCGGCGATGGCCACTAACAGAAGGCTTGGACTCCAGTGATAGCCCTTCCGAGTATAAGACCTAATCGTGCAACGTTTTAGCGACCAACCTTTCGGCGTTTGTTCGGGTTATTCGGATCTTACTGTGGATGTCACTCTGGCCTTCATATGTTTGGGTAACAAATAGGTTTGCAACGTGTCTTCCGATCCCATATTCGTCCGACACCGCATTTCCTCCGAAAATCTCCTGGAGGCTATATATATATAACGTAGCGTTATTTAATACTGACAAACGAAATGAGATGCGATGACGAGGGAGGAGGGGAAACCCACTTTCGAGCGTTAACAAGTGCTCTATCGCAGTTTTGTCGCTTGATCATTGAAATCATCTCTAGAGTACAGAGCCCTTTATCCTTTAGTCTCCCGACATGCAAGCAAGCGGCCAACCCGAAAGCAGCATCCGTGGTCGCATCCGCTAACTTTTTCTGAACGAGCTGGTACTTTGCTAAAGGGTTTCCTTTAAACTGCTTTCGCTCAAGAGCATATGTCCTCGCCCTTGCAATACAGTCTTCCAGCGCCCCCATAGTGCCCCACGCAATCCCATACCTGGCATTGTTCAAGCAACTAAATGGGCCCCTCAGACCTTCAATGTCTGGAAACATGTTTTCCCCAGGAACTTCCACTCCGTCTAGCATGATCATTCCAGTGATGGACGCTCGAAGCCCATTTTTATCTTTGATGGTTGGAGTAGAGAGTGTTCCAGGAGCTGCAGCAGCTCTCTCCACAAGAAAGCCACGGATCTTGTCGTGGAGCTTGGCCCAAACCATGAGAACGTCTGCGATTGGTGAGTTTGTGATCCAAGTTTTCGACCCGAAGAGGAGGTAGACTCCCTTCTTTGTGGGATGCGGTCGGGCAACGGTTTCCATGCTAATTTTCAATCAGCAAACGTATACTCGTGGCTGAAAGTTTGGGATGGCTACTTACGATCCAGGATCGGAGCCATGATTTGCTATTTTTTTTTATAATTTTTTTGGTTAATACCAGTGGGATATACCGGGAATCTTTCTGGAAAACATACGTTCCGTCAGGCCGAAAGCTCCAAGGATCTTTCCCTTTGCCATACCCCGCAAGAATCGTTCCTTCTGCTCTTGCGTCCCGAACTCGTCGATGCCTCCCATAACGAGTGAGCTCTGAACACTCATTGCACTACGATACCCACTATCTACTCTTCATCCACATACCCATCAGCACTCACATAACTTCCTCGAACCCCCAACAACATACCTCTCTACTTCTCTGGTAATTAACTACATCAATTAGCTCTAACCCCAGCCCAACCCAGCCTCGAACAAAGAAAGAAGGAAAGCAGGAGCCCACCCCAGCAGCAACATTCCCTACGCCTGCACATCCGTACCCATTGATCGTAGCCCCCAATAACCCCAGCTCCCCCATCTCAACCAAAATCTCCCGGTCGTAATGCTCGTCACGGTATGCCTCTTTTCATCTCCCCGCAAGTCTTATCAGCCCTCTACCCTCCGTCATAGCAGTTGAGGACGGTGCACATACGTAAAACCCGAGGCAAAATCCTCTCCTGACAATACTCCCGCGCCGCATTCGAAATGGCGACTTCCTCATCCGTCAGAGCACAAGTGAGTTGGAGAGGGTCCTGCCAGTCAAATGTTGTGCTGTAGGCTTTTCGGATTGTGGCGGCTGTTATTCGGGCAGTGATGCCTGGAGTGGCCTGACAGATTGGCCGGAGAATTGCGCGGAGCATTATTTATTTATTTATTTATTTATTTAGAGAGAGTGGTGTTTGTTTCGGGATCTTTGATAATTTTGATATTGTATGGGGGTATTAAGCTTGGTTTAGCTCGTGGGGTGGTAGTCTACGGTATACGTACGAGGACTGGTGGGGACCCCGGCACGATACCGTGTCGGCTGCGCTATGCAAGTCAGTGCCGTTTTTACCCTTGCCGAGGGCTTGGCAGTCGAGGGGAGAGATGGAAGGATAGAGAGTTTGTATCATGATACAATAATGGGGCTGCTCGATCAACTAATCAAACTCAGGTTGCCACCACATACCGGTACCGTATTATACCATCACATCCATTATTATTAACCATACCGTAAACTATGGTATCTACAATACATACTGTACGTTCTAAGCCAATAGAACCCTAACCTCGTCCACAGTCCTAGGCCAAACGCTCCGAGCAAACTCGATCCCGCCTTCTCCCTGTCCGTCTCCTTCGTTCACAAGACCGTCGATTACCGCCTCCTCTACGCGGGAGAAGTCATCGACGAAGCGGGATGCAGCCTCCTGCATGATTTCTCCGATTATCTTGGGCGAGGAGAGGCGTTTTAGGCCGGCTGTTGCGTCCATGAGTGCGCTTGGGAGGAACTCGTCGAGTGTCTGGCTGACGAGTGAGAGGGCGTGCGGGGAGAAGGGGGGGAGTTGGGTTAGGGGGGTTGCCTTTGCTGTGTCAGTGGTCTGAACGTGAGAAGGAGAAGATGGGGAGGGGTAAACCTCTGGATCCCAGTCTGATAAAGCTACCAGTAAAGGATGCAGTCCGCTAGTGTGCACGAAAAAGTTGTGCTGGAATTCCACTAGCAATCCCATCTGTTTCCCCACTTCGGCGTCTAGCTTTGCGATTCTATCTGTGGTGAAGCTGAATTGTTCCAGCGTTGTTTTTGCCGCGAGTTGGCAGTTTATGACGAATATGTTCTTGTCGACTTCTTCCAGGTCCTGGCTGAGGTTGTGACACCCATCCAGATACGGGTCTAGCGCTTCTTCGAGGATCTTGGAGAAGCCGCCTTCGCGTTCGGAGTCGGGGATTAGGGAGGTGCCGCAGGAGATCATTAACTGTTTTAGCTCGTTGAGAGCTTCGTAGAGGAAGGGTGGCGGCGTTAGGTCATCGGGCGCTTGCGGGAGTTCCGATTGAACGGCACGGACGTGTTCTTGGAGAGAGCTGTGGAACTGGCGGAGGGCGGCTTGCTCAGTCCTAGTTGTGCGTTAGCTCGAGTGACGTTATTGGCAGGGCCGAGGTGAATTTGTACGTTTTCATGGTCTCTAGCAGAAATGATTCCTGGCCGAGTAACCGCTCGAAGGTTAAGCGGTAAAAGTTTATTAAATTGGAGATTTTATAAACCAGGGTGCTTTCTTCGTGACTGGCGATAACTTGTTCTATTCTTGACTGTTTTCGGCGTTGATCAGTGGTGTACTTGTGTAGATGATAGGTGGAAGTTAATTATTACCTTCAATGGCTTACACACAGTTTGTAAGTCTTTGTCAACCAACATCATGAGCCTTTTTTTAGCATCCCATCCTCCACGGGTTGCCTCATTCGCTTCTCCGTCACCGTCTTCAAGCCATGGCTCGCTTTTTAAACCCTCCTCGATACCACCTAGTATGCTATTTTGACCTTCTCCTTCTTGTGAAATGAAGAGTACCTCCAAAGCTTCTTGCTCTCCAACTGCAGTGGAATGCAGCCATGCAAGCATATCGCCAATATATCTCAAGGGATCATGAGCGTAGAGCTCTATAGGCTTTGTTGTTGAGTCTATGTACGATGGAGGCATAGTACTTGGGGCTGCGCCAGTAAGGGCTGTATAAAAGGAATCCAGTAGGATCTTTTGCCGGGCTTCGGCGAAGAAGTCCAAACAGTTCCTTGAAGTGTATTAGAGTTGGTGATACAGAGTGCAGAAAAAAGATAAACATACTGAAAAAGTGTAGGCCTCTCTGCCAGCACCCTTAGCGCCCTCCTTATCCCCGCGTTAATCTGCGGATTCTCGAGAGAAAGATGTTTCAGTTCCCTCTGTATCCATCGGTACAGCTTCTGGAAAGCTCCTTGCAGATGATTGGTCATTTGGTCCATTATCTCTAGGCTGTTTTCTATATAGTCAGCCTTATGTTCCCCTAACCCTGAAGTGGACGTACCCGGCTCTCTGGTTCTCACTGGCGAGCAGAACCTCGCAATCTCCATGTATCTTCTTGACTCTGTTTAAAATCTTAAAGAATCGGTCATCGACGGGTTCTGCAGAGCTTGTCAAGATGACCACATCCTTCTCTGAGACAACAAAGTGCTCCGTAAAAGCTTTTAGCAGAGCTTCCTTAGTTTCCGTATTCTTCTTTTGAGTAAGTAACTGGGACGACTCCTCAAGTATAGGAGCACTCTCTGAACTGGCAGCCGTAACATGTGTTTTCAGAGAAGATACGACATTGTTCATTGCGTTTAACGTGTGGCCCACAAGCTTCAATTGCTATATACATAATTTCTCAGCCTTCCGTTCCCAAAACCCAATGTCTCCCCCAACACACCACACAAAAAAGGAAGCCCAAGGCTTGTGTTACTACAGTACCTCGGAGATTTTGGAAAATTCTCGAATGATATGCACGTTACTCTGAATTACTTCCGCTTGGACGTCTACCCGGAGCTGTCGTCGAGAGTCGGGGGAATTTTCGGTAAAGCGGGAGTCGAGGACTTGCAGGGCATTGCGTATCTCTGCGTCCGAGTACGAAGCCGAGATAATTGCTGATAATCGCTGTTGTGATAATGAGTCCATGATTGTATAGTTTATTGAGAGGGGATGGCGGGGTGATGTGGTGGAGGGGAACTGTGAGATAAGGTTGGTTATCATGGCTTGAGAAGCTGTTGAGCCTCATGTTTCCCGTTCGTTACCCTCCCCTGTGACCTACAATGGAGCCTCCACGCGACACCCTGAGCGAAACGTCAGGCAGATACCATAGTGGGGAACAGGGGGTTAGATAGCTTCAACCTGAGTAACCCCCCCACCCATCGACTCTTCAAGACGAACAGCTGTTGCTGTAAACGCGACACCTATCTCCTTATTATACTATTCGCACAAGTCTTCCCTTAGGCCATTCCTCAAATCACGATTCCAGGCCAAAGGAGAAATATAGAGCTCGGGGGGTTGTTTTATCTCACTTTGGAGCACTTCCTCGAGTGACTGACTCTTCATCCTGTTCCCGCACCTCTATCCTAGAAATACCACTACTCTAGCTTTACTCCTTTAATAACCACTCCCAGCGCTTCGATTCCTACATCTGAACAATCTTAGAAAACCTCTCACAGTGCCACCCCACCTGTACATTACCCTTGGGAGCTCAGAGAATGACGAGCAGAATTCTATCTCAAATCTTCAACCAGAACTCTGCAAGTATATACGAGACCCTTCGCCAACATGATGCAACTGATAACTCGGACGACGATGATGACCTCGAAGAGCGAGCCGGTATGCTGGCCCTAGATAACGACTCACACTTGCCACCACTGGACCTACAAGATGGCCTGGAAGACAGCAACTTTGAATTACAGCAGCAGCCCCCCGCTCCCGCAGAGTCTTCGTTCATGGCTTCAGAGAATAACCGACGACCTTACTTTTCCTCGATGAGCAGATCTAAGAAGAATATCTACGCTCCGCCACGGTACAGAGATGAAGAGGATGATGATGATGAAGTCCCTGCGTCTCTGTTGTTGGAGCCGGGTGCAGGGTCTAGTAAGAGGAGAGGTTCAACTGGTGGAAGGAGTGGAGGGGTAGGGCCTGCACTGCGAGCCGTGAGGAATGAGCCCTTACCGAATACCTGGATCGCTGCTGGGTTGGGAGGGCATCAAGCGAGGGAAGAGTCAAGGGTCGACCGGGAACACCAGAGTGAAGGGAAGGAACTCCGACGGCAGGCTAGGTTAGGGTTGATTGATCCTAAGGAGCGTGCTCTGTGGAAGTGGGCAAATGTTGAGAACTTGGACAACTTCCTCAACGATGTGGGCTATTCATTGTCGAGGTGTTAGGTTTTGTTGTGGCTAACGGGATGTAGGTTTATGACTATTTCCTGGGGAAGGGAATTTGGAGTATTGCCCTACACCGGTTACTAAATCAACTGTAGGAACCCTCCTTTCTAGGTCCCATAGGAGTTACTAATCTTTCTATAGGACACTTGCTTTTGTTGTTGGGTTTACTACATTTATGAGCCTTTGTGTTGATTATCCGCTGGTACCTCAGCACAAAAAGCTGTCAGAAGTGATCATTCCACACTGCATGAGCCGGTAAGTTTCCCAGTCTACTCACTTGGGCACTTAGCTCACCCGAGGATAGGATGTCTGGAGTCACGACACTTTTCATGTGGGCAATTTCCTTCTATTGGGTGATTAAGACAATTCACTACATTCTGGACACTCGACGTCTGTGGGACATTCGGAACTTTTACAAATATCTTCTCGAGATACCAGATAGCGATATGCAAACAGTGACATGGCAGGAGGTAGTTGCCAAATTGATGGCTCTGCGGGATTCAAACCCGACGACATCAGGTGCTCTTCGACGCCGGCACTTTAGCAGCCAGTCAAAGCAACGAATGGACGCCCATGATATTGCCAACCGACTCATGAGGAAAGAAAACTATCTGATTGCGCTCTTCAATAAGGAGATATTGGACCTCACTATCCCTTTCCCATTCCTGAGGAATCGAGGAACGATGTTGACAAAAACCTTGGAATGGAACCTTAGCTTGTGTATTCTCGATTACGTCTTTAACGATCAGGGACAGCTGAGAACTTTATTCCTTAAAGAGAGTCACAGGAAGATTCTTAGTGACGGGTAGGTTTTCTTTCGGGCGAAAGGTGAGATGAATATTGTACTAAACTAGTCACAGACTGAAGCGACGATTCTTGTTCGCTGGCGTTATGAATATCATTTTTGCCCCCTTCATCCTGACGTATTTACTGCTTCTATTTCTTCTCCGAAATGTCAACGTTTGTGCCCACTGTACACCGTCCCTACTGATTCAGCCGTACTTAACATGATATTAGGATTTCATCAAAACACCTGCTAGAATTGGGCACAGACAGTACACCCCACTCGCGGAGTGGAAGTTCCGGGAATTCAATGAACTGTATCATATCTTCCACATGAGGCTGAATATGAGCTATCCTGCTGCAGAGGCATATGTGGAGCAGTTTCCTAAGGAAAAGACGGCACAAGTTGCAAGGTAACTTCTAACAGTCCTTGTAGGCTGAGGGCGAATATTAACTATATATAGATTTGTCTCGTTTGTTGCTGGATCGCTATTGGGTGTTCTTGCCATCGCCTCAATAATTGACGGCGATTTAATACAAGGATTTGAGATTGTCCAGGGGATGAATGGACTCACAGCGATTGCTACCCTCACCACCATTGTGGCTGTTAGTAGAGGAATGCTTCCAGAGGACAATACGGTCTATGATCCGGAATGGTCTATTAGGAACGTCATACAGCATATACATTATATGCCTGACCACTGGAGAGACAAGCTACGCACTGACGATGTAAGCGCTCTTGAGCATTAGTGGAATGCCGTGGTTAACAGCTTGTAGATCAAGAAAGAGTTTATGTCCCTATACAACCTCAAGGTGATGATATTCCTTGGGGAAGTTATGAGTGTCATATTTACACCGTTTGTTCTTTGGGTCTCGCTTTCGAACCGCTCAGAAAGGATTATTGATTTCTTCCGAGAGTTTACTGTTCACGTTGACGGTATTGGATATGTCTGCAGTTTTGCAGTGTTTGATTTCCAAAAACCCGGTGTATGTTGAACTTCCCTAATCATCGTGGGATCTCAGCTAATGGATACTGGTCTTTTAGCGCCAAAATATGGCTGACTTACGTGAGGAGTATTTCTCATCCAAGGACAACAAAATGCTCTCCTCATATCTCGGTTTCATGGATCAATACCACGGCCCGCAGAACAAAGGAGGAGCAAATAAACGTCAGATGTCAGTGCGTAACTATATGTCCCCCATGTTGAATGCCCAGACTGGCAAAGCAAAGGATGCCCGTAGCCCCCAAGACCGCCGTGCAAGTGATGGACGCCAGGACATGCAACAATCCATCCACCGAGAGAGCCCCGGAAGAATGCAAGGCTCTCAGATACTCCAATCCTCTCTCCTAGACCAGCACCACCAGCCACCGCCTTTTGTGGGGAGAGCCCCGAGACACCCTATGTTCCACCCATCCACAGCAGAATCGCTCCGAGAAGAGGAAGAGGAGGAAGCTATAGCGTCAGCCGACAAGCCTAGGGAACACTACCGTAGCAACCTCGGCGAGTCATTCATGTCCACCCGCGTAACGGGCACTATGATGGCCGCGCAAGCGGAGGATGACGAAGAGGATCAGCAAGCGGGGCCACACAACGCTGGTGTACTGGACTTGCTGAATCAGTTCGTAGGTGTGGAAGGGGCGGGGAGGACTGGGGTAGTTTAATTTTCCTTCTACCCTTTCTTCCTAGCTTCCTTTCCTCTTGTCGGGTGCCTTTGCTCTTTTGCTCTCCCCTAAAGCTGGTTTTCGTGATTGGAACTTCTTTTCCCCCCTCATTTGTTCTGGTGGTTATGTGTGTGACTATCATGGGTATTACTGGTATTGGGCGTTTCTTGTGTTTTTACCCTTCTTTTTCTTTCCTGTTTCATTAAGAATAACGTGGCGGCTATTATCGCACTGGCAGTGACTGGTGAGCGATGAATGGTGAAACGTGTGCACGCTGTTACGTTCTCTCTTTCCTTTTATTATCCTTTTTATTACAGAACTATTAAATCTGGTTTTGGGATAATTATTATTGCGAGTTATGGAATGCATTATACAGAGTGATTGGATGGGGGGGTTGGAGGTTATTGTGTGTTTGTACTGGCAGGTATAATAGGATGGATAAATTGGCATGTATGGTACTCGGCTGCATCATAGAATATCACCCGCTGTGAAATTCTTTTGATTTTTCTGGCGGGATCTTTTGTATGGAGCTCTCGAAAGCTGCGCTCTGTAGTAATGTGTTTTCTCCCCGGGTGAGTTAGGCTCACTATCGTAGTGTACTCGGGCGGCTTCTCGTTGTCAAATATTTCCAATAGTACTGAATGCTTTAGAGACTCGATGTAGGTAAATTATGCTGAGCTATCATACTTAATTTGAAGAACTCGAGGAAGCACGGGGGCTTTGAGTGAGTGAAGATGGTTTTGGATGCGTGGTTGGTTGGAGGGGAGTGGGTAGGGTGTTCTTGCTGAGTGGACGAGTGACTTTGCGGGGGAGGGGGGATAGGTAGAAATTGGGGGCAGCGTGGTGTTTGGTTGGAATCTTGGGATTTTGGATGGTTGGTTCTTTTCAAGGGGTAGTCTATATAACGTGAATAATAATGAGAGTATTAATTTTGTATGATAGCATTTTTCCTAATGTATAACCCTTCCAAAATCCCACAAACACCAACCATGCAGGGCCCACCCTCCCAAGAACCCAAGCACTATCATATTACCAAACCAACCCCTCCCCAAACCCCACATCCAAAGCCTCCATCTCCCTCCTAGCCTCCTCCACCACCTCCTCAACACTACCCTCGCCCGCCCACCCCCTACGCACCACCTCCCTAGCCAACCTCTCCAAAACCCACCCCGCCCCGTCCCCCGCGCGCACCGCATCCTCAAGCACGCGCACACCCACCCAATCCCTAATCCTCAGATCCGCCCCAGCGCCCAGCAGCGCCTCCAAAACCCCCCCATCGCTAGCCCCCTGCACGGCGCCGAAAACCGCACTCTGCCCAACAAAATTGGTAGCGTTCACGTCCACCCCTGCGGCAATTAGCGCTTCCACGGCCTCCAGGTCGTCGTGCAGCACTGCCATGTGCAGCGACGTGTCGCCGTAGGGTGTGGGTATGTGCGGGTCCGCGCCGGCGCGGAGGAGGGCGTGGAAGAAGTGCTTTCGGCGGTGGGCTAGGGCTGTGTGTAAGGGTGTGTGGCCGGTTGTGTTGAGGGGGTTGAGGGGGTGGGAGAGGTGGTCGAGGAGGAGGGTGAAGAGTGCTGGGTGGGGGGTTG
>Ga0307507_10005970_pt1 | contig 19299 bp, 12 predicted proteins | sample 7_EM_MG_FD_207223 | JGI IMG/M metagenome (GOLD analysis project Ga0307507, IMG submission 207223) | Populus trichocarpa ectomycorrhiza microbial communities from riparian zone in the Pacific Northwest, United States - 7_EM | ecosystem: Host-associated > Plants > Roots > Unclassified | place... | reverse complement strand
ATGTATTTATTCCCTTAATCTTATATATTTATACTTTTTTTTGATATTTGTATTACATTTATATCATAATTATTGGGTTAAGACCCGTAGGGGCGAGAGGGCTGCTAGTATAACTATACTATTGTACCTTGCATCAAATATTTCGTACCTATTTTGAAACATTGAATAAAATACGTCATTAATAATAATATACGGTTTTTATACGGTATTATACGGTATTATACAAAATGGTATAAATACAATCTCAAACGCTAAGACAAAGCGCTTTTAGTTATTAATACGACTTTCATTTCTTTCATTTTTCATTGCCTTTTTTTTTTACCAGTGTATCTTGGTGTTTCTAATCATGTGGCCAAGTATTATGATTTCGCTCGAGCGCTCCGCTTTTATACAGATCGGGAGGACCTAGATTGTACATGTAGATATCACAAGAGTAAATATACCAAGTCTCCAGGATTTCTGTTCCGATGACTAATTGCAGTTTTGTAAATACCGGATGTCACTGAAGCTGCCTAACGCCGGCTTCCGCGTAGCATTCATATGAGGAGTAGAGAGGACCACGAGCTCACTCACCACAAATCATCCCTTATTTCCACCCTCCAAGATGTCCTTCATAGGAATCTGCCCGCTACCCCTCGGTAAAGGTTTTGGCTGATTCTCACCCTCCTTCCAGCCAATCTGTCTCCCAATCAGCCCATCACCCTACTAACAACCCGCCCATGAAGAAGGCCTAGCTCACCATATAAATGATCCTAAAAGTAGCTGGTAGCCTCCCCTCCTCGCCGCCATGCAACTCCCTATACACCCCCTCCGCCGCCATCAACACATCTCTCCCAATCGGTCCCACTTCTCTAGCTAAAACCGCATTCCCCTCCCCCATGGCATTCAAGTCGGCCATGAGCGCAAACACATCCGGGAACTCCACAACAACATCATCAACGTCTATCGTCAGCAGCTTAAATCCCGCCCTCTGCATCAAGCCACCAATATCACGAACATCTGCCAGCGGCGAAACCCGCGGCGACACTCCGCCCCGCCGCTCCAACTCCGCCAACTGCAGCGACGTCCGCAATTCAAAAAGAGTGTCCCCACCTAGCATCGCGGCAATAAACGGCGCATCGGGCTTTAGTATCCGATTGATACTGGAAAGCGTATACGGAAGGTCGTTTATCCAATGCATCGACAAGCTAGAAACCACCGCGTTGAAGGTGTTCTCCGCGAATGGCGGTACCTCCTCGTCCGCCACTACCCGTTCTATCAGTAAATTATTATTAAATTCCAGTTCTGCGTCCCGGTATAGCAACTCGCGGCTCATGTCCACGCACGTCAGTTTTTCCACCCGACTGCTTATTCCCAGTGGGAGCTGCCGCGCGATGTGGCAGGCGCCCGCGCCCAGATCTAGTATATGCGGGAACGGTCGCTGGATGTCCTGGATGCGGTCGATCAAGCGAAGGGAGATCTCGGATTTTAGGTAGTCGGTCGCACGGCTGTGTGCTGGGTTTTGGGTGGACCGGCTGCGCTGGAGACGTTTCGTTCGGCGGTTGAAGACCTGGTAGGTTTGGTTTGGGGTTGTGGTTGTGGTTGCTGTGGCCAGGCCTCGGAGCGCTCCCCTGAGGCGGGAGGTGGGGAGGAGTTGCATTGTGTGCGTCGAGTTGGGAGGGTGGGAGATTGTGTTTTTCGTTTGGGAGATGTCAATATGAACGAAGTAGAGCTTGGCAGGGTTAGGGTTAGGGCTTGTGCGGGGAGGGGAGCCCTGGCAAAGAAGCTAGTTGCTCTAGGCCCGTAAAGAACCGGTAGTTAGATGCTAACCTAGAAGATAAAGTAAATATTTTCAAAAAAAAGCCCATGTAAAAGATTCTAGTAGTTTATGTACCCGGGCGCCCCACGGTGCCTATAGCTGTGCGGGGTAAATTTGGAGCTGCTCGTGCCGGTATTATCGTGACAGAATCTCAATACAGATAGTACGGTGGGTTTAACTAACGCCCGAGGTGATGGGACAATCCAAGCTTGAAAAAAAGACCTTGGTAAATCCCAGTTACAGTACTCTGGCACTACCGGTATTCGTTAATGTTTATGGCGACGAGCCCATACGAGGACAGTACCCCATGGTCATAAAAAGTCACTCGCGGATTAAAGGAAAAGTCAGATGGCGGCATAAGAGGGCTAATGACACAACACGCTCAATCGGCTGCTGAAGGCTAGGATACCAAAACACAGCCAAAGGCACCAGTGAGCGGGGTTACAATATTCCTGGCTAGAATTCTTAATGTTTTTTGCTGCTGCCAAGTAGAGAATATACAGGTACAGTACTGGACACCACTATTTGAACATAGTAGCCTCCATTTTCACTTTTGTGACTCTTGATGTTAACGAGTAACTACCCTATATAACTATGTCCTGGAAAGTAAGAATCTGAATTCAAGGGCGCAATTGTGTGGCTAGGCTTGATCTAGTTTCTTCTTTGGATAGAGATAAGCCCTCCCTATTCCTGCAGCTTAGGACTCATATTTCTTTTAAATAACAGAAAAGCTCCTCTCTGAAATAGTAGTGATACTACAGTTATGATACTAGTAGAGCACATGAATATCAAGTCTAAGATCTACGCCACGAAGGCACAATCTATCTATTCTCGCTGCAACGGAGTCCTAAAGACTCACTATCTGCGCCCCAAAGTCTGATATCCATTAGTGAAATAAAGTGCTGGATCAAACCCCTTAGAGAAAGAATTATCCCTCAAAAACATAGCTACAGTAACAACCGCGTTGAATTACGAATCGGATGCGAACAAAAAAAGAGACTTGTGAACCTGGGTTCTGAGATTCTCCCTAGGACATCTGTTCTTCTCCAGACTTCAGGCGTTTCCCCTCTGACACTGGTGATTCTTCTCTGGGTTTTGGTGAGGTTTTCTTGCGCTTTGGTCCGAGCAGGCCGCGACTCCGAAGCACACGCTCGACCTTCCGGCCTGTGCCGATTTTCCACTCCTCTACCTTTAGAGAAAGTTTCGCTTCAATCCTCTTATCGTCCAGCAGCATCTCGACAATGCTCGCATGACCTTCGTAGATGGCGATGACCAGAGCATTCTGATCCCACCGAGCGCACGTAGCGTTAATATCAAGCCTTCCATCGTCCAGCAGGAGCTTAACAATCTCATCAACCCCACGACGTGCGGCACAGTGCAGCGGCGTCCAGCCATCGTGACCGAGCGCATTGAGTTCAAGCCTGGGATCCGCCAAGAGTGCCTTAACCATGCCGACCTGACCCCTGCCAACAACCACATGAATCGGTCTCCAGGAGAACTTATTCTCGATATTAACCTCCAGCTCTTCCCTCTCCAGAAACGCCTTGACCATGCCCTCACTGCCGTGGACACAGGCAAGATGGAAGGCCGCCTCCTGATTATCGTTCCAGCAATTGACGTCGACTTGGCGGTACTTCAAGAGCATGCGCACCATGCCCTCGTTGCCATTCCAGATTGCGCGCATCAGCGGTGTGTTTCCGGTCCTCTTCTCCTTTGAGTTGACGCTTATCCCCGCTTCTATGAGCGTGTGCACAGCAAGGTCTGACTCAGTTACCACCGCGTTGTTTAGGAGTGCGTCATCGCCGGTGAATCGGAGGATTTGTCTATCGAAGAGTTTCACGACGGCGGCGACGTTCCCGGTTCTCGCCGTTTGGAGGAGTAGACGTTTGCCGTGGGTGGCGGAGCGGTCGCGGAAGACTGCGTCGATGAGTGATTTGTGAAGGAGGCGCGCGAGGCGGCGGTTCGTTATCAGGAGGGAATGCAAGTCGCAGATTGCTTGGTCTTGGGCGATTTGTAGGATTATCTCGTTTGGGAGATTTAGGAGTGACATGGTTGCGGCTTTCTTGTGCATTCCCCGGAAGCATCTGTCGGCGGAGGTCGTGTAAGGCTGAGTTGTGTGTGGGGGGAGGGAGAGGGGAGCTGAGGCCAGGGTGCCTCGTTTATAGGTCACGTGCCTGAGGAGCACACATTGAGCAAGAGTCATAGAGAGTCACTCGCTTTATATTGGTTATGGTGGATGCCGTCTAGACACAACACCAAGTGGGACGCCTCGGGGACGCCTCTGGTTGGTGCTCGGAAATATCGTGTACAATGCCCCTTCGGCGTAGTGTGTAATGCCTTGTGGAGAGAGTCCAAAAGGTTGTGATTAGAAAGTAATTATATCTTGACCCCCCAGCAACGCTGACATGACCCCAGCCTTTTAGCAGTAACTACTTAAGAAAGAGAGCAATAAGTCTGCAAGGTGAGTAATGGCAAAGGGGTGGTTTGGTGGTAAACAGCCATCCCCATAGACTATTTCAGTGATTTCCGTCCTAGAAAGTCTATATAGTATTCAGGATCTGCAGTTGCTTCACTCTTCTAGACTAAAAGAGATAAAAAGTTTTTTCTTTCTTTTTTTTCTGTTACCCCGCCGATCGCGAACCCCCCTTAGTAAGGGGGGTTCAGAGTCGGATTCTACCACCTCGTAACAGTGCTGATTTGCCCTAAGGTCTTCAGTCTCCCAGTTCCCATAGGTGAGGTATCCTTCGTTCTCCTACCCTACGTGATGGATTGTTCAATAATAACCCATAATGATGAGGGGAATTGAACTCCTGGGCTCCCGCTAATTGCACAGGAGGTTAATTAGTTCATGCATATTAACCACTGCGCCAGCTAGGTATTTCACATAATGTCATCATAGGAACTAATACTTATCCGTCTGGCATGTAGATTTGGTTTGTTTTCATCCACGGTTCAATTAACCCAGAAAACTAGGTCGTATCGCTCCATCCTACTTGTTACACTCTCGCCATAACCCATAATCACTTTTAAACCCACCTTAGCTAGCACCGGCAAAGGCAATACATTTAGTAACCAAGTCGACAAGACCATTCTGCAGAGCGCCAATTAGCGATTGTCGATCTCCAACGTGGGGGGGGGGGGGGAAACAAACTTGACTACTCTCACTAGTGCAGCAAGCAACCCTACCACTACACTGGCTGGTTCCAGAAACAGCGCCGACTACTTAATTAATTAGCTATGTTTACTTCTTATATTAGGGGCTCAGAGCATGTTACTCACGAGCAATAATCTTGATGGGAAAAGTGTTACACTTGACAGCAATCTGTCCAAAACACCAGTGTAGGAACCATAGTGCTCTCGCTGGTGAGTAACATCCTCTGAGCCCCCAATATTAGAATTGAACATAGCTAATTGATTGAGCAGCCGACGCCCTTTCTGGACCCAGCCAGAGCAATGGTAAGGCTGCACCAGCGTGACGAGTCGGGTTTACTCTTCCCTGCCACATCGGAGATTAACAGTCGCTGATTGATATTCTACAGAATGGTCTTGTCAACTTGGCTACTAGATGTATCGCCTTTGCCGGTGCCAACTAAGGTGGATTCAAAAGCCTTTTTGGGCATTCGAGAGTGGTGGTAAGGAGGACGGAGCAATACCACCTAGTTTTTTATATTTTTAATTGATAATTTCGAGTTTTACTATCCTACTCTGATTTATCGAGCAACCCATTCTGTGAAGTGAATCAAGCTCTACGAGTACCCGCCCGGGCGACAGTCAGCATATTAAACATGCTCAATGTATTCAAACATGCTTTAAGTCTTCGTTTTTTTCATGCGGAAAGTCTATAGTCATGAAGGATCACTTGTGCGGCCCTCGGGCCCGCCCAATCCCTGTACATACGCCACTGTCTCATTCCGCCGGGCTCGCTCCCTACTCTAGTATTTCGGCCCCGAAACGACGGAGCTCCGAACGCCACCAGGAACCAGGCATATTCGAATTGAAGACAGTCTTGTATCCTATCAAGTATATTACATTGTATTTTATGAACTAGATACTATTAGTCATTGTCATCACTTGCTATAATTCTACCAAAGCAGCTATATGGAGCAGCCAAAAAAAACAAAAACAATTGCCACTAAGCTCCTTGGGCATCCCAAGACTAGGTGTCTAGGGCCAGTGGGGGAATGCCCGGTAGGCGTAAAAGGTTCGAGCTTAAACCTACGCTTTAGGTTATCCATGCATGACCATCCGGCGCAAAAACACACTGGCACTCGGTGCCGAGTGATGATTCATGATTATCAATGCTCATTTGACACCTACATGAGCCTTAGGCCCCCCTCGGCATGCCCGGGTTCCGAATGTAAAATCCAGAGTTTTGCCTAAGCATGGGCTTTAGGTCTGCTAGTATTTGTTGGCCAAGCTGGAACTGTATTTTCTTTTGTAGGCTAGATCAGCCCTTTAGTCTACACTTTCAAAGCCAAACTCGTACTTGACCCCGAAGAAACAATCCTCATAAACCTGCCACCAGAGTATTCTTCCTTCTCCCTATCTCTACAGATTTTCATCTAATACACAAGGTGGCCAATGATTTACGATAGCCTACGGCGCATCTAGGTTAAATCCAATCCTGTTTGATATGCCCAAGATCCAAAGTCCGAATTTTAACTTTTAGACTTGGTTTTTTATGTAAGTCCAGACCTCAAGTCCAAATCCTAGTCTGGTCTGGGCGCGCCAAACGGAACCTTGGCTTCTGCTGGGTTCATCCCGAAGCAAAGCATATCAAGCTACAGCAAAAAAAATTAAAATTAAAAGAGTTCAGCAACCGGGATTCCCACATGGTCACCCACTGTAGTACTAACCGGTCGATACGATGCTTGTTTACCGCAGAGCGGACGGGATGCGAAATTTTCATCGTTCTATGGCCGAACACAACATTCATTTTTCTTTTAGTATCTTATCGTTACCTTCATTGATACTAGACCCCAGAGCGATAAACATTTAAACCATCACGGTGCTAGATCTTGGCATAATCTCGGGAACCTCTTGCACTAAACCCGAAGCTCTGTTTGGGTGCAAAAGACAGATACGTACTTCTTTCTTTTTATCCTATTGTTTCCTTATAATATTATTACACAAATTTCTACTATCTAACTTACACATTCTACACTGTCTACGTTGCCGACGGCCACAGTTGTTCCCATCCAAGAGGTGGATAGGTCGATTTAATATCTCACCTCTATGGGGGTGAGATCTAAACCCCGGGGTCGCGCCAACTGCGCAGGAGTTAAATGAATTACCGAGTGGTATCACAATCACTACTCCTAGCTAGGCTTTTCCGGGGGAGTTGTGGAATAAATCCCTATTGCCCTTGTTGGTATATCTGATTGATAGCTAGTTTTCATGGGGAAAATTAGCGGCCTAGAGTAGAACTGCCTCACCTATATAATTGGGAGGTCAACCCTGATGGATGCTCATGGAGATATCACTAATTTCTCGCTGGAGGTAGCCTGGCGAGACCGTGTTTCTCAGATGGCGAACTTGCAGGCTAACTCACAATAGGATTCTGAGCGTAGGGGAACCAAACCAAGCTTATATTCTTGTTGGCAATTCTACTGAAGATGTAAGCTAACATATGTAATCTTTCTACTATATAGCTCGAGCGATATAGGTTGAACTCGGTGAGGTAGAATTTAAACGCTTCTCCGTTGGAGATTAATAAAACCACTAGCAATAAAATGCCCTCTACAAACACAAGCATAATTTTGGGGGGTAAAGAAGCAATAAACAGGATGAAAGTACAAGGTTGCCCACATACTTGTAGTCGTCATTGCCAGAGAGCTACCCATGAAATAACCAGGTAAGCATGGGGGCAGGCTCCCGGGAAGCCTGCCCCCCTAGAGGACGAATGCTATAACCATGGAACCATTGGGGCCAGCGGAAGGCATATATATCAATATATCATGGTAGACCGTCTCGAGAAAAAACTACCCTCATAGTGCCAAATGGTGTTTTCGAGCGCTACACCCCTACCCAACTATCTCTTACGAGCTAGAAGAATTTTTGATTGGGCTACGGTGTAGTCTTCCGCGAATTCCCCCCGCGCCAGGTGGAAAGAAGTGAAGCTCATGTGGGGATACTGCCATTTAGGGGGAGATACTCGCAGCTTCTGCTGTGCTTCCGATTGCCTCCTTGAAGGTCTTTAGGCCAGAGAGCAATGCGGTGGCTCCGAGTCCGGGATTCTTGATTGCGTATAGATCCCTAATCCATAATCTATGATTCGTAGCCTAAGATTCTTGGTTAACTAATAATATGTGCTAGTGTATGTGCTACGATTTATCGCGGTAGTAAATTTTTGATCTGTACCTTGATGTAAGTTATCTAAAATAATACCGTGGACTTAACGGGAAAAATATGCGGGGGAGATGTTCGGCCCCCCATTTATCACGCACATATACAACAATAAATGTAAACGAAGCGATCCTAAAGGGTTCGAGCTACCAAGAGTCCCCAGGTACCGAGACCAAAACCACTAAAATTCCCGGGAAGCCATATCGTAGCTCCTCCTGAAAGCAATTCTTCGCAGTTTCAGGAACTGGCGGTAAGGTTTCATGCCTGGTATTTGGCTGTCACGAGGTGGAAGAATCCAGCTCCAAGTCAGACATTGCGCAGGAAGTTCAGAACTTGTAGAATAGTATGAGAGATGGGGAGATCCAGTAGATGTGATAATCGGAATGAGCAGTTGACTTTTTCAGATGACGAGATACAGTCTAGAAGTTCCCACAAGTTGGAGAGGGCTAGGTCGAGCCCTCGAGATTGGAATTTGCGTCTGGATAAGGCTCAACCACCCGCCTGGAAGCTTCTCCGAGTTGATCTTGAAGCGGATATTCCTCAAGGGATTGGTAAATAGTAGATCATGAAGAGGAGGCAAGAATCCGGGGACAATCATTGTGAGTAAGAACAGTAGGGGATATAGTGGAAGAAGTCGAGGTGTAGCAGTGATATCGAGGGTTATCGGGTTTAAAGGTTGAAAGACAGAAAACCATTCCCGGGTTATACCTTTTTTTTTCACGTGAAACTTCCGAGCATTGTCAGTTAAAAGGAAAAGGAAAAGGTCTAGATCTTAATAACCAATCGAATAAACACGACCACAAAGCAAGCCTGAGCTCAAGCTAATTGCTCTTAGGCTGAGCTCGTCGACGAGAAAGAGTAAGCACTCCATATGATCTAAGACTCAACAATCCGATGTTCTCACGAAGTTGATTTTCGGTATTGTGGGCTATTAGAAAGGCCTAATCTAAGGCATTAATAATGAGCACTCGACCACCCCCAAAAGTAGATAGTAATAGCAGAGACTGCCCACTATTGGAGTAAAACATCCGCTGAAGTAGCAGGTGGAATACGAAGCACCGCCTTTCTTTGAAGAAAATTATCCTCTTGTTCACGACAGTTATGCAATAAAGCTACTCGAATTAACACAACACTTGTAGCGGGTGCTGAGCTATCTCTAAGCCCACCACTTGCACTCTTTGATCCGATAATTCGACAGGTTGTATGATAGTTTATTCTGGATCCAAACATCCCGACATCGACATCAAATCGTTATGAGGGAACATCGCCTCCCCCATACCAAATATCACGCCAGTCACCAAGCGGCATACTAAATCCCCAGGATTCTCAGAGGTTTTTTGCATAACACTCATGATCAAGTATTCCTCTATAATAAGCAATGGCTAGAATAAGTTTTGTGAAGAGGCAGGGTTAACAGTCGCTATAACCGCTAGTCCTTTCTAACTTGAAACGCCACGGAGACGCTGCAATACCGGTAATTACTTCCCTCACGATCTGCTCTATCCTCCACCCCTTGGTGTCGTGTAGGTTTCGTTATACTTTCGCATGCTTTTGTCCGAGCAAGCCAGTCATAGAGGCGGTGACCCCCAATGGCGCCTACAGCTGCTCACTTGCTAGCCGAGAAATATAAATACCCATAATAATTATTATTATTATTATTTCCTCTCGACTCCCGATTACCGATAAGTGAATACCGTCGCCACCCTTTGACCTTGTTTCGTGGCTTGGACCCCCGAGCTTACTAAGTTTAATCATAACCTATCACTCTAGAGCCCGGGTATCCGCACTTGATTAATATTCGAATGGGGAACCAATCCACGACTGCCAGTATCATACCCGAGTAGAGCTTGGCAAGGAGCGTTAGATCCACGATACCCCCAAAAATAAGAAATTTAGGGTACGCTCACAGATACCCTCAGAAGAGAACGCCAATTAATATTACGGCATTGCTCGGTCTCCTTATCTTACGTAAAACACATTGTCTCCTTCCTAAAGCATTTCTAGACCACGAAACCCTTCATGGGTCAACGCTGCATTGCTCCTTCACGTCATGACTGGGCCCGCACACCCAATTAACCCACAAGAAGCATAGGGCAATCATAAGTCAAAAGGAAAGGACACCATGAGGATCGGCCTCACTGTTCCAATTAGGGCATTGCGTTGCTGGCCGGGGTGGCAAGTAAAATTTAGAGAGAAATTAACAGTAGTGAAACACAATAATATTATTGCATGATCCGAATACCGGTACCAGTATACAAGTGCCAGTGACTAATACCTGGAAACAGCGAGTCCCGGAGGAAAAGGGGCACCATTATTTCTTGCAGAAATTTCACTGCTTCTCAACGGGCACCCGAGCTATTGAAGGGATGTTCCATCCTTGGGGAGGATGGAATCCTCCGCTGCGAGATTCAGGAAATCTTAAATGTATCGGGATACCTAAAACGGAAGGAATTCACGAAGAATCCAAGCCCTCAGCACCCAGATGGTTAGCAAAGTCACTTGCGAAGTATTCAAGGGCAGTTCGTTGAGGTAATAATGCCGACCCCCATGAGACACTACCAGTAGGCCGGTCGCCGAAGCCAGTTGAAAGGGTTATTCCGACTTCCGACGAACGTTAGAGTGAGATTTAGAAAAAGAGAGGTGGCTGTGAGTTGCTCTATCTGAATTGGTCGCTGGTTGAAAATACCGCAAATTAGCTTGCCTCCTAATAGAAAATAAAGGCCGTTAGAGGGACCGAACAAAGTAGGGCCCGGGAAGACCGGCCGGCTGGTACGCCCGAAGAGGAGCGCTACTAACCTGGGAACTTACAATTGAAACAGATATCCAGCAGTTCATTCGGTGCTACACCGACATCGCAGAAATCCGGAGCTAGTAGAGCAGAATGCTTGCAAACATTCACGATCTTCGCTTCAAATGAGTAAAGATAGAGGGTCCTCGGTGTTTAGTCTTCGGGGCTTGAGACCCTCCCTGCGCTATACCAGTCAGGTCAGCCCTCAGGGCGAACAATGCCACTTTTCGAAACTAAAGTAAGATCCTAAAATTTCTAGGGCTGGCTCCAGGAGAGGAATATGGTATTGTAAAGCCTCCCTATATGTCGGCTATCCGAGCAAACGGGAGGCCTGATTAAATACCGGCGATTCATACCTTCGAGAACCCACCCATTGTAGTTGTCGCGCCCCCGAGATGGACGCACCTTCACCAGATGTGGCATCCTCCACCATTCCTCAACAGCATCCCAAGCGATACGAAGTGCAGGGGAAGAGAAACTATTGATTTCAGCAGATGGCCCCTCGTCTGTGAAAATAGTATGAAACCCGCTTGGCATTGTTGAATACTCCGTCCAGGAGGAAACCCCTCGGATGGATAATATGGCCGATGAGAAAGTTTCATATAATTTAGAACCCATTGTCTCTACCGAAACACTTGGCACCGATACCGGTTTTTCGTTGCCTTCGTCTGCAAACCCGTCGACCCGTCGACCATCCCTGCCTATCAAACCCCACATAAGTTGGTCGCTTCCCGCCGGTACGATACTACCTGCTGCAGTCTCTCTTACAAGGCCATATCTCTTCCCTTAGCCCAAGGGGAACGAAGTAAACCTTTGATCCCGCTCTTATGCACCCTCGCCTCGGTGCGTCAAAGTGTTCATGTCCATGCAGAATTATTGATCGAGTGATATTCATGATCCGATCCTTTGCCTGAATCAGGTGATCCAACCCGTGCTGATGTAATATATCTAGTACTCGGTCCCAAGCACATTTTGTGGATATGATGGATGTTTTAAACTTCTATCGTAATCGATAAGACAATGTCATATACGGGCATCCAATTTACTCACATCGGTATGACTTCTTCATTGAGACGAGTCTTTGTCTGAAAAGCGAGACTTAAACCTTCGAGCACCTCCGGGCAGCTTATCCGTGCGCAGGGATTGCCAGAGCCGAAGTGTTTTGGTGATCGGGGTCAGGGATCGGATCACGCACCCCGGATTACAATCCCTTGAGTCCAGTGGTGTTCACGCTTCCGCATTCAACGACGAGAGATGCTAAGAAATAATAGTTTCCGGGTGAGCAATGATGAGTGACGTCGCATGGAGAGAAGAACAAAAGAAGAAAACTACCCGCATAGAAGATTCGGCAGGATGGAAATTGATACCCTCTTCAGGATACACAATCCCCAAGATCCATCTTTTATGCAATGCAATCCGCCCCCATTCGAAAGGTCTCCCTTCGGCCAATCCTCCCTACCCATACGTCAGCACAGACCACACTCCACGGACGATCACTCGGCGCCTCGTCAAGCCACGCGCAAGGCTCGCGCAAAGCCCAGCCCCTCTCCAAACCCAAACTTCGGGAAACTCCACCCTTCCAAGCCATGGAATACCGGGAGCGACGCTGCGATTTCCCCGCGGACTTACCGGTAGTCCAAGTGGACACGAAATGACACTCCTTCATAAAATCTGTTCCGTGAAGCGGATTAATTTGACCTGTCAGTGCGCGCACGCGCGATAATTTCTCAACAGGTTTCGAATCCTACCGACTCACCCCCTCCTCCTCCTCCCCTTTCTATCCCCCCTCCTCCTCCACTTCTATCCCCCTACCTTAGCATTTAGGGTGTCCCGTACCATCATAAACTACATACCGTACGCGAACTGCATACCCAGAACCCTCCCTCCTCCAAGCATTAATTAGTAAAAGTGCTGTAACCCCATAGGGTCCCCAAAAATTACCATCACAATATCTCGGCGCACGTATGCAACGCGATGCGCTGCGACACAACGTTTCGGGCAGATCCGAGAGAGAAAGAGAAAGAAAGACAAAACGGTATATCGGTACTTTCCACAGTATCATACTGTACTTAACTCTCGAATCGTACGGTCTCTTTCTCCAACATGGTAACTTGTCTGCAGCGCACAGATTATGTACACGCCGTGCGCAGAACTGCACGCACAGTATGTACACAGAGGGCAAGTAGAAAAAGTCATAAAACCCTACGTTTCTATCCACCGCGTGCGAGTTCCAAGGTTGTATGACTTACCGGCACTGTATGTAGTATGGCGCGATATCAGCGGTCCTGTATGGAATATTAGACCCGCGGGGAAGTATAGGAAGGGAAGGGAAAAAAGAAAAAAAGAAAAAGAAAAAAAACCACATCCCGTCCCGTGATCCACCGTTTTGCGCTTTTAGTCTACTCCCCGCAGGAACCGCTATGTGCAGATTTCCTTTGCCTTGCCTTGATGGAGGAGATGGGCCTCGAGTGATATTTTGTGGTTCGGGAGTTGCCGTTGGGTTGATGGTTTTTGAAGTTCGAAAGGGACGGAGGGAAAAGGTTGCCGGTACGGTAACGCAGCGAGGATCAGGATAGTTCTAAACCACACCGGTGCCATATCGTCCGAGAGCAAAGAATTCCCATCGAAAGTCCATCCGGCACTCTACAGTGCCAAGCTAACTTAACAGCGTTAGCCATCACAATCTGATCACTCAGAATAATACGAGCCCTTCCCCCTGCCGATGCACCATCATCCATCCATCCATCACCAAAGGCCCCATCCCCGAGTGCCGTAGTCTAACCCAAATCAACTCCCATTCCCCGCGGCAAACCACCGACTCCAAAAACCCCACCGACCCCAAGCCTCGGCCAATCCCCCACCGCCCCGCCGGCCTCCCACCCTCAGCGGTGCTGTCCTGCCCTGCGCGGTGCGGAAAAAAAAAAAAGTGACGAAAAAAGCAGTGACAGGGTTGGTATAATTTGTATGGCTGGGCGAGGATGGAGGAGCTCCTCCCATCTGTTACATTCTCCGCTTGCGGAGAATTTTTCCGAGCGATTGAACGGAGGGAGTGTCCCGGCAGGATTACTGTACCTACGGGACTCTTGGTTGGGGGGGCGCAAAACTGAGCTTTTCACTTTTAACCAGTTCCCACCTTTTTTCCCACCAGTCTCGGAGGATGGGGAAGGCGGGGAAGGGTGTTCTAGTGGTGCGTTATGATGGCATGATACTGTACGGTATGGAAGGGGCCTCTGTTGAGATGGGAAAAATGCTGTATGGGATGGTACTTACACTAGATATATAATGTACTCGTACACGTCAATTCATGAGAGGGGTGTTTTTTGTCTGAATCGCCGTGATAGCTATGGTACTGGACAAGCGCCGGTTGAGTGCACCGTAGGCTATAGAACTGTGCCGATATAATAATAATAATAAAAGAGCTAAGTACTACAAGTATATTTCATGATCAAACCGCACTAGCGCCACTCATAATAGATATCTCAATCACACGAAAAAGCCGTTTGATCGTTCATTTCTTATTCGCTCCCGCTTGCATCATTTAGTCTAGCTTTAGCTTATTCCCTTTTTCTTCTTCCATTCTTCTCTTCATTGATCGAATACTATTAAATAAAGCGCTCGAACTTCATCTGCCGGAAGCGGTGCATAGAGCAATTTTTAGCAGCCCTTATTAGCTATCATCAAGGCACCCTCAACTAACGGTTAATATAGTGAAGAATGAAGTATCGTTGAGAAGACGACCTACCGTCCCTACAGAAGAATAGAATAAAACCCTCTATTAAAACGGCCCTGGGCAGAAAACGTAAAACCCCACCATATTCAACTCTCCAGTGCCACCCGGGTCGTTCAATCCCTGAGCGAGGAACCCTCGCTAGAAGTTCATCACTTCAAGCTACTGATCAATGTGCCACTAGTATCCCGCCTCTTAAGCTTGTTGCCAATGCTGCTTCGTGGAGCTTTCCGTTTATGATGACTGACCCTAGATTACTACCTAGAGTATGAGGAGATGTCAGGCTTTCTTCTCTTGGCGGCCCTGGGGCAGCAGTGTCAAGTCATGGTGACCTGTTGAATTCATGGCACTTCCCAAATGAGTTATGTTGGACCCTAGGCACCTGTCTGATGAGTGCTCGTTACCATCGGCCCTATGGATCAACACCAGGAGAGTACTACTACTACTTGATATAGACCTCTCGTCTTGTGCCGAGAGGCGAGAGACCCTTTCCTCTCAGGAATTGAAAAGTGTTGCCGAGGTGCAGCAAAGGCTTAGGCGGCGATCGAACGTTCGCTCTTTTTTCCCTGACGCTCTGAGAAGGCCGAGGCGACTTGTGGCAAATGGTTTGGCATGATATCGAGCGAGTTCTACTAGCCGTAAGAGTAAGCTTGGCTGTCAGGGCATTCAAACGAATCGACAAATCGGGAAGTATTTCGCAAACCATGTGGGCTATCGTTAGAGGAAGCTGGACCCGGAGGGTGCCCCTGGATGCGTGAAACTGAGCGTTGATACCTAAGTGTTGAAGCGCATTACAAACAAATGATCAAGTACAAACGCTGCACGTGTGCAAACCGCAATGCCCACAAAGTAGTTGACTTCGAAAAATCGGCGCATTTTTGACTGACAATTGATTCCTGGGGATACCGATCTCACAGGTCACAACGCTAAGTTGGCTTCCATTGATTCCCCCTATCGGGTTCCGACATTCGGTTCCGAATGGGCCAGGGTCTTTCTTCCAGTCCAATCTGGCACCAGGACATGACTTGGGGCTTGCTCTCAGCCAGGGTTCGCTCACGCTTAAACCAGTCAGTGCCAAGATCTACAAAAAGCACGGCTCCAACGGATGCAGGGACCAGCGTCCTGGATGCCAATGCCTTCCCAGTCTCAACCATATTTTATAAATCTTTCGTCGCGTATTACCGACAGTGCTAACATCCGCAGGCAGCAGTCCCAGAGGCCCATACAGCTCGGAATGGTCTAGCTGTAACTTTCAATGCATCGCGGTCCCCCTATCTCAATGCGTACTCTTCTGCGGCCAGGGATGGCACCTCCAGAGGTAATAAAGCCTTCTCAGGATCCAGACCGATATCCACGGGTATCCCTGCAACAACGAATGATCGTTTTGATATTGGTTGCGGTAGCCATGATGATACTATAAACACATGTGATCAATGGCCCGTTATTCTGTTTGCCGCAGAAACCGTTAAATACGGTAAATATTTTACCCATGAATAACGTACCTTACCCTATCCCTTACCGAATAGAGGGGCCAGGGCCGATACTGAGTTGAAGATCGAGTCAAAATTGGAGAAACAAACGCGAAGGTTTCACTTTCCAGCAGAGAGTTCGATTCTCACCCATGACCCAGGTGGTGAGTGGCTCTCAGTAAGCTCACTAGCAACACATAAAGATAGCCTTGTGCGAGAATGAGAGTTTGCAATAATTAGATTGTGAAACATAAGATAAATCTTGGAAAGCCATACCTTCAGTGCCAACAATGCCAACACCGTCCAGACGTGTTCCATGTATATGAATGTTTAATCTCCCATTAGCACAAGCTGCATCAACATATAGCGGAGACAGGCGGCGACACCCATAGCAATTCCTAAATTGAAGACGGCGGGATATTGCAAGAACTCGTTGAGGCATCGGGCGAACAAATGTCTTGGCTAGGCGGCCTGGCTCTTCAGATGTGCCAAGACTATGGTTGGGCTGTCTTGGTTTCGCTCGGTTGGGTGTCGTGTCACGGTGAGAGCTGCAACCGTGACTTGAACGGCCGGCTCCGGTCCGAGCTATACCCTGTGTGGAGGGGTGGAAATTCAAGTTGGGCGTCGGCGAGCGATCCAGTATGTTTCGTAGTGTTTGGGAGGGCGAGCTGACTCGCTCGGAGGTTTCTCTGATATCTTCCAGGGGTGAAGCCTCACGATCAAAAGTGTCGTCGAGATTAGGAACGCCGATCAAGTAATCGAAATCTATAGACATTGCGTGTCCGAATGACGCCCTATGACCGATAGGGGGGTTGGTCGTGAAACGATGCACTTTCTTTAAAATCGAGTGAGATAAGGAGATACCAACACATGTATCCAATTAATCAGACACAGCTAGCATACTTAGCAGAAGGAATTAACCTATAGTCATAAGACCCTTTGATCACGCCGATTAGAGCCTAGATGTAATTAGGGGGTAAGAGAGCAGAAATCGCGACTGTAATAAGGCGGAGGATGGTTAAAAATAAAAATAAGAAAGCAAACTCACTGTTGCGGGATCTTCGGCGGGAGTCTGCAGGAGCTCGCCTGCGTCTGTGGCCCTTTCCCCGTATCGTTGCAGTCGGACCTATACCGGTACGGCAAGTGCTAACTCCGCTTCCACTCCCTTGCCATCCTGCGACTGCTGTTGTCGTGCGTCTTCGGCTTTGGATACCACCACTACGGTTAGCTGTAGCGTTCCAGTGGGTCAGGGGATAAAAAATGTGTGACTGAGGGAGCGAATTTGACAAACCTGGAGACTGAATCATTCCTTTCCACAGCCCTGTTTTATTCGCCAACAGCTGTATGACATTAGCAGGAATATTTAGCAGGGGACAGCTGGGCGAAACCGTTGCATACCCTTATGGCCGGAAGCCTCAGACCGAGTATGGCCAGGGTGATCAAGCTCCATGGTGTAGGCTGCTGAACAAATGGCCGACGCTGAGTTCAGTTGTCAGTGATGGGCGATAAAGAGGTAAGTTGGGCATGAAGGGCGTGGGATGCATGTGTATCAAGTTTGTGCGAGAATAGATATTGTCTACCTCTGGCAAAGACGACATTTTTTTACACAGAGACGAGGCAACAGCAAGAAGGAGTGGGGATCCGTGGGGGGTTTCTATGCTTGAAGGCTCGAGGGAAAGGCTTTGAGGTATCAAAGTGGGGGGGATAGTATTGGACGAGAGTGAGAGACACGTGGGGGAAGGGAAAAGGGTTAGAAGCTTAGGCATGGGGAGCCCTATCCTACAGTGTAGCAATCAAGCCCCAGGAAGGGGAGAACAGGGAGTGCTACCATTCTGCCCAGGGTCAACGTAGACGGAGAAAATTTTTTTCCAGCGGTTACAGCCCACATTGGAATTAGGTGCAGGTTCAGCCATAAGCAAAATTTTGCAATCATCTTTAAGGGAAAAAAAGGTAGAATTGGGTAGGGTAGGTATAGCATCATCAAAAGCATCATCATCATCGTCATCGTCAACAAGACCAGGAGAAGGAGCCAACAGAGGGGTTGGGGGAGTTGGAGGAGTTGGAGGAGGATGGAGAAGGAGGAGGAGAAGTAGGGCACACTCTAATAGTATTCCTATTGTACCGGTATTTGTGTAGGGGTGAATGTTTGTTAACTGCCGTAGGGTACCGTACTGGTAGACTATCGTAGGTTGTACGAACAAACTTCAGTACCTGTTGCACCCAGCATTCCGCGCACATCCGATTCGGGTACCATAGATGAACCCAAAGGATTGCATCACACGGTCCAAACTTCAAGCTGGGGAAAAAGCTGAGGCAAAGGGATCCAATCTAATAGATTTTATCCTATTATAGTTGCAGCTATCCACCAGCGAAAGACAAAACTCAGGAGCAGCAACACCAGTGCCGTATCCTGCCCAGCACAACAGAGCAACATGATGTCAAACGCGGGGGGGATAAATGTGGAAACTCAAATCTACTTGCTTTGGCTGTAAAAAAATTGCCAAGACATTTTGTCGTGTCGAATTGGGGATCGAACGAGTTACAGTGGAGCAACGGAGGCTCTGCATAGGCTACTCAAGCAAAGGTTCGACTGGGCGGGGAGGAGCTCAGTCCAGGGACCCGGGACCTTAAAGTTGAGAGTGGCAGACAAGGGTAAGGATTGTAATTGCAGGGATAGTAGTGAAAAAGGGTGTGTTGAAAAACGATGAAGCTATCTGCGCGGAGCAAAAAAGGTTTTGCGCAGAAGTGGACCAAGTGGTGGGCACTGGAGAGATTTTTTTTTTGTGAGGGCGAGTGTGCAAACGCCCCCCCCCAAAAGGGATCCCGAGCAGAGAAACCAAAGTTTTGAACCAGTTTTGAACCGTTAGAGCCTCTCGACGGGGACCGACAGCCAATTGAAAAATCCGCTGTGAGGGTGTCAGGTGTTTACCCGCCCACCCTCTAAAGATTCTTGCACAATACCTCTCCACACGCCAGCTGTGTCACCTCTCCACACTCGGTCACTCACTATCCGGCTCCCTTTCCTAGTTTTTTCTTCTTTGGCTGGGCATCGGAGGAGGCCGCCACTCTCGTGACGCCTAGGTGGGATACCGCCTGCCTGCAACTCAATTAGCTCGAGTGGGGAGAGAGGGGGAAAAAAAAAAAAAAAATAGAAAAATCGAAGAGGACCGAT
>Ga0307507_10005968_pt1 | contig 19301 bp, 8 predicted proteins | sample 7_EM_MG_FD_207223 | JGI IMG/M metagenome (GOLD analysis project Ga0307507, IMG submission 207223) | Populus trichocarpa ectomycorrhiza microbial communities from riparian zone in the Pacific Northwest, United States - 7_EM | ecosystem: Host-associated > Plants > Roots > Unclassified | place... | reverse complement strand
TTTACTGGTGAATACATCTCTAGCCATTCACTCTTGGGCTGGTATGTGATTGTCATCAATTTTATAATTTGAAGTCATTCGTTGCTTGTAATGGAATGGCCAAGCAGGTGTATTGCATTTAGATGTGCATATATTTCATGCTCGTGGTGGAGGCTTTTGTTTAGTTTCACCCAAGCTCTTAACTTTGTTACTGAAGGACTCTTGTCATGTTTATATTGTAGTGACATACCTATGGCACAATTCATCATCAATTTGAATGCTTCGCTACCGGCATCACAGAAGTTCATCATTCATATTTTGGACAGCACTCACATGTTTGTCCAACCGCATGTGTCTGATATGATACGAAGTGCAATTTCAGACTTCAGAGAGCAGAATTCCTACGAGAAGCCCTCTTAATTTGCCCATCTGTTCCCTCGTTTATGGTATTTTTATTATAAACACTCGATTAGACCATCATACCCATATTTCAGCTCATCAATATTTCTGTTTGCGTTTCTGTCATTCAATGCAAATCAAAGCTTTCTTGTTAATGGAAAGGAACAAAATATCCTCGGGCAATATCAGATTTAAGTTGGAGTTTACTTGGAAGGGTATGCAGTTGAAACCTGTTTTCCTGTATAGCTCCTGAACTAGCTGGCTGAGCTTGGAAAATGTAGATGGACATGATACTATATATCTATTTTACTGTACCGATTATTTCTTTTTTTTATTTTTGTCAAGCCATAAAATGCTTCTATCTAATCTCGATAACTAATTCAATTCCATTAAGTTTCGTAGGATACTTGTAATCAGCAACCCATTTTCGGCATTTTCTCTTTCCTTTATTAATGATTTGTAATATTTTCATACCGATATTTATTTTCTAATTTGATTTTAAATAACTCGTAGAAATAATTTAACTCGTGGCCATCATTTGAAAGCAAACTGTGTCTAAGAAGGTTTTTTTTTTTTTGTCACAGGGTGACTTGTTGGGCTATACAATGGAGGGTAACCCTCCCCCCATTACAGTATAATTATTAACAAAAATATATTTGAGATAAAATACCGTGAATTGCATGGTAGAACATGATGCATTTTTTGCATGTGAAAGTTCATTTTAATTCTTGAAATTTTTAAATTTTACATATGTGGTCCATGTAGTTTTGGGTATTTATACTTTGGTCCTCAATCTTTATTTATATTATATTTCAATTCATAAGTTTTAAGATAAGAGAGAAAAAATTACCGGAAAAGAAAGTGAAAAGAGAGAATTTGTTCGACTATATTTTGATCACAAAAGGAACAATTTTGGTGTTAATAAGTTTATATTAGAGACTAGAGTTCACTGAAGATGATTTTGCCATGTAATCAAATATTGAAAAATAAAAAAAATGGTTTCTAAAAAAGTGTTTTTTTATAAAGTTGATGTCTAAGAAAGGTTTTTTTTATTATTATTAGGTGATTTGATGGGTTATTAGATAGAGGATAACCCTCCCAAATTAAAAAAAAAAAAAAAGAGAAAGATTTGAGACAAAATATTGTGAATTTCTTGGTAGAACAGGATGTATTTTTTACATGTGAAAGTTCATTTTAATCCTTGAGATTTTCAACTTTTACATATATGGTCCATATAGTTTTGGGTATTTATGTTTCAGTCCTTAATTTTTATTTTTATTAAATTTTAGTTTTTGAGTTCTAAGAGATGAGAAAGAAAGTAACCAAAAAAGAAAGAGAAAAGAGAGAATTTGATCGACCATATTTTGACCATAAAAATGATAATTTTGGTGTTAATGGGTTTGTATTAGAGAGTGTAGTTCAATGAGGATTGTCTTTTTATGTAACCAAATATTGAAAAGTGCATAAAGTGGTTTCTAGAAACGAATGGAGCTTATGTCTAAAAAAGTTTTTTTTTTTTCACGGAGTGATTTGTTGGGCTATATAATTAAGGGTAACCCTCCCAGATTAAATTATAATTATTAACAAAAACATATTTGAGACAAAATACCATGAGTTGCATGGCAGAAAACAATGTTTTTTTTTCCCATGTGAAAGTTCATTTTAATCTCTAAAATTTTCAACTTTTACATATTTGATCCATATAGTTTTGGGCATTCATGTTTTAGTCCCTTTATTTTTATCACATTTTAAATTTTGAGTTCTAAGAAATGAGAGAGAAAGTAACTGGAAAAGGAATAGAAAAGTGAAAGAATTCGACCAACCATATTTCAGCTACAAAAAGATAATCTTACTATTAATGAGTTTGTATTAGAAAGTAGAATTCACTGAAGATAGTTTTGCCTTGTAAACAAATTTTGAAAAGTAGAGAAAGTGATTTACAGGAAAGTGTTTTCTAGAAACAAATAACGTTGATGTCTGAAAAGGTTATTTTTTTTCCAATGAGGTGATTTATTGGGCTATATAATAGCGGGTAACCCTCCTATATTACATAAGAATTATTAACAAAAATAGATTTGAGATAAAATACTGTAAATTGCATGGTAGAATATGATACATGTTTTGCACATGAAAGTTTATTTTAACCCTTGAAATTTTCAACTTTTACATATATGGTCCATGTAGTTTTGGGTATTTATGTTTCAGTTCTCAATCTTTATGTATATCATATTTCAGTTCTTGAGTTCTAAGAGATGAGAGAGAAAATCACAAAAAAAAAAGATGAGAAAAAGAATTCGACCAGCCATATTTCAGTCACAAAAAAAAATAATCTTAGTATTAATGGATTTGTATTAGAAAATAGAGTTCACTAAAGATGGTTTTGCCATGTAACCATGTTAAAAAAAAAAAATCAAGAACTATAAGGTTTTTATGGATTTTATTTTATTTTTAGTTTTTATAATGATTAGAGGATGTTTTGGGGTTGAAAAATAAGATTCTTGAGGTTTATGTTTTTGGTTTGTTTTCAAGTCAAGAAAAGGTTGAAAAATGAATTATAAAGAGCTAAAAACTAGTCTCCTATTTTTCATAATCAAAGGTGGCCAAAAATTGTTGCAACAAATTATGCAACGTTTGCTGTCAATTTTTTTATTATACTGGGAAGAAAAAAATGTCAAGCACTGGCCTTTTTTAAGCCCATGCTCCTCTAGGCCTTCCGTTTTGAAAGCCAGGCACACAAGCTAGTCTTCTAGGCTTAGAAACACTTTTCTTTTTTAATTTAAAATAAGTTTTTTAAAAAAATTAATAATTACAGTGTTATCTAAAGAAATCATCTGATTATGTCAAATTTTTAAAAAAAGATTTGAGTTTTTCATGATTATATTTTGCAATAACTTTGTTAATAATTATATGAAAAAATTACCCTTAACATATTGAGTTTGATCAAAATTATACTCGTATGCTGAGTTTTTAAAAAATACAATTTGTATCATGAATTATTACAAATTTTTAAATTATATAAAAAAACTAAACTACCCTTATATATTTTTTTTGGTATAAACCACGCGGTGTCCTGGATGCTGGTCCAGACTAATCCACGCTCGCACCGAGTCGGCCCACAGAGGGGTAAAGTGCTCCCCAAGAGAGGTTCTCCATACACAAGGAGGGGTCGAAACCCGGACATTGCTTATGGGATATATAATATATCATAAACTCAAACAAAAGATAAATAAAAAGCTTTCCCTCCTCTAAACACAGATTCTCTCTCTTTAAACTTATTAGGAAGAATCCTGGTCTTTTAATCTTTGTCAATTTATTGGTGAAAGGAAATTGATTCTAAGCAAAAGGAATAAATACTTATTTTCCAAGGAAATTCAAATATTTTCTGGGAAAACCTCTCAATCATCTCTTTGATTCTCCATGTAATTCACCTCTTATCTAGTACTTTTAGAGAAATTCATAAAATCTCACAATACTCGATCGAGATCGAAGCACTACCACCTATCTGATGATGATGATTACTACAATAGCGATGATGCTGGAGTTTCTAAGTAGAATGCCAAGGCCGAGAAGAAAAAAGTGAAGCAGAAGAAGCCTAAGAAACCTAAGGTGACTGCAGCTGAAGTCGCCGTAAGAGGTTTTGTTGTTGTTGGATGTAGAATGGTTTAGTTTTGAGGGATATTGTGGCCGTGTGAGATTGGGGTTTCAATGAATAATAATAGCAATAATCCTGAAAGAAGTATTGGGAACCCAAGTTCGTGATATTTATATAGTTGTGCATTTGGTATATTTTGCACTTCATAGAATATCATGAAGATTCAATCTGATAGAAAGGATGCCAGCAAGTTCGTCATTTCCTTTGTAAAGTCTGTCAATTTATTACATTTTGCTCATAAAAGAATGTCAAAATTCATGCAGAGAATAAGATTTTGCACGAGAGAAAGGCCAAGAAGAAGACTTCGTCGTCTAACAATTTGTCTTTAATGAAACTAATGAGTTGCGTTAAACAACCCTCTTAAATCATTAATTTAAGTTATTAGATAAAATTTCAATATATAATTTATATTATTTTTTAACATACCACTTTAAGTGAAAGTTCTTTAAATTTAAAACTTGCACAGACTCACACTACCTTGTGCTTAATTTTTATCACATAAATGAGGATGATAAGATTCGAACTCGTGACCGCTTGATCATTAAGGCTCTGATTCCATGTCAAAGAACCATCTTAACTCAATAAATTAAGCTATTAGGTGAGGTTCCTATTAGGAAATTCCAGAAATTAAACACACACAATTTACGTTATTCGGCAACTTGCCTACTCCACAAAGCTACTGGTTTGTATTAATCAAGTTTAGAAACAATACAAACAACAAAACAAGGAGGAGGAGAAAATTCTTCTATACTCAACTCAACTCTCTCTAGCTCTCTCTTGGTGTTTCTCTTTATTTTCGTGTGTCACTCAGCTTTCATTAGCACCCTCTATTTATAACTGATATGGGAGACAATCCTCCCCATTTTAGTCAATTATAGCAGCCACTCCTGCCACCATATTTAATATTCGGCAACCACTCTTGACCTTAACCATGCAACCATGTTTGATATTGCAGCCAACAACCAGTTTGTGTCCATATATAATAGTTTCAAAATATGATTTACATTATTTTTTAACATGATATTCTTATAAAAGAATTATTTGGAGCTTAAGAACAAAAGTGAGATCTTAAAAATGCACACATGAAATAATAACTAAAATGGGTGAAAAAGTTTTAACACTTAATTAAAACATAAGTTTTTTTAAATTTGAGAATGGAATATAAATAGGTGAGCTTGTGGGTTTATGGTTGGAGATGGTGGCGAGCGAGGGATCAAAGGGAAGGGAAGGTGGTGACTAGGTTTGGTGTTTAGAAAAAAAAGATAGGTGGAAGAAGATGGCTAAGGTTTTGTTTATTCAATAACAAATTTGTAATATTTAAGTTTTTTTATTTAATGAAAAAAATTATAATATTTAATATAAGAAATTTTTAGTCATTGAATAAGAAATAATAGCAAACTTTTAAATAATCAAATAATTTGTGTTGATTTTTTTTTGGTGCACTAGATGTAGAATGTAAACTGTTATGTGCACACCAAAATTTAAAATGCAAACAGTAATTTTTCAAAACGTAATTTTGATTAAATAATAGAATGGTAGTAATAATTTTACCTGATTATATATGAGCGTAATATGCAATAAGTTGTAGAAAAATTATATGTCAATATTCAATAAGAATAAAATAAATATTTTTTTGTTATTGTTCATTTTTTATATAATGTTCACAAATTAATTATTCTTTTTTTTTTCATACAACTTCATTAAAATTAAGAAGGCATAATTTTTTTTTGTTTAAAACTTGCTTTCTAGATTATAATAAGTTTTCATTTTTAAAAAAACATACTACTAATAGAAAAGACATATTAAAAAAAATATAATAAGGAAATGAGATTTTTTCGTCAAAAAATATTTTTTTTACTTCTTAATTTAAACTATTGAAATTCTTGCTAATATTTATTTTAATTACATTGGATTTCTATTAAAAATGATATTGTTAATATAAAAAGCTATTTTCATATAAAAAAAAGCATAAATAAAAAATAAAGACTTTGACTTAAAAAATACATTTTCTTCTCTAGATTTTAAATCCTTAAAACTCTTATAATTATTTATTTTAATTATCATAAACTTAATAAAGATTAGCATTGTAATTTACTCTCCAACATTACAGGGCCATAAAATCTAGTGGTAACTAAATAAAATGGAATAATGGTAACTCAAACCTGTTTTCAAAAAAGAAATTATTTGACGTAACTTAAATTAATTTTTATTTTTTATTTAAAAATACATCAAATCAATGTATTTTTAAATGTTATTTAATAAAATTTATTTTAGAGTGTCGAGATTATTAAAAAAAATAACACATAAAAAATTAAATTAATATATTTTCAAATGCAAAATCATTTAAAAAACTGACTTTACACCGCATTTACAAAGATATGGACATTTGCTTAAGCCGAACCTCAAAAGATACGGCCAACATTCGTTGATGAAACGGTTACAATAGTAGCGGCACCATCCTATCATAACTTATTCTAAGCACCTAAAATTTCCTCCCAATCCTCGTTCCAAACAGCACTTCATCTTCTTCCTGAAAATGGCATCCTCTCTGAATGCGAACCTCAGTCAGCCTTCTCTCAGGTTCCCTCTTTCTCTGCCTACATAAATATGCAAAGTATGCAACTTCTTTTATCCAATTTAATGTTAATTTAGCCTTTGGATTTTTCAGTTGCGGAGCCAAACTTTATTCAGGATTGAAGCTTCAATTTCCAAGTTTGCTCCTTTCCTTCACTTTCTGCTCTTAATCTCAAAACCCATTTTCCCTTGCCCTTTGTTTTCTAATTCTGTTTTTTTTTTCCTTTTGTTTTAGGTCTGTATGCAACTGGGAGACCTAATTTAACTGCAGAGTTTTATGGAAAGGTTAATAAGAGCCTTCAATGGGGGTAACTAATTTTCAGTTTATTTTTTCAATGACACGATTAGGGGATAAAAAATATTAGCCTGTGATAAACTTTGATACTCTGTATGTGTTTGTGTTAGTGGGTATGGAATTGGAGATAAATAACACTGATTTGGAGATTCAGTAAAAGATAAAGGAGTAAATTTGACAAAAACTTTATTTTTTGTGTATTGTTGGGGTTACTTGCTTGGATTATGAGCTAGGAATCAACATAAAATCTTTTTTAGCTGTTGAATTTCAACTTGATTTCTTATTCATGGGAAAAAGTCATTTTATGGTCGAGACATTGTGTGAAAGCATTCATCATATCATGTTTCTTGGCATCTTTACAAGCGTTCTTCAACTATAGAGAGATTGTATTTAGCTGAAGTTCGAGTTAATTTGTTATATTTTGTTGGTATATAAATAAATATTAAATGTTTGTTTGTCCTTTTAAATGTTCGTAACGTGCAGTTGATCCCTGCTTGATATTCATCTCCGTGCAACATTTTGTTTTGGTATACATGTTTTATGGATGGTACATTTCTCTGTTGACAGGACTCGTAATCATAAACCAACACGGGCAGCAGTTAAAATGATGCCTATAGGGACTCCCAGGGTGCCCTATAGAACTCCTGGGGAGGGAACCTGGCAATGGGTTGATATATGGAATGCCCTAGTAAGTGGAGCACTATAGGGACCTTGTAGCTTTTATTTATTTACTTTATACAGGTTTAAAACTGACCAAATTCATTGGTTTCAGTATCGAGAGCGTATTCTCTTCATTGGACAAAATATAGACGAAGAGTTTAGCAACCAAATATTGGCCACAATGTTATACCTTGACACAATTGATGATTCCAAAAGGATGTATTTATATATCAATGGTCCTGGTGGAGATGTAAGTCCTTTGCTTAGCAATTCCTCCTCGAAAAAATATGAAGTATCTGCTCTTTTGTATTCTTATTGCCTCTATTATTGTGTTCTTTTTTCTGAAAAGCTTCTTATTTGCAGCTTACTCCAAGCTTGGCCATATATGACACTATGCAGAGCTTGAAGAGTCCTGTTGGTACCCACTGTGTGGGATTTGCCTATAACCTAGCAGGCTTTCTTCTTACAGCTGGGGAAAAGGTAATATTTTCACTATTGGAATCTGTATTGATGAAAGTTTTCCTACCAGTACCTAGGGATGTTTTGTTATTGATTTTGGGGGAACATCTCATAAAGGTGTCTCAAAAAAAAATTAATTTAAGGCATCATAGGGATTTGGGAAATTTTTTGTGCTTTAGTGTTTTGAGGGGTGTTAGAGACCAAGACCACCCCTAAATTCACCCCTGCAATCACCCATCTGGTCATTGTGAAGTCAAGACAGCTCAAATGTGGTATAGTTTGGGGGAGTGACTCCTATAACTTATGAATTTGCGAGGTTCGACAGAATAGCAGCAAATATCTTTACTGTCCACACTAAATTTTAGCTTTATCATATGTTTGTATAATTTTGTCTATGAAAAGGCCTGATCGAATTTGTGTAGGGTTTATCCACTCAGGGATATTAAGCTATGCCCCTTCAATTATACTCTTTACAATTCAGCAGCTTCATGTCATTCTTATGGTGTACTTTGTATGATTCTTTTTCTGTATCAAAGGGAAATCGCTCTGCAATGCCTCTTTCAAGAATTGCTCTACAATCACCAGCTGGGGCTGCTCGGGGTCAGGTATGAATGTCATCTCTCATTAAAAGTTGTTCTAGATATTATCCATATGTAGTTTATTGTACATGTTTGGGATGATATGAAACATGTTTTCTCACAGGCTGATGACATTTGTAATGAAGCAAATGAGCTTCTTAGAATCAGGGACTATCTTTACAATGAGTTATCTAAGAAAACAGGACAGCCTTTTGAAAAGGTTAGTTTTTGATTTCCTAGTATTTTATTGGTTGATTCATTCTGTGAATTTGATTTATTGTTAGATATGCTATTCGCCACAACCTAGATTGAAATACTAGCTGAACAAAGATGTGCATATAAATTTCCCCTTTAAAAGTTTATTGTGATACTTTTTGCACTAAATAATGTGGCACATCTTAATCTTCTTATCTTACAGTCTATTTTCCCATCATTTCTTTACACTTGCATTTTTGGGATGCTTGTTACTCTGTCATATGGTCTGATTCGCTTAAAAACATGTTTTACTACTGAATGTAGATTAGCAAAGACTTGAGCAGAATGAAGCGCTTTGAAGCCCAAGATGCCCTTGAGTATGGTCTCATTGATCGCATAATCAGGCCACCCCGAATAGATGATGATGTAGGTCCCAGTGATGCATCAGCAGGTCTTGGTTAGTGTATATGATGGTTGTTATTAGCCGGTGGGCATTATAAACTACCAAAATTTTCTGTCTGCTTGTACAACTAGCTATTTAATTCAGAATTGTTTGAATTTACTAGCACCTTAGACACAGCTTTTTGAAGGCATAAAAATGTCCAAATTGGTTATGCAATTAAAATGTTTGCAATTGTGCCCCCGTCATACTATGAAGGAAGAGGTCTGACGGGTTTGATTTCTAGTTCTACATGCTTCATTTTCAGTTCTCTCAGTCAATTTTCTAAAAAACGTGCTCAGCCTAAGAAAATGTATGCATATTGCATGATGAGGAATGCCCGTGTCTCTCTCCTTGTGGTTATTACCAAATGTATTTTTGTGACGTTCGCTTTGGCGTGTATTATTGCCATGGCATACTTGAGGTTAAAACGCAATCGAAGCATCCCTCTTGATCAGGTTTCGTGTAGCTTAGAATCTTTACCTTGAGAGTTCCGTGAACTAAATATAATAAAAGTATTCTACCCTCTTCAAGGATTTGTGAAGCGAGTTGAGTAGCAGATTGTCCTACACATTTGTTTCATCTGACCAGGTCGTTGGCACATCATGAAGCAATTGGAAAAAATCTCCCCTCGATGTTTGCTTGATTTTTTGCATTAATTTTTATGGCTTTTGTGAAATATCTCTGAAATTGTTGAAAACGAGTAAAAAAAAGTCGAGGGTTGAAGAAAATTAGTTTATTGTGGATGTAGATGAGCTGTTTAAGATCATTGAGTAAATTGAAAAAAAAAATTGGCAACCGAAGTGAGAAAATTTTGAAAGGGAGAAAAAGAAATGAAAAGAAAAGAAAAGAAAAAACACAATGATCTATGTTTTCCTCCACAATGCAGACAGTTTCTAACACCATTTAGATTTCTTCGTAATGTCAACACTTTTTTTTAATATAGATATTGTTGAATGGACTTGGATTAGATTTTTTTTCTAAATAATCTTTAAAATATATTTTTTTACATCAATTTGACGACGCATTTAAAATATTTTATATATATAAATTGGTTTCTATGCCTAATTGTTTATAAATTGGTCTGGAACTGTACAAACTACAAAGAATTCTATGAAAGCCGAATCAATAAAAGAATAAAAAGATTTGAAAGTGCCATTACAATTATTTCCAATATTGCTTCCAGTAAAGCACCATTAAGTGCCTTTCAAAAGAGTAGATGAAATGTTAGCAATAACAATAATTTCCAATCCGAAGAAAGGCAACTCAAGGGGAGGGATAAATATTACATCAGCTATTTTACATGACACAACAGCAACAGGAGCCTACCTAATCAGCTAACTAAAATTCTACCTGAAAAAGAAAATAGGTAAAATCGACATGCCAGTACTGATAAAACTTTGATAAGATTACAGATAAAACAAACACGGGAAGGTGTGAAGGTGAGTTTCTAGGATCCGAGGTTGAATGCCATTGTTGTCAGTGACAAACCTTTTGATGTACCAGTGAGGTGAACCCTATTGCCCTGCTGGCAAAGTTACATTAATGTCAGCCGGCTTGTTCCTTGAATCAGGAGGCAAAGGAGACCAGCTATCTCCACGAAACGAGGAAGATGAGAAGTTGGTTTTAGGATCAGCACTAGATATAGGAATGGCTGCAGTCAGCACGACACCTGATAACGAATCATGCTTCTGTTTCTTTGGCTTCTGCTCATGCTGGTTCCCAGCCAGAAAACTGCCTACTACAACCTAATCAATTAGCAAGAAAAAAGACAGCACGTGTCATGAACTCTGTCCAAAAACCATCCATGACGATCATTACTTCTTACACAGGTTTAGCACCACAGTTTACAGTGCACTGGGATCAAGGAGAAAGAGACAGGAAAACAGTGAAATTTGACAAGCCAAACCTGTACAGGACTTGCAGCTACCAGCAGACCGGCAACTCCACCACCTACAACTCGTCCATCTGGACTAGCTAATGAAACGCTCATCCCACCAGATCTGCTTCTTGTTCCTCCAGTTTCAGTGGGCATAAATGAACCAGATAAAGACAATATCTCAAAGCGACCCTGGAAGAAAACAAGGAAAAGCTAGGATTTCAGCCAATAATAAATTGATATTGGAAATTACGAGGTACAAGCAACATGAGGTGATAGAATGAGATAGTTGACCAAAAGTCCTAAAGTGTTTTTTCAAATCCAATATTGAATTGGTGAGGAAAGGCAGTTTACAAGTTTAAAGGGCACCAGTAAGAGGAGCAAAATAGAACAAGATCCATTTTACAAATGTAATGTTTTAGATGAATAGCCAGCACCAGAACCCAAGGATAAAAGGCAGGAGAAAGGATGAAAAGAACAAGGACATGCATGTAACACATCACCAACCACGAGCATTTGTTCCTTTTCCATTCTATAAAGAGTTGAAAGAAAAAGGTTTAGTGATTAGGATTGCCAGTAACTCTTAAGGTAGAATTGCAATCACTAACTTTCATGCAGAAGTGCACCTTTACAGTAAAGACAGACAGTTGTTTCAAAGAACTAAAAGCTGAGGCTCCAAACACTCATCCGTGCACATTGCGCCATCAAAGAAAGAATGAGCAGGGTTGCAGATACCAATTTGAATGAAAAACCCAAATGAGAATTTTTTAAAGTGAATTTATTATCCCTGGATACAGCCAAGGGATGAACTGATATTGTGGACTACATATTCCCATGTGCAGAGGAAAAATGATGGAAAACAACACAAAATGAAATGGAATGGCTTGACCTTAAGCATATCAAAGGGAGATGTAAATCATATAGCATGAATCAGAATCAAGCATAAACAAAACAAGATAATTCATAACAGCTTAACTAGATGACAAAATCATTGTACATGAGGAAGGACAAAATGCCTCACCTCATATGTTAATGTGCCCCCAGAAGAATCAGGCTGGCGTAGCGTAACACTAGAGATCACACCATTAGCTGAGAGGATGCATATAGCTCGAGGCCCTTGTTGAGAAAATGATATGACCTTCATTGTGACGTCCTAAACAACCAAAATGATAATTCTCTTTACATAAGTCAACACAGTCTTAAAACCTAGGAAAACATATAATTCAATATCAGAAGTTATGAAAAAACCCTTGATTTTGCAACTTCCAGGATAATTCACAAAGTATGAGGGAATCTTACACAAATCAAAGTTTTTAATTTTTATGCCTTGTCTATTTTGGAAATATATGCAAATCCTGATCAATGTTCACAGTTGCTCAAATCCCAACCACTTTTTTCAAACACAAGTCATATTATGTTTGCATTTATACTAACAAATGACAAAACGAAAATCACAATGTCAATACAGGGCATAAATACAAAACTACACTGGCTATGTTCAATATATACCTCGCCTGCATTGACCGTGATGATATGGGGAGTAAAATTAGCACCTACAGAGCATGCAACCCATTCACCTAGAAGAACAAATTACCACAGCATCAGTAACAAAGACAGGGAATTCTCATTCTGCAACAAATTCTCAATTCACAGGGCTTCAAGCAACAAAAATACACCTCAAAGGTAATAGGAAAATCAATGCAGAAATTTTCAGAAATTTAAATTCAGAAATTCTTACTTTAATAGAAAATAAGGTAAGACATCATATTTGGGGTGGCCTCTTGGGCAATAGGAGACCCAATTGATGTGGCATAGAATACATGAAACCTTATGGTGGCATGGCCAAAGAAAACCAATTCCCATTGCCTTCTAAGGCAGCATTACCAATAAAAATATGACATGCCTGCAGCCCATCAAGAACTTACAAAATTGCATGATCAAAGAAAAGTCCCATGCATCAATGGCTGGTATGAATTGAGTACCAGTATAAAGATATTTGGGGATCCTTCAATCTCCAGGTGGACGTTCTCTGTAATGGTATTTAAAGGCTCCTCAACCTGTGGGGCATGGATGTACGTAACTAACTCAAACAACCAGGAGAAAACTTCCAAGCCATCTCATAGCAAAAGAAGAGCCTCTTCAAGTACAGAATCTCCCTAGTTAAGAGAAGAGCTTAATGACCCAATTTCTAGATAATTATGGAAAGCTATTATCATGCTCCAAGCAAATGCAACAATCCTTCGAGTGGTGCAAAACCAATGTACCGTGTAAGTTTCTAGATTACTCATAGGCGGGAATCTCCACTTATGGATCAGATTCAACACTGCAACCTAAAAACAGAAAGAAAGAAGGAAATTGAAGCACTGTTGCTATTGGGGTGCAAGATAATCGCTAAGAGCTTGGGCTGCCTAGTAGAGGTGGTCTCAACTCTCAAGAGTTCAAACTCATGAATTTTGTATGTGGAATAATCAAATACCAGGTAAAATGAGGAGGAATTATAGTAAACGAATAATTTCAAGCAAACCCTTTTCACTTGATAAATAATATGCAAATTTTCAGCAAACCGTGAAAAAAGGAACTGACTTTGCCTAAAATACACTGCCAATGGCTTGTTGGAAATTGATGGTACTCCATTCTACTGATGGCCTGCTAAAATTGAGGGCAGTGCATTTTATGGTCTCTGCTGCAATTTGCCAAAAGTTCTAAATAAGGCAGCAACAATGAAGATAGTTACATAGCTAAATGGAGAACTACAAAATAATTACTCACATCTTTTCATATAATCTAGAAAATTTTATTTTAGTAAGCAACCGAGATGCCCAACTCAACCAGAGATGGTAGAGATGAGAAGTCAAAACTCGCAACTCTCTGACTAGATTGTACATGCTATGGCATTTACTAGTCACAGTTGACCAAAATTCTTATCTTTCGTATGATCATGTAGGAAACTTGAGAACTGCTCGGGGGGAAAAGCCAACTTGAGAAGCAGCCCACGAAGACTAAAGAGGGCAAGTTCGGCAACTAAGACAGGTCAAAACAATAGATCCAGATATTCTTACATCCAGACCCACTTGGCAGGAAATGATCACACAAGGTAAGAATCTAAAAGATAACCACAAAAACATCCCCGGTAGATAATATCGTAAACAGAACCAGCCATAAATACGATCAAAACATGGTAACCAAAAAACTCCCTCCTTTCTTTTGGAAGCAAAGCGATGACACCTCTCTCTATTCCAATTCTGTTAACCATACAAAACACAGCAGCAGACCTTTACCAGGTAACCAACAACAGTACCTTCCACAAATTCTTTCCCCAAAAAAGGGAACACAAGCGCCAAAATACACCCTCGTAACAGCAAGATTCCCTCGTTACCACACCGACTTACATACCCTCACCTCACTACTCTCTTTCCAAACCCACTACACACACAAACACACATATCAAGATCTCAACTGAAGCATCATTTCACAGGTCCCACTTTCACAGAACCCTTACTAAAAACCACCCAAATTTCTCTTACATTAAAACAGACGACTGATATAAACATCAAAGATCCAAACTTTAAACCTAAAACAAGCACAAAAACCACTTAAGCTCAAATATCAAATTTCTCACCAAGATTCAAACTTCAACCACAAAACAAGCACAAAACACTTCAGCTCAAAAGGAATCCATAAAATAGACAAATTTATCCATTCGTTACCTAAATTCTCCAGCTCATACTTGGCTTTGCTCACTGGCTTTATTTTCTTTTGTTTCCCAGCTGAGAAATCAATCACCGGTGGAAGCGGCGCCGGAGCCGCCGACGAAATCGGCTTCGGAGACAAGGTCACGGTGACACTCCCGTCTGGACCATACTTTCTAGGCCTCCCTCTCTTCTTCTTCACTGGCATAGACCCCGCCGCGGGCGGCGGGTGGGGCGGTGGAGCTTGCGGCGGAGCTTGCGGTGGAGCTTGCGGCGGAGCTGGTGGCGCGGATCCAGGTGTTGAATTTGGGTTGTTGTCGGACCTGGGAGCGATTTGGTAATCTGAGGGAGCACCGGATCCCACCACTGTAACCCCACCACCACCACTGGTACTATTTACAGTTGTTTCCATTCTTAAACCCTTCAAAAGATTTTTTTTTAATTATTTTTTTGGACAAGTTTTCCTAAAAACCCATTTTGATTTTGTGCTCAAATCATCTCCAAATATTAAAAAGTCTCGATTTTTCTTGAAAATTAAACCTAAAAAATTCCAACTTTTTTAGAGGAAAAAAAAAACTCCAAAATATAAAACCCAGAAAGGAACAAAAAAATGGAAGAAAAGCTGGGGATGAGCTAGAAGAGAGAGCTTTATACAGGTAGATTTTAATCTTAAAAAAGAAACAAAAAAAGAAAAACTTGAGATTTTTTTAGCTTAATTTTTGAGATTAGAGAGCTCCAAGTTAAGCAGAAACAGAACTTAACCGGGGTTTTAAGGAAAAAAGCAAAAAGGAAAAGAAAATTTGTGTTTTTATTTTTTATTTTTTTGTAGAGTAAAGAGAGTGATGAGAGCAGAAAGGAAGATTGGATTTAAGCTGTGAGAGTGAATTTAGATTTTTTGAATTAGTGGGGTGGTTTGAATTGCAAAATGGTTTTTTTTTTTTTCTGCGATAAAAATAATACGAAAGTTTGTTTTGGTTTTTAGTTGTTGTTGAACTAATTTAGTTCCTAACTTCCCAAAGTCTGTCCGAAATGGGATTAAGAAAACAACAACAATAATAATAATAATAATAATAATGGCAAATCGAAAATATTTAATAATAATAAAAAGCTGGCATTGATGAATATATGTGTGTGATGATTATTGGAGATTTGTATTTCATGTTATATATATTATAAAGATATTGATGTTATGGTTGGAATCTTGTGGGAAATTAAATAAATTAAATAAAGTTGAAAGTGGGAGGGGTTTTCTTTTCTCTCTCTCTCTCTTCTTTTTCAATTTTTTTTCTTTTTTTAATTCTTGATAGGGAAAGTGACAAAAGATGATATTATTGCCATCATTTTAATTACAGTTTTCTTTTCTCTTTTTAATTTTTGAGTGAATGGCAAGTAAAATTAAGCTGTCAAGAGAAGAAGAAAAAAATGTCTGGAAAAGGGAAAAGAGGAGAGTGGTTTAAGGGCAAGCATGCCCCTTTTTATGGGGCCTGAATCCTGATAAGCTTCTATCTGTTGCAAGCAAAACCCACAAATCCATGGTGGTGTACAGTGCTGTAGATGGATAGCCCCTTGTGCATTTCATGCTTGTATTTTTGTTTATTTTTTCTCAAATTCTGGTTCTATTTAGAACAGGGGTTAGTGAAGAAAGAGCTTGCAAAGCAACAAAAGATAGTACAGCGATGCAATCCTCTGCTTATGCAAAATGGATTTCATTCTCTTGTATTGTTCCCTTGGCTTGTCAATGATGCAGTGATGAAAAAGATTGAGATGATGAAAGCTGTTCTCGTGTTTCTTATACTGTGCAGGGAGCGAAGATGGATTTTCTACTGCAAACTTACTAGCTTTACATGATCTGAATCAAGGGTTTACTGGACTCACAAATAGATTGATTAGGATTTTGACTCGAATGGAATCCATTCAAGTTTTAATGGAAAATAATACCCTTCAGTTTTTTATATTAACCTGGTTATATTAAAGATAGTTGTGGTAGCCCTGATTTTTTTTAAAGTATTTTTTTGTTTTAAAAATTTATTAAAATTATATTTATTTTATTTTTTATACTAGTGTATTTAAACGATTCAAAATTATATAAAAAAATAAAAATAATTATTACTATAATACCAAACACACGTATCTTCTTCCTCTCCGTTAACTGTTGCCATATTTGTTTCATATTTTCATACGGAAAAAAAATCCATAATTGCTGCATGCATCCTTCTGTCAAAAACTCGTCGCCTTCAGGTAAAATTACTGGCCACGTTATTTCTCTTTATTGCCAAACAGCGATTATTTTTTAAGTGTTTACTAATATTTGAAAAAAGAATATTATAGAGATAAGAAAAATAGAGGGGAGATCAGATCATAATATCAGCACAATCCCCTTTCATGGGACCACGAGATTTGACCTTTAAAAATGCTGTTAACGACAGCTTTAATATTCACAAACAAGACCATAAAGCATCTTTTTCTGAACTAGGGTTAGATTATCAATTACCAAGAACAAGAAAAATAAATAAACTAACAAGGTTTAGATAAGAACCAAATTAATTATTAAATTGCTCGAGCATTTGAATAAATATGGTGATGACCTCGATGCATATTAACTTCCACGACTTTCTTTTTTGTAACTTCTTTTCGCATGCCCTGTGTATTAATATTTTAATTGTTGGTCGGTAATCAGACCTAACTTTTGCATTAATTTAAGTGATGGGATAGAGAAAACTTGATTTAACAATTAAGAAATATCAGAAATTCATATAAATAAATTTCCACTTGAAGCTAGTGGTGCTTGTATTGCACGTCCATGTCAAAAAACAAAAAAAAAATGGAATCTCGAAGGAGATGGAACGTTACTAATTAATCTCGTTTTCATAAAAAGAAAAATAACTTGTTTATGCCTTCCTGCACTTGGTAATTATAAACAAGAATTTGTATTATCTTACTTGCCGGCCCTCCATGTAATGGTGGTCATCGGCTTGACAGTGTCACAACTTCTGGGAAAAAATACTCACTGGCAATATATATATATATATATATATATATATATATATATAGACTATATGTTAGTTAGTTAGTTAGTTAGTTAGTTAAATCAAACCTAGTTACACTTGACATCGTTGCCATGTTTAGACAAGCTTGTGTTTTGGAAGTGTAGTCAATGTAAGTTGAAATAACAGTCAAATGGGGTGTTGCTATCTAGGTTGGATCTTGATGAAAATGTGTCTTGACTCTAGTTTAATTAATGGAGAAAGAGAGAGATACAAGGTTGCTGCTACGGAGTCTAAAATCACATGTGCATATATCAGGCTTTAAATTTGTATGGTATTCACGCATCGATCGATCAACTCCACAGAAAGAAGAGTCCTGCCATGCCCTAGTCTATCCATGGTTTGGCTCCTCGTCCTGCGTGGTGGTAGAGGTCTAAATCCAGAGCTTTTTAATTTAATCAGTTCATGATCTACATCCGAGTTTAATTAATTAATTGTTACAGACACGATCAATTTCGCAGTTCTTTTTTGTTTTTGGTAAAGATCATTTTCTTTGTTATTTTTATTTTGAAAATTAAGATATTATCAAAGTCAACAAACTACTGCTTTGAATGAGAAGCAAACAAATTATAAAAGAAAAAAAAAGGGTTCCATGAGCTCCCATGACTCGTCCAATTGGTTGTTATTATTATTTTAAGAGCCGTGATTCTATAAGTTTTGTGAGAAAATGCATGAACCTACAGGCAAGGAAATTAAATCTAAATAAAAGACATTGCAGTTTCAGTTTCACATCGACAACTCACGACAGAAAAATAAGGCCATTTTTTCCTGTCTCTCTCTCTCTCTCTCTCTCTATTTTCAAGGGGGGGAAAAGTCTCTGATTTTCTCACTCAATACTTGGGTTTGAGTCCTGCCAAAAACCTATATGGATACGCTGAACGTAATACATGCTGAGAATTGGAAAAGCTAGCTTTGCTGTCTCTCATTTTCTCCTACCAAGATTGATAGCAACTCCGAGAATTATCGGTCATTACTCCATGTGTTATTGTGTAGATCGCATACTTGTAACCTACGATCACGCAATGGAGAAATTGCAATCTTCGATTGTACAAATGGCAAAGAATCAGCTCATACCGTCAGTTTGGACTTCATCTGCAGTCTCTGACTGCAAGCACGCCATTTTTCCCTGATAATCCTGAAAGGCCGGTTTGTTAACTCGAGGCCAGCCCAACTTTATTTCCCATTCCCGCCGGTATTGCTTTGTGGTAGATAGGTGCCCCGCGATTTCCCTTGCTAGCCAAGTTGATTTTGTTTGTAATTTAAAATTTTTCAAATGTTGTTAGAGTGTTTAAGAACTCAATTCTCATTAATTTAATATTAAAAAATAAAATTAAAAAAATCAATTTAAAAATACAAAAAAAAGCAAAAAAAAATAAAACAATAATTAAAAAAAAGGACCAAACTTGATATAAAATAATATAAAAGTATTGAGTCAATCCAAGTTAACATGAAAAACCTT
>Ga0307507_10005967_pt1 | contig 19304 bp, 19 predicted proteins | sample 7_EM_MG_FD_207223 | JGI IMG/M metagenome (GOLD analysis project Ga0307507, IMG submission 207223) | Populus trichocarpa ectomycorrhiza microbial communities from riparian zone in the Pacific Northwest, United States - 7_EM | ecosystem: Host-associated > Plants > Roots > Unclassified | place... | reverse complement strand
CCACATTTTCCTCAAATGTGGCCCCTGGTAGACCTACTGGGCCGCCTTTCAGTCAGCCACCACCCTTTGGGTCCAGACCACCACCTGGGTCATTCCAATCCTATACCAGTGGTGGTATGGTAGCGGGTCCTGTCTCTGGTGCACTGCCAGTAGGTGCTCGTCCAAGTCCTGCCGCATCATCTTCTTCTCCTCCTCAGAATGTGCCCCCATCAAGTTCATTTGGTGGTTTAGTAAGTAATGGGCCACCAGCCCCTGCTTTCCAGAGCGCTCCACGTTTTCCTCCCTCTGTTAGTGCACCACAGCAACAACCTATGGGTCCTCCACCAACAATGGGGGTGGCTCGCTCGCCCCCTCAAAGCATGCGCCCTTTAATGGGGAGTTCAGGGTTTAGTGGCCAACCAGTTGCTCCATTTTCTGCACCACCTCAAGGGACACCATTTTATGCACCACCTCAAGGGACACCATTTTCAGCACCACCTCAAGGGGCACCATTCTATGCACCACCTCAAGGGACACCATTTTCAGCACCACCTCAAGGGACACCATTTTCAGCACAGCAAGGGATGACACCACCACCTATAGGTTCTCCTTTTGCACCACAGATGCAACCACAGTCTGTAAGTGTTTTAAAATCTTATATCCTGCAGTGTTTGGGAAATTTCAATTGTTATAGTGTATCTATGTTAACTTCATTTCAACTTTAGCGTTTCCCAATTGTTTATAATTCAAGTAAGCTAGCTCTTCTGCTATATTTGATAGCTTCAGAAATGTTTTATTGGAAATAGTTTGCATTCTATATGGGATTGCATTTGATGTTTGTTCAAACACAAGGCTCCGTTTTGCTTTAGAGAAATGGTTGGAAAAAGTTACAAAAATGAAGCATGAATTGGAATAATAGGAGGGACAGTATGCTGTTCTATAATACGAAGATGAAAGGGTCCACAAAAATATGCATTGACGTACATCTGGATGTTTAGACTATATCATAAAGTGTTATTGAGTGCAAAGAATTAATTTGGTGGTATGCACTACTTTGTCAAGTGATAAGAAGCTGATATTGAGGTTCTTAACTGGAAGTTTTTCAGGTTCTGATATCTTCTTTTTTCCTTTATAACATCTCTGCAACAGTGTAGTATAAATGCGGTGAAGGGGTTTTTTTTACGCATTTCAGCAGCCAGATTCTTAGCCGAGGAAATGATAGTGACATCTTTTTCAGAGCATATATTGGTGTTTTAATGGTTCTTTTGAAAAATTGAACCTAGAGACTATGGCTAGTCTGTAACCTGAGAATTAGAGTCATATAACTGGTTTTTGGTGGTAGACGATGAAAATTGAAGCTGGATATCAGGTAGAAACCATGGAACCTAGTAGATTTGCAGCAGCTTTGGTGTGTCTAACTATAAAAGACAGCTTTAATGTCTTCCAACTTTACAAGTATATGGACGTAGAAATAGAGGATAGTAAAAAGATAGAAGTAAAGAATAGAGGGGGAAGAACAAGAAGAAAAAGAGAAAAAATAAGGGGAGAAGGTGGGAGAGGGGAGGCTGTGAGAGGAGAGAAAAGAAGGGGGAAGATGGCTTTATGAAGTTCTATTGTTTTTTTGAGATCATCTGTTCATTTGGATGGAAACTAATGCAAGAATTTCAAGTGTCTTTTCACTTCAAGCCAGTTGTGGACTATATTACTGTTCTTGAGCACCAGTGGTCAGTGCCTTTTGGACTTTTATGAATGTTTTCTCTTAAAGATATTTAGAGAAATTGGAGTGCCCTTTTAGCTTGAGATGTTTTAATTTAATGTTAGTTTGAAGGATGTCTTCTCCTAACTAATGTTGTACATTCTTTCTCCCGTACTTGTACTTTCATCCTTCAGAAAGAAAGACAGAAGAGCAAAGTAAAGAAAAATGGGGGAAAGAAGAGGGAATAAGGAGGCCGCCACCAGCTTCTCCTTTAGCTAGAATCTGAAAATTTCTGGTTATGTTAAGAGCTACATTTCATGGAAGATTGGGGCTATCTGCCTTTACAGATTTTAGAGGATTTGTGCTAATGTGTGTTTGTTTAGGTTGTGGGGATCCATCTCCTTCTTATAACGGGTGTTGCTTCTTGCCTGATTTTACATAAGCATCTCTTTCCTCCCTCAACAAAGATTCTGAATTCTGAATTTTATGGATTTTTCCAGGTTGCTCAACCTCCACCAATTCCCGGTTCTGCACAACCACCTAGAATGTTTGGAATGCCGCCACTACTACCGAATCAAATGACTGCTATATCACCAGTTATTGGTCAAACTGGAAGTCCTTTATCAGGGGCATCAAAGATTGATCCCAATCAAATTCCCCGGCCCATTCCAGGTTCCTCTGTGATCCTACATGATACTCGTGCAGGAAATCAGGCCAACCCACCTCCGGTATCTAACTCTGTTTGATTTTTCTCTTTCTGTTCTTGTTGTCTTTGTGGAGTTTGCATATTAGTGAAGCCAAATTAATTTAACTGGTGGTTTATCATTTCCTCTTCTGATTCTGTCCTTTTGTAAAGCCTGCTACAAGTGACTACATTGTTACAGACACTGGGAATTGCAGTCCACGCTACATGAGGTGTACCATCAATCAGGTTAGACTAAACCTTTAATATGCATATGCTGGCTGTATTTTTTTTATTTTTTGGCATCTTACAGATTTGAAAAAACAATTGTGAGCACTTACAGTTTGTGATGTTGTATTGACTCCTTCAACATTTCAGATTCCATGCACGGTTGATTTGTTATCAACATCTGGCATGCAGTTGGCTCTGTTGGTCCAACCTCTGGCCCTTCCTCATTCATCTGAGGAGGCTGTCCAGGTAATGACGATTTCTTTGTTCTTCATTGCATCTCTACTGTGATATTTTCTTCTTTCCTGATTGAAAAGAAATTTTTTTTTGTTCATTACTAGGTGAAACATGGTTTTCTTCATCAAACCTTGTTTCTTAGTTCTATTTCCAATTTCCTATCTAGCTCATTGAAGTTTGATCTCCAGAAAAAATAACTAAAATACTGTATCTAACACAATTTGGGAATCACCAACCTATATTATCATCACTTGCAAGTTTTTTCATTAAAATGTCTTTTACCCAGGTAAAAGAGCACGGATCATTGCATGCATGTTGATGAATTGAGCAATTGAAATCACAACAAATTTTTATATCATAAAAATTATGTTTGTAGGTTGTTGATTTTGGAGAAAGTGGTCCTGTTCGCTGTTCTCGTTGCAAAGGCTACATAAATCCTTTTATGAAATTCATTGATCAAGGGAGGCGATTTATATGCAATTTGTGTGGTCAGTACACATACAATTTTATTTTTTTTGGGAATTCTCTTTGCTGTTTTAATTGTTAGGCTGTCTGAATGTTGCAAAATATTTGATTTGCTAGTGATAATGGATTTGAAATAGTCTTATCCTTAACAGTGTCACTCTGGATGAGTTGGTTACCTAAGACAGGAAAAATTCTTTTATCATTTGCGTCATGCTTAGTTTATCACTATCAGAATCCATTGATATCTTTTATACTTCATTCAAGGTTAGATATTGTTTATTATTCATGTTCCAACATATCATTTTCAATTTTGGAGCCTTCTTTTGAGATGTACAACTTATAACTAGTTGCCTTATCATTTTATAGATCTGTTAACAGGTAAAGCACTTTATTTGGCTTTGCTCTGCTCCCTGAACATGCTGGCATGGTGGGGACTTTACAATTTTACATGTTTTTGGCAGGGTTCACTGATGAGACTCCCCGTGACTACCTCTGCAATCTAGGTCCAGATGGTAGACGTAGAGATGCTGATGAAAGGCCCGAGCTATGCAGGGGAACAGTTGAATTTGTGGCCACAAAAGAATTCATGGTTTGTTTCTATATAAGAAGCTGTGGTTTTTTTAAATATCATTTGTTCTCTATTCTCTTGTAATTGGAATTGGATGCCTATGTGAGTATCCAATCTATATTGTCCAGTCCTTGGTTCTGTTGCAATCGTTATCAATGTATTACTGGATATATTATTCTTCTCTATTTATTGTCTCTTAGGTTCGTGATCCCATGCCGGCTGTGTATTTCTTCCTAATTGATGTATCCATGCATGCCATACAAACTGGTGCAACTGCTGCAGCTTGCAGCTCAATTAGTCAAGTTATTGCTGATCTTCCAGTGAGTCTTATGTCCACTTCTGAAACATTTTAGCATGTACTTGAATGAATTTGACTGTGTTCACTTCATCTGGTGTGTATTTTCTGGCATTAATTTTATGTTGAGCTTCACTGGCATTTATTTATCTATTCTTCCATTCTGTTTGCTGTTGATAATTAACTGTAGCTCATATTTCATGTTGTGCATAGATTTGCTAACAAGATGGTAGTTAGTTACTGATGTACGAACCGAAAAATTCATTGCAGGAAGGGCCACGGACAATGGTGGGCATTGCAACATTTGATTCAACAATCCATTTTTACAATTTGAAACGGGCATTACAACAGGTAGACATGAAATCTTTTAATGAAGATACAAGTTGATATATTCTTTTGTTGGAGTATGTATGGTATCTTTGAAGTGGAAGGAGATTGATGGAGAACCTTAAGTAGATTGAATGATCAGATAGATGTTGTTTAGTGATGACTTCCTCTGCTCATGCCTTTTCTGGGAATTGTTATTGATCTACGACCAACCTTCAGCACATCATTTTATTGCACTTGGATTTATGGTTCTGATTAAATTTCAATTATTTTCAATCAAAAGTTTTAAGTGTTGATTTTGATTTCTTACTCATGTTTGCAGCCACTGATGCTTATTGTACCTGATATACATGATGTTTATACTCCTTTGCAAACTGATGTTATTGTTCCGCTTTCTGAGGTTAGCCATCTGGACTGTAGGCCTTCCATTGTTTCTGCTGATCCTTTTTGGTCTTCAAGAGCCAACAAATGAATGGTCATCGTTGAGTTATGGTTTTTATGTTTAGAGACACTGACCACTTTTATTATTTTTAATAATTTATTTTGGTTTCTTGTGTGGATTCAGTGCCGTCAACATTTGGAGCTATTATTGGAAAGTATTCCAACTATGTTTCAGAATAGTAGAATTGCTGAATCATCTTTCAGTGCAGCAATCAAGGTATGCTCATGTTTGCTAGTGGAAACTGTATATGTATAGATTGTGGATGATAACTGCAGATATGTCTTTTCTGAAGGGAAGGTGAAGCTGACTTTTGCTCTGTCCATGATACTCAATCCTTCAAATTTACCAATTCAGTGGGATGGTTCCATATGTTTAATTTTAACAGGAAGAATATTTGAAATGGGCTAGTTCGAGTTTCATGCACAACATAGTGCATTTGGAAACACATATTATGCAACAAAACATGCATGTTCTTATAAATAAAATGAAATATTCATTTATTCATAAACTGTCCACGAAGTTTTTCATTCGCTACATTCAAAACACTATTTTCTATCTTTCCAGAGCGACAACCTAGCTGGTTCAAACTGTCTGATGCATACGGTTCTCACTATTTTCTATGATTGTTTTAGTGGAAAAACCTTGGTAGGATGATGATACGTGTTCGTCAATGTCAGTTGCTATTGATTGGTTATAGATGTCGCCTGGAATCAAATGTCATATACTTAATGAACTCATACACATATCTTCAGATATTCAGAACATTTATTTGGAATTTATAATGCATTTTTCGTATTTCAGGCAGCATTCTTGGCAATGAAAAATACTGGAGGGAAGCTTTTGGTATTTCAATCAGGCAAGCTTATGAACTTGTCATCACCCCCCTGGCCTTTCTTTTCTTTTTTTCTTTTATATTTTCCTGTCGTTGACCTATTTAAAAGTACATGATGGTCGCATTCTTGTACTTTTCTTGGTTACTTTGCCAGGCACATAATCATTTGAGAACAAAAAAACAGCTCTATTTCTTGTTGCTATTCAGCCAGATGCACAATAGAGAATCATATTTTATACCAAGTGTTCATACTGCAAATTATGTGATCATGTGTGTCATCATCTAAATCATTGTAATTGCCTGTACTTACTGTGAATAGTAATAGTAAGGATTATGTCAAAAATACCTGAAGGAGAAGTGACTTGTGAAATGGAGAGAAAAAGGTTTAACTTTCTCTCTCGTGTGAGAGTTATAGAATAAAACACTTGTACTAAAATTTCATCAAGTTTGATTTGGATTCAATCTGAGGAGGCTTTCTGGCTTATGTTGTTAGTCATAGTTTCATTAAATTAAGCAACTATTTCACTTTCGCTCTTTTGTTAAATGCAAATTATATGTATGTTTTGTGGATACCTTTTTTTCTTTAAGCATGTTTCTTTTTTTAGGCAATTTTATATTTTTTTCTCCATCCCATTACTCCTTAGGAGCTTTCCTGCTTATTCCTACCAATACAAAACCTAAAACGAAATTATTCTCATGGAGTATTCTGATTATTCTACTATGTTTTCAGTCTTACCTTCTGTTGGTGTTGGAGCCCTTTCTGCTCGAGAGGCTGAGGGAAGAAGTAACATCTCTACAGGGGAGAAGGTATACTTAACTTATCCATGTGTTCCCCTGCCGTCTGTTGTGGTTGTGTTCTTGCTTGTCGTGCTTCAGAGTGGAATTATTAAAATGAGAACTACTGAATGTTATCCCATCCATGAATATTTGAAAGGGACTGCATAATTAATTTTTATTAGGTCATGTAGGCCTTGATTTTGTAAAGTGACACGCACGCACGCACACGCCCACACAAATAAAAAAAAAATTGTAGCCTTTCCTAAATACAATTCTTCTTCTTTTATGCTCTGAAAGATTGGAAGAAGTATCAACATTTTACCCAATTTCTTATTCTGGGACTGTTATTGGAAATGAAGTACTGGGTTATGATATGTTCTATAGTAGTGTTCATCTGTTTCTGACGTGTTTTTCTACCATAAGTAGTGAAGTGAAGAAACAGTCAATTCATCTGTAGAATATAGTCCGAGGTTTTGGTAACAGTATTTTCTTGTTTCCTGGATTGCAGGAGGCCCATAAATTACTCCAACCAGCCGACAAAACTTTGAAGGAAATGGCCATTGAATTTGCTGAATATCAGGTAGCCTTTTTGTTATTCGTTTTCCCTTCTTAACATTGATCATAATCATGAGCTGGTAGAGATATACCCTGTTACCTCAATGTGCCTAATCATGTTTACTTTCCTGAATGTGTTCTAGGTCTGTGTTGATGTGTTCATCACTACCCAGACTTATGTGGACATTGCTTCTATCTCTGTCATACCTAAAACAACTGGAGGGCAGGTATTAATTGAACTTGAAGTGCCACCTTTGTACTCTTAACAATTGTTTCACAGTATCAGTACATTGACAACATGGATGTTGGAATTTTATCTTTTCTGTGCCTTGTTAAAGGCAGCGAGCCTGTTGTTACAGTAGTTCACTGTTGTTAAAGGCAGCAAGCCTGTTCTTTCTGTGCTATGGTTCTCATTTTTCTTTCCTTTTTCCCTCTCTGTATGATATTTGACTTTTGTTCTGGGTTATTTAGTGATGTCAAACATCAGTTTTCAATGATTTATTGAGTATGTCTTCCATTCTTTGGTGACCTGTGACCTAGATCCTTGAGTCAGTTTCTCTGCGTAGTACTCATCCCATGTTGCATTTCTGCTAAGATTTTGTTCTAAATCATGTAAACATGTTGAATGAAACTTGAAACACGTAATTACTTGCCGTGGACCTTGAATCCTCTTAGTGAGTTATGGTTTCTCAGTTTTTTAGGCTGGTACCTTGTTCCATACTGCATATCATGTACAAGATATTGCCATTGTAACCCTTAGGAAAGAAAGATGCTGGGTGCTCTCTTGTAGGCAAGCTGGATAATACGCATATATTGGTAATATATGATTTAGACTAACATTTCACCATCATATCATTATACATATCACCCAGTGTATGGATTCTAGCAATATGCTGTGAATGACTTCTAGGTTCTTCATAGAGCTGCTGGCTTATTTCTGATGATGACTTCAAATATTTCACATCCTATACCAGGTTTATTATTACTATCCTTTCTCTGCTGTCTCTGATCCAGCAAAGCTGTACAATGATCTTAGATGGAATGTCACAAGGCCTCAAGGTTTTGAGGCAGTGATGCGTGTGAGGTGCAGCCAGGTACTCTCCTTTTCTTGGATATATATGTTTATGTGTGTGTACATGGCTACCATCTTCTTTGGCCAAATCTTCCATCGTATATATATTTATATTGTTGCCTTGCCTCTTCCTGATATAAATTGATTGGTTGTATGTTTTTTACTTGATACTGGGAAATTGATTTGGTTTGTTTACTTATAGGGCATTCAAATTCAAGAATACCATGGAAACTTTTGCAAGCGCATTCCAACAGATATTGACCTGGCTGTGGTTTGTATCTTTTTTGTGAAATTCTTGATTTTCATACTCTTGGTAGCTTATTACATTTTTAATTCTTTGGTAATGAGAGTACTCAACGTTTGAACTTGTGAGCTGTCATTATGAGATCCATTATTTGTTGATGCTAGACAATAACTTTGCTTTTTAAAGCATCAGACTGAATGTAAATCATATTCAGATTCCAGAAACTTCTTTTCTTAACAAATTATCAAGTAGGTAGAAGAATCTATTTTGGCTTGGGTTGATCTCTTGGAGGCTGGTTCATTATGTGTTTTATTTTTTTATGGCTCCTTAATTCCATTTGTTAATTTCCTATCTCCTCTGTCTTCATTTTAGTCAAGAGGCAATGTGTATATTTTGTGGCATTTTTACTTCTAGTTGCTCTATCTGTAATCATTCCTTTTCTTTGCAGATTGATTGTGACAAAACTATAATGGTCACATTAAAACATGACGATAAATTGCAGGATGGCACGGAATGTGCTTTTCAGGTACCTTGGTTTTTCTTGTCATGTGCCACAGCTTTAAGTACTTGCTGGTTCTATCTACTTTCATATCATCTAGGGTGAATTATGTTATGGTCCCTCCAAGTTTGAGCAATAATCTGGTTTTACAATCCAAGCAATTAAATCCTTGAATTTCATCTCAACTATAATGCAAGGCTACTTTCAGTTTCTTTTTAGTTAAATGGAGAACCCATGTGATGGTTCCCGCCTTGTCTTGGAATCAGTAGGTCTTGGAATCAGCAGCTGATGAAACCTCGAGTTCTTTGATGGTCCATTCATTTAGCTATGGATCCAATCAAACCACCTCCTGCCTATGTAATCCAAAACACAAACTTAACCGCTGTCAGGTTTTCTCTCTGTTTCATGTTCAAGAACCTCTAAACAGACCAAGATAACAGTAACCGGGAATTTATGTGCTACTGCTATTCTGGTTCTGGTTGGATACTCGAGACAATGAAACAGACACAAGAATAGAAGGATTTGGAATATCATTATGTTCAAAGGTGTGTGTTGTAATATTTGTCAATAATGTGTAGGACGTCAAGCATGACGTCTAATAACCTCCAGCTCTACTTCCCCATTATTTGCCCCTTGAACAAGGTTTTCTCAACTCTCTCCTTGGTCCCACTGCAAAAGAAAGAAAAAGATTACGAGGGTCCTTGTATAGAGGGACTGCAGGGACAATTACAAAACACCACATCATGGCTGACATGTAATGCAACTAACACAGGTACTGGTACATTACATGAGGAGTATCTATTTAGACGGTTCTTGAACATGAAACAATGACACTGAGAGAGAGATGACGTGATTCTGGCTCTCAATTGCAATTGTGTGCTTTCGTTGCTGACATATAATGCAATTAATACAGGTACATTACAAGAGCAATGTCTAGTTAGATGGTTCCTGAACATTACACAAGCAGAGCGATGTCTTGATTTTGTCTCTCAGTTGCAATTGTGTGCTTCTGTTGCTGACATATAATGCAATTAACAAAGATACATTACACAAGCAGTATCTAGTTATACGGTTCCTGAACATGAAACAATAACTGAGTGGGATAGAGATGATTTGATTTTTGCTCTCAATTGCAATTGAGTGCGTTGATTTTGTTAGGATTATGAAATTTGGAAGGACTGTGGTGCGACTACCCTTTTATCATTTGTTGAGAAGATTTCTTCTGTCTGTTTATTTATATTGTTTGCTTCATTTTTCAGTGTGCCCTCCTCTACACCACTGTGTATGGCCAAAGAAGAATTCGTGTTGCAAATTTATCACTGCCATGCACAAACAATTTAAGTAATTTGTTCCGCTTGGCTGACTTGGATTCCCAATTTGTGTGTTTCTTGAAGCAAGGTATTGAATTTTCTGTCATGCATTCTCTTTGCTGTCCTTTTCTTTACACTGTTTTTATAGTTATATTGTGCACACATTATGGTTTACCATGATCACTGTATCATTCTCATCCAACATATCAGGTCACCAGAATAATAATAACAGTTACGTTTTCTCATTTACATCTAACATCTTGTAGAAAATTAATATGGCATGTATTCCTGTCAAACTTTGGTCTTTCAGCTGTGTAAGAATGGATGTCTCTTTGCTTCTAGAAGTTTTTTTTTTTTTGTTCATGGCATAACTTGTACAAAAAGTATTTATCTTTTTGAGGTAAGAAGACTGACGCTTTCTCTGCTTGTCTTTCCAGCGGCAAACGAAATCCCTTCCAACCCATCCTTGGTTGTCCAAGAACAAGTGACAAACTTTTGCATAAACATTCTGCTTTCATATCGCAAATTTTGTGCAACAGTATCGTCATCAGGACAACTCATCCTTCCAGAGGCACTTAAACTTCTGCCCCTGTACACCCTTGGTATATGTTTCTTGCACATTGATTTATGCTTATTCATAGGTAGTGTTTATGTTGAAATTGCTGTTATTTATTATGTACTCACTCAACAATTAATTATGTTTTATGCTGTGGAACTGTTTCAACAGTGTAATGCCTGTACATGAGCGTTATACACTTGGGAGGTATAGCAGAATATCTTGGGAGTTAGCCTACTAAAGCATTGAAGAATTAAGATAACTTTATATGGTTAAAGTAAAGCAAGTTAGAAAAGTAAATTAGTTCAACGTAGTTGCATCTTTCCTTTTAAGTTTTTCTATAGCTTTATATGTGTTTTTCGTAGATAGCTTTTCAATGAAAACTTTGATTTGTTCATAAATGGTATCCCCTCCTCTTATCAGTACTATTATAATTGCATTGTTGTTCTGTAATATGTGTTTTGTTCATAGGACAATTTGAAATGAATGTAAGTTTTATCAGTAAGCTTCTTACAGTTTATTCAAAGAAATTGACATGCCTCGATTTTTTTTCCCTTTTGGGTTTTTGCTCTCCCTTCCAGCATTAATTAAAAGTACAGGGTTGAAAGTCAATGGGAGGATTGATGATCGGTCATTTTGGATCAGTTATGTTTCCTCAGTTTCTACACCTTTAGCGATTCCCTTGGTGTATCCTAGGATGATTGCAATTCACAACCTTGATTCACAGGTACGAGTGTTCTTTTTATTATATTTGATTCTACATTATATTTTGTCCTGAATTCAATGGTAAGTTTCTGCCTATTGACAGGAAGCAGATGGATCTCGTATCCCTCCTGCACTCGCGCTTTCTAGTGAATATGTGAGTGAGGATGGAATTTATCTTCTTGAGAATGGCCAGGATGGCTTAATATATATTGGGAACTCAGTTAATTCAGATACCTTGCAAAAACTTTTTGGCCTTTCCTCCGTAGCTGAAATTCCAACTCAGGTACCATCCTTTTAAAGAATTTATTCTACCTAATATTATTAGTCTTGGTTTGGGGCATGCTGTATCGGACAATCAAACCAACATGTTCAAGATGCCATGCGTCCAGCAGAATGGGCTTGTGAGACACTACTAATTCAAAGAGCCCAGTCCGCAATTTTTTGCATGAAACTTTTGGAGATAATAGAGGCCTGCGTGCTTGAATTTTTGAGATCTTTTGGTGCTTTAATTTGATAATTAACATTGTAGCTACGTGGACTTCTGTCATTGATGTGTGATTAGAAATTTTGTTTTTGCATAGTCATTCAATTATTCAGGTTTGATGTTTTGCAACTAATTATTTCAGTATTCTCAGTTTGTTCTGGAGCAATATGACAATCCACTATCAAAGAAACTAAATAATGTGGTGAATGAGATACGACGGCAAAGATGTTCTTTCCTGCGGTATGATGTTTCAGCTGTCGTTTTTTTATTATGAAGGAAAAAAATTTCATGACATATTATATTTTTTTTCTCAATCTATCTGCACATGTGCTTGCAATATCTCATTCTGATGTATTGCAATTCTTCTATTGCAGCTTAAAGTTGTGTAAAAAAGGAGATCCATCAGGTGAGTTCATTGGACCTGTTCTTCAATATAGTTGAGGGAACTGTAATTCCTACTACCACATAATGTAAACTCAACCAAAAATGAACTGGTTTATTTGCTCCCTGAAAACTCACATTATCTTTTACCCCCTACCTCGGCTAAAGTAGTTATTAGTACTTGTTGGCCATTTCTGATACTTCATAACCTGGGGGGTTATTTTGAAATGTGAATGAGGAAGGAATTACTTTGGGTCATTGCATGGAAACGTGCATGGGACAGAAGTGTTGGTTTGCCAACATCACCTTCCCGGACTTCATGGGCCAGACAACATGGCAACTCATATTGATTCTTGTGAGGAAGTCATGTTTTAACCAATCATGTAGTAATTTGATATCAATAAATCATCATACAAATTTCACGATGACTAGATAAACTACTCTGTGGTCAGAAAAACAAGTAGCTATTTAGCAAAGAGTCTCATGCTTTTGATTTGTGAATGCATTATGTACTCATCTGTGTTACATCTGATTGAATTGTGCTCCGTAATACATGCAGTATTCTCATTTTCGTGTTAAATTTTCTTCTGCTGATACTAGTAGATGCAGAAAGATTTTTTGTCAAAATATCCTCAACAAGTTTGATTTGTGAAAATCCTACTGTTGTTTTTTCCACAGGAATGTCATTCTTCTCATATTTGGTTGAAGACAAGGTTCCAGTCGGTGGTCTCTCCTATGTAGAATTCCTAGTGCATATCCATCGGCAAATTCAAGTAAAAATGTCTTCATAATTCTGGCATCTTCAGTTTGATTTTACAAGTCTTGACAAGCAGCAGCAAGGACAGATCTGATTCAAAGTGAAGAAAATCGATGACTTGCTTGATGTGTGCTCCTGGGATCAGCAACTCTATTTATTTACAGAAAGCAGGCTGGGATGAATTTTGTGATGGAAGTTTTGTTGAGTGTGGTTCTATATTTTATAACAGTGGCTGCCAAATAATAAAATATAAAGCTTTCATTTATTGCTGTTCCCCACCCTTTCCTTTTGTTTTAGTCATTGTCTTCCCCATGGTGGCAAGATATCCATCCGCCGAGTAAAAGCACTGTAAGAATTCCTGTAGTGGAGGGGAAGATGCAAAACAATTTTTGTAATTACACCGCTTTGTTAGATGTATACATTTATATGACAATTTTAATGAGAAAGTTCACAGAATCGTTGAGACAACTTCCGGAGTTTCATGTGCAAGTTTGAGTGTTTTGACTGATGCCATCCATGATCACAGGCTGAAGCTCTTCATATGCTCAGGAAACAAAGTGAATCTCTCGAATCAGGGAAACCTGTAGCAGCTTCAGTGATGTCTTGTCAATATCTCATTGACTAGAGTAACTTCGTGTCTATATTAAAAGCTTGCTTTCCAAGGTATCACGTCCTATGGTTGTATCATTCATGAGATGCTACCCTCTCATTGTAGATAATTGAATTAGGATGGGAGAGTCGGTTTGTTAGGTTGAGAAGAAAGGAAGAGTTTTATTGCAGCCTGTGCAAGGGAACCTAAAATAATGCTAATAAAACAAGAACCCTAAGTGCATATGCAATCAACACCAGTGTAATGGTCTCATTCATGGTTTCCCTTCGGCCAGAATATAAAACAGTCCCTGCACAAATAATCTTGACAAATTAACCCATTAAGCAATTTTTCTTATTGATGAAGTGTGCATGCCAAATCTTATTTTATTTCTTCTAAAATATTTCTTCTATCTACAACTTTATTTGAAAATACTTCAAAATATAATTTTTGTAAGGATAAGAGTGTTTTTGTCTTATTTTTAGTGGTGAGACCCACCACTAAAAGCAAAAAACACAGCAACAAAAGTATGATTTTCACGCTTTTACTCTTGTGTTTTGTGCTGTAGAGGGTTGTATTTCACAACAGACATAAAAACAAAAATTTAGACAAATACACTCTTAAAGTATTTCATATTGTACTTCCATTAAATACATTGCCTCAAGAGGAATTGATCTTGATAAAAAAAAAATCCATACAAAAAGAAGAAAAAATGAAGACACAGAGTAAAAGCAATTTCATTGATGTATAATAATATGTATAAGAAAAGTGGTGAGTTGTGAATGAATTAAATACCCTTTTCTTTTAGTTTTCTTTGTTATGTTATTTTGTTATTGTTATTATTAATGCTAACTTATTAAACCATGAGAATAAAATATGATACAATACATTATACCTACCCCTCATGAAGAAATACAGGAAAGGTGAGAAATTTAAACTTGATTTCTATTATCTAATAATTTTTATTTTAAATAAAATAAAATTAATATTTTACAATTAGATTATCACAAATACAGCCATCGCACTGTAAAATTTGGATATGTTCGATTTATAGTCATTAAGCCCTTCTAACCTAAAAAGATCTACTAAATTCATCAAGTTGTTTCAAAGTATCAAAATAATAATTATTATAAACTATGATTTTGATTTTATTATATAAAAGTATTTTTCATTGAAAAAATTTATTTTCAACAAATAAATTGAAAAAAAAACTATATAAAAAAAAGAAAAATTATTTCTGTTACTGAAGAAACCCTAAAAGTCCCCACGAAACCGGCACAATTAAAAACAATATATACCTTGATTATAATAATGAAAATAAGGTCAGAAATATTATACAACCACCTTTTTCTCTCCTTTTTTTTTTCTGATTTGAATAGTCACAGTGACTATTACAATGAAAAGAAAAGAAAAATACTATCGTAGCTCTAATGTTCAGCTTTGGAACAAATAAAATCATGAAAATAAAGAGAGAGAAAATAATAAATACAAATATTATGAAGCCTTTGATATACTTCGCTAGCCTTCACCTTTCCGCCTCTTCTCTTCAAAAGTGTCATCATGCCCTTTTGTCACCGACAATCAGTTGAAGTAAATGTGTTAACGAAACGAGAGGGCATGGAGGGAACACTTGACTGAGTCCGAGAGAAGGAAGCATCATCAGATATCATGGAAGTACCTTCTTCAGTTTGCCATCTTCGCAGAGTTTCAGAAAGGTTGGTGTCTTGGTCAATGTCAAAACTCTGGTCTTGTTGGCTTGCTGGCCTCCATTGCTCTACAAGAGGTGCCAGGATATTCACTGCATGCCCCATGTCCGGTCTCTGATGTGGCTCCCGAGCAGTGCAATGTCCTGCTAATTCAGACACTGTATAAATGGTGGCTAATGTCTCTTCATCTGGATTTAGAGACTCATCAATTGCCTTTGGAATGTTCTCCTTCGTCATCAGGATCCTGCGGAACCATGGGACCAGATGAGCCTCCTCGTCTGGCATGCTGTCATCCAGTGTTTTTCTGCCAGTTATAATCTCCATTAGAACTACTCCAAAGGCATAAACATCCACCTTTGTCGTCACTCTTCCAGTAGCTGACAGAAAACAGAGTAGATCCAATTCATATTTAGATCATCCACAAACGAAGGGAACTGGTTCCAAAATAATTTCATCACAGACTGAAGGAAAGTGTTCAGAATCTGAGAATCAAACTCACAAATTCACACCGATAAATATCCTTGAAAACATGCTGCAGCATGCATAATTGCACTCATGTGCACCCAATAGAAACACAAGCAATAAAATGTCAACCCTCACAGAGCTTAGCTAATTCAGTTAATCAAATCAAGAGAAATCTACAATCATTATCAGCAGCCAATAACCTTAAGCGTTTACAAGAAAAGACACAAAAATATGGCTATTGCTAGAATGCTGCCATGAAAAAACTCCATTGTCACAACACGAAATAGATGCTAAGATGAATTGATCATGTGAGACATAAGAAAGAAAAAACTTTATGGTACGAGTAGTTCTTTTCAAATGCAACGTGAACAAATTGACCTTACTATCTTCATACTGCTAAATCTGGCCACAAACAATCATCATAAAAGTTAAGAAGAACATGCAATTGGACAAATCCCTTCAACAAAGATGAGAATATTCAAAAAGATTACCAGCATACTCAGGTGCAAGATAACCAAACGTGCCCGCCAATCGTGTTTCCACAGAATACTTCCCGTCTGGTGCATTTTTAACCAAACCAAAATCTGCTACTTTGGCTCTCATGCTATCCCCGAGAAGAATGTTTGAAGGTTTCAAATCTCTGTGAATGAAACTCTGCTGTGCTAAACTGTGCAGATACTCAACTCCTCTCGCCACATCCAATGCAATTGTGATCCGCTGCTTCCACGTAAGTGGAGTGTACCCATAGTCGTGACATTCAAATAAATGCTGTCCTAGAGTTCCTTGTGGCATATACTCATAGACCAAGAGTCTCTCGTTGCCGTTTATGCAATACCCTAAAAGAGCAACTAGATGTCTGTGCCTAACCTTTGTAAGCACTGCAATCTCTGCTTGAAACTCACTCATACCTTTGGTGCCCATCACTGTGGATTCCATTCTCTTCACAGCGATCTTAGTGCCATCATGCAACTCTCCTCTATAAACCACTCCAAAACCACCTCTTCCGGTAATATTAATCTCATGAAAGTTATCTGTCGCTTGTCGAATAACTTCAATGGGCAGAGCAACATTCCCATCCTCAAAAATATTTTTGCCATTTTCACCAACACTGCTCTGGCTGCTCAATTCAATCGAAACTTCATTATACCCTCCACCTGCAACTCCATTATTAAAAAGCGCCTTTCCACTATCCCATCCCACCTTCTTCTCATATTTTCGAGGTCGTTTCCTATATTTATATAAAACAATTGACAGCACAGCAATAAAAATGACAGCAGCAACAATGATGCCTGCAATCATACCTCCAGATTTCTTGGTGGTTCCTACATCGCTTGAGGTAGTAGTTCCTCCACCAGTGTCTACTTTTGTCCCCAAAAAAGGGTTCCCCGGCTTTGTAATAAATTTCACAGACGCTGGAAAATTTGGAATTTTTCCAGATAGGTTATTATTGGATACATCAAAGGTTACTAGCTCCGGCAACTTGATCAGGCTATCAGGAATTGAACCTGTCAAGTTATTGTCATTGAGATACAAATTTTTTAAAGAAGTGAGGTTGGCAAATGATGAGGAGATCCTCCCCGGAAAATGCTGCTTTGCCAAATTCACAGTAACAACATTCTTCTTGTCAACATCACAAGTAACAAAGGCCCAACCACAAGCATTATTATCATCCCAGCCATCAGATAAAATCGACGGATACCCAAAACCTCCAGCAATTCCAAGCAATGTCATCACCTGTGCATCACAAGAAACCCCAGGAGGTGCACAGTATTTGTTATTTCCATCATTGTCAACCTTGGTAACCGACGGCGGAAACTGAGGCACAGGGCCTTGAAATTTGTTATTAGATAAAGAAACATTCACCAACTTCGGCAAAGAAACCAACGACGCAGGCACAATCCCTGACAACTGATTATCCCTCAACTGCAAATCAAAAATGCTCTTACATTCTGTCAAATCGGGTATAGGGCCTGTAAACTCATTCTTATGAAGCCAAACCTGAGCCAACTGAGTCATCGACCCAATCACTTCAATGCTCCCAGTTAACCCATTTTGCTGATTATTCAACCACAAATTCTGTATCCCAGAATTCGCAAAAGAAGGTGGCAAAGCCCCCGTAAAATTATTATAACTCAACCTCAAATTCTGCAAACTTGGTAACGACCCAAAAACATCTGGAATGGACCCAAAAAGGTTACAATCCTTGGCTGTCAACGTTGTCAGACTTGTACATTGTTCTAAATCAGTTGGAAGCATCCATGGAGACAAATTAACATTGTCTCCAACGCTTAACGTTTGCAAACTCGTTAACCCTTGAAGAAAACCAGGAGATATGGATGTAAAATTGTTGGAGTCCAGGAGAATTATTTGCAAATTGGTTAAGTTAGCGAGAGATGGGATAGCCCCAGAAAGCTGGTTGTCCTGAAAAGTGAGAGATTGTAGTTCAGAAAGGGTAGAGATTTCTGGAGGAAGAGTGCCCGAGATGCTGAGTTTTGAGAGGGAAATGGAGGTGACTCTTGTGTTGGAAGAATCACATTTTATGCCACGCCAGGAACAGAAACCGGTGGAGGATTTTGTGGACCAGCCGGATGGTAGCGGGGTTATGGAGCTGGCTAGTTTTATAATGGCGGAGCCGTCGTCGGCTGTGGCGGATGATAAGATGAGGAGGGAGAGGGATAGGAGGAGGACCGGGTGGCCGTGACCCATTGGTAGAAAACGGGTGGAAAGTGAGAAATATGGAGGGAAAAAACCAATAGATGGAAAACGGATTTACCGGATTTTTAGGGAATGTGATTTTTCATTTTTTCTTTTTTTGGATTTTTCAACTTTTCTTTTTATCCATGGGAAGGGATAGTAGTGAATAGAAAATAGTAATAGTTTGTTTGTTGTTTAAATATTTGTTTTCTCCTCTTTTGAATTTAAAGAATTATTTAATAATTAAAATAATTCATGATTTAATTAATTCAGCAAAATGTATAATAAATTCTAAAATGCTTTTAAAAAAATTAAAATGATATTATTATGATTTATCCACATAATTTATTGACCTGAGCCCTAAACCAAGGCCGATTTAATTATCGGACGATTAAAAAAAAACAAAAAACAATGTGTTTCTTTATCATTAATGATATAATATTGGCATAATATTCGTACAATAAATAAACACACAAGAGTCGGTCCTCTGAAATTTCTTCAAGTAAATTGTGCATTAAAATCAATACATGGTAAATTTGGCCTTTGTCTTTTCGAATACTTGCTCTGCGATGACAGCACCGCTACCATCAGCTTTTTTGATCTCCAAGTGAGCCTTCTGATAGAACCCAGTGCCTCTTAGTGCATCAGCAATGAAATCATCAAACCCAATTGCAATGGCTGCTTCAGCTTCAGCTCCATAAACCAACCTCTGTTGCAAAGCCTAACATGTTAGAAACTTGGAAAAACTTGGAGCATTAA
>Ga0307507_10005966_pt1 | contig 19306 bp, 16 predicted proteins | sample 7_EM_MG_FD_207223 | JGI IMG/M metagenome (GOLD analysis project Ga0307507, IMG submission 207223) | Populus trichocarpa ectomycorrhiza microbial communities from riparian zone in the Pacific Northwest, United States - 7_EM | ecosystem: Host-associated > Plants > Roots > Unclassified | place... | reverse complement strand
CCCCGTTCTCGCAGGAGGATTACCGCTCTACCACCTGTCCTCGCATCACCCCCCGCCTTCCCCCCGGGGCTCCCGCACCTACTACCACAACGACTACAACAGCAACTCCTTCCCGGGTTCCCCCGCTGGCCCTCCCCCCTTCGGCAACGGCGGCGACGGGATGGGTGATGTAAACCGCAACCCATCCAACTCCTCTCGCTCACCGCGCGCTACAACTCCCGTCCCTCGCCCCTCGGCGCCCGGCTACTCCCTGGATGAACACAAAGGTTTCCGCGAGATTGGGGACTACATGTCCCGCGATGGCGACTGCGTACTCCTGCGGCGCTTTGGAATTCTTCGCTTCCGTGACGTGCTATGCAAGCAGGCACAAGTAGAAGAGGTAGAGCGACAGCTAATCGAGGCGGATAGCGTGGTACTAAGTGGGGGCGGGGACGTAGAGATGGTGAAAGGGTTGATGAGAGAGTTGGATGTTAGATTGAAAGCATACGGTGCGTATATCTTACTTCCCTCAGATAAAGGTTACTGGCTGATGGTTTGTGGGGGAGAGTAGATGACGCCCTAGAACGCTGCCGCAGTGCCTACACTATGCCCCCACCAAGCACGTACAGCCTCAACGAAGCCAAGATCTGGCTACGCACGCGGGGGTTCGAATGGTACCTACCGAAGGACCACGAGGACGTAATAACTTTTGACCAGCAACTCGTCACTGACGGGCTGATAACCCGCTTCGCGACACTGATAGCACGTCGAGTTTTCAGAAAGGAAGTCAGCAGGAAGGCTGGCGTAGACCAGCTCCAATCTCACCGCGCGGTATACGTCTCGCGAGCCCTGATCTCGTTCATTGCGCCGGTGATTTTGCTCGTGCCGGTTGTTGCGCTGTGTTATTTGAAGAAGCTATGGCAGCAAATTATCGTCGTTGCGGTGGCCACCATTATGAGTAGTTTTGTAATGATGGTTGCGAAAGCGGGGGGTGCGGAGGTCTTTATGGCTACGTCCGCCTACGCCGCGGTTATGGTGGTGTTTTTGGGGGCTGTGGCGAATGTTGGGAATGGGGGTGGAAATGGTGGTGGAAATGGGGCCAGGCCGGGGAGCTAGAGGAGGAGGAGGTGTAAGTTAAGGGATGTGAGCTTGGGAACTGGAGTTTTGGGTTCATGATTGATTGGTCTTTGGTACGATATGGCATTCCCTTGGTTTTATTTTGTTGCCTTCGGGATAATGGTTGGGAGTTCTTTCTTTTTCTTTTCTTTTCTTGGATCACTCTCCTGGATGTCATCAACACGCTAAACCTCGCAATTTCTTTTCCTGATGTTTTTGCTGCATTTTATTATGGCTGGGTATCTGTATAACAAAAAGTCGAACCGAAAAGTTAGTTTCGTTTTTCTCTATCATATTATTGAGTTTTTAGGAAGCAAGTCATTGTGTGCGGGAGTTTGCAACTTGTGTGTATTAAAGTATGGTAGCGTTCTGTCGAAGCCGGTAGATTAGTTGAGGAGTTGTAGTGGGATGTCGGGTGTAGAAGTACTACTGGTATAATGAATGAGCTTTTTTTTATGAAGGGTTATTGGTATATCCTCTGAGTAATAGTGCTGACTGATACCCTCGTCCTTAGCACTTTGTTGACGATTGTGGTTTAAGCCATGATACCAGAAAGAGCAGTATTTCGTGGAGCAAGTGATTCTCGTGGCTTGGCTTATTGACGTCCCTTCTACCACTGACGCCAAACCTACAAGTAGCCTAGTCTACAGAAAAATAAGCTTTTCAATACTTGCATCGCACTAATCTACTTGGAACTAAGATACCGGTATTAGCTCTGACGGTACCGTATCCCTTCGTACGGGTACGCTGCTCTACCCGTATACTCGAACAACCCCTACATTGCGGAGAGTGGGTGGCGAAAAAAAAAACCGAAAAAAACCTAACATCGCGACGGATCCTCTTCAAAGAATTGGCTACTGGCTAGGGCACAGCTGATATCCTACCCTTTACTAAAAACTACCTTTGCGTTGTGCTAAAAGTATGTGAAATCCCTGAATAGATGAAAGGATCGGACTTTTCTACCCTACAGTACAATACCCTATTATCGTCCTACACCTCCGGCAACAGCTAATTCCTCCGTCAGCCTTCCTTTTACTGTTCTTCTGCTCGTCTGGAGCTTACCTCGCTAGACTAAGGTTTCTCATACGGGGCGTCGCGCCTCCGCTGGAGTGGGGCGGTAGGGGCGGTAGGGGCGGTGGTGCTGTGGTTGGAATTAACCTGGCTTTTACTATATATTTCAGGTAGGCGGGGGTCTAGTTACTAGCACATGTAGTGTATAGTACTATATAAGCTTAGCCGAGCTATCATACTTTAACGTGGTGCCGGTGTCTAACTCAAGAGCTTGTCGTGCGGGGAAGTGAATACCGGTGCTTTGAAAGAAGGGAAGGGTAGTACTAGAATTACCTTCGGGCACTATGGCGGAAAAAGTTATGATACCCCGAATAATCTTATCTGATAAGTAAGATCCCGTACGATGTTATTGGGGTGCCGAGGGGGGGACCTCTCTCTAGGATGAAACTTTTTGTTTTTTAAAATTCCTTTGTTTAGTCTTGGCCCTTGCTTTTATGGTCATGGCATTGTGTTTGCACTTATAGTAACTCTTCCTTGCGTACTGCCGAACGCATAATCTCTGCGGGTCTAGGAAACTCTGCCTTCATGTTTCTCCCAACTGGAAACATCCTCTCTCTCGGAACCCTTAACTCAGCGCCAGTGCACATGAAAGGCTTCTGTCCGTTAACTTACACACAATATACTCTAAGAGATAGCCTAGGGTCCCCTCTTTTGATTTGGTAAGTCTTTTGTATGCTGTTTGGTAGCTAGCTTATAAATTGCTGCACTCGAGTAATAAGGGAGGTGTTTTGAGGTTTCTTACCCAACAGACTGCTCGGATGTCACAGGAACCTAGACCCCATTTGTGGGCTGTGGCTTATGGTATACTTTTCTCTCTCATACCTGTACTGTACAATGGCCGCTCTCGGCGATCCTGCTTTGGAGTGTGTTTACACTTTTAAAAGCTATGGAATTCGGTCGATATCAGAAGGTGGGATATGTGTATACAAGAGCTTCACTTTATGCCATTTCCATAGCTAACTCTTAGAATTACCTTAAACCTATGGGAAGTTGAAGACGGGTATCTAGGAAGCGATTATTATTGATACTGAGTTCCCACAAAACCATTATTATGGTTTTAGAGGGTGGAATGTGCTACAAGCGCAATAGAGATAGCATTTGTGGGATTATCTTTATTAAGGAGAAAAATTTTCCTCTGGAATAGGTGCTTACGAAAGTTTATACAGGACAAAGCTGAGTGTTGCTGTTAGAGTTTATCCCCTGACATCTGGGAATTGGCTTTGTGGCTTGGGCGGATAAGTAACCAAGACAATACATCTAGGCATTCGAGTACAGGAAGTATGCGAATTTTAGCTTTGAGAACGCATATGTAAACTTTATCGTTGCTTGATGCTAATTGGTACCGCTATCTTGGTCAAACTGGCTTTCAGGTGTTCTTCAGGGACATCGGAGCACGGGTACATAGACGAGGTGACGGTTGGAGTTGCTTCTTCTGGCATAAAACTCATATGTAGTGCCTATGTGGGCACAATGTAGTATCACACTTAGGCTCGATAAAATTGTACCAGCAGACAGTGTTGCCTTGAGGTTTATGATGCCTGGGCGGAGTTGGCCAATCCCTGACTGCCTTCTTTCTACTGGTGTTTCCTTGGCGGCGTAGGGATGGTTGGGCACCTGCCAAAGAAACAGGTCGAATCACCCCTCCTTTCTCGAGTGCTAGAAAGCTCATAACCTCGCTTGGCCCCCTGAATTATCGCGGAACCACATCCACAGCGAAACGAAGCATCCGTAAAACACATCATGGGACGAATAACGAATATACAATCATTTGGCTCTGGTAATATCAGCAGTGGGAATGTAACGAATAGCCACAACAAAATTATCACTGGGAACAAAACAGACGACGAAGACAACAGGATTAAGCAATGGCTCTCCCCACTAGAGCCTCAGCGCAGACATCAAGCTGTGCAAACCAACAGGGTAAATGGTGTGGGAGGTTGGCTTCTGGAAGGGAACGAGTTCGAGGAATGGAGCGGTAGTAAAGGGGTACCGGAGCAGGCTGTTTTATTCTGCTACGGCGATCCAGGTGTGGGGAAGACACATATTAGGTCGGCGAGAAAGCTCTCTCGGACAGGTGGATATTACTAACGGCTAGCAATATTAGCTCCTTAGTTATTGACTGGTTATGCGATCAAGTTCGTAATAGGGATATCGCTGTTGCAGGCCTGTACTGTGATTACCTTGCCCAGGAGGAGCAGTCTACGACGAACATGTTGGGTGCAATCCTCAAGCAGCTTTTAGAGAGAGACGGAATCCCGGGACCCGTGCGGCAGGCCTTTCGTAAGGAGAAAAGGGGGTTTGGCGGACGGGCTGTGCAACTTCTAGACTTGGTAAATATACTGAAGACGACGATCGCATCGCTGGCAGGAGTATTCATATGTCTCGATGGTTTAGACGAGTGTCTTCCGAATAATCGACGAGAGCTTCTTGAATCACTGCAAGACATTATGAGGGCTTCGCCGACCGCGCGGGTGTTCCTTAGCGGAAGACCTCACATTTGGAGTGAGATTAAGAGATATTTCCCCGAGGCAGTCATGATACCCATTATTCCTACCATTAGGGATATTAGGAGATATCTAGGGGTGAGATTAGATAGAGATACCACACCCGGCGCAATGGACGACCCTTTGAGGGCTGAGATTATGAGAGTGATTCCAGGAACAATTTCCCAGATGTGCGTAGAAACAATCACTTTAGCTTACCTAGGCCTCCTTGATATTAGCTAACAATAGAATATGGATTTCTTCTTGTTTCCCTTAACATTGACGCGGTCCTGGAGGAGGTTACGATCCATCACAGAAAGAAAAAGCTTGACAAGATGATCCAAGGGAATGGTCTTCGAGATGCATACTCGGCAACCCTGGCGCGAATAAAGACGCAGAAGGGGAGCAAGTCGAGACTCGGCATGGAGGTGCTAATGTGGCTATCACATTCGGAGCGACCCTTACGTGCCGACGAGTTATGCCATGCCCTGGGGGTAGAAATCGGGCCTACGGACTTGAATTCTCAAAACATTCCTGCGATAGAAACACTGCTAGGATGCTCTTTGGGACTTGTAACGGTTGAAGCATCCTTGTACACTGTCCGTCTTGTCCACTACACTCTTCAAGAGTATCTATCCAATAATACCGACATATTTCACAGCCCTCACTCGATGATTGTCGAGGTTTGTTTAACATACCTCAACTTCCGAAGCGTTAGGGACCTGCCGCCTATCCTTGATCGGTCTCCGTCACCGACGTCGTTGCTTGAATATGCCTCTTGTTACTGGGGAACACATGCCAGAAGGGAAATCACTGAAAGTGCGAACGCCCTCGCCCTGAGAGTTCTTGATGGATTCGATAAGCATGTGTCTTCTTGGATACTCTTATCCCACAGCCTTGATAATTATGACCGGAAGCTTTGCCGGAGTAGCTCGACGGGGTTTACCGGGCTTCACGGCACTGCATATCTCGGGATTGTGGAGACGGCAGTTGCATTATTGGAGATGAAGAAATGGGATCTCAATGCAACCGATGTGGCGGGTAATACAGCAATCTCGTGGGCTGCTAGAAAAGGGCATGGGGCCGTCGTGAAGATGCTTTTGGAACGTGAAGATGTCACTCCCGACACTGCGGGTAAAGGCGATCGAACACCTCTCTTGTGGGTAGTCAAGTTTGGGCATGAGGACGTGGTGAAGATGCTTTTGGAACGGGAGGATGTTACTCCCGACACTGCGGATAATGACGGTCGGACACCTCTCTCGTGGGCAGCCAGAAGGGGGCATAAAGGCATTGTGAAGGCACTTTTGGAATGGGGGAGTGTCACTCCCGACACTGCGGATAAAGGCGGTCGAACGCCTCTCTTATGGGCAGCTGTGTTTGGGAATGGGGGTGTCGTGGATATGCTTTTGGAGCGGGAGGATGTCACTCCCGACACTGTGGATAAAGACGGTCGAACACCTCTTTCGTGGGCCGCTGGAAATGGGCATTGGAACATTGTGGTGGGGCTTTTGGGACGGGAGGGTGTCGCTCCCAACACTACCGATAAAAATTGTCGAACACCTCTCTCGTGGGCAGCTATAGGGGGGCACGAAGGCCTTGTGAGAATGCTTTTGAAACAGAAGGGTGTCACTCCTGACACTGCGGATAAAGGCGGCCGAACACCCCTCTCGTGGGCTAGGATATGTGGACACTTTGGAGTAGTGGGAAGGCTCTTGCTATGGCGTGGGGTTGACCGGACAGCACTGGCACAAACTCCCGCGAAGCGACACAGAGGCGCTCTAAAACGGCGATCCGGAAATCAGGGTTCTGTTCCTCAGTCGGCGGGTAGCCATAGCTCAATAGACCTTTCCCCAGCCGAGCTCCCTGAGTCATCTCAGCGCCCTTTGAAAAAGGTACGGAGATTTTAACATTCGTGGTAAAAGCTCCTCACCCGGCGAACCCTCCGACTTGTAGCATTACACTATCGCACCACTAAACCTCACTCTCGATTCGCCTTTTCTAGCTCCCCCTTTGTCTTGTGTGTGTTACTCCTTCGTATCCAGCCATTACCCACCAATCTTAGTGTACCATGCTATCTCCGCCTTTTGCTTTGGGAATCGTACAGCATAGTACTTACACAATATCAGTTTTTGCCTTTGCCCGGCGATTGATGGTCTTGTTTTCTCTCTTTCTCCCCTCCTCGTGGAGCATATTCTGGTTCCCATTGCGTTATATATGATATTCGGAGAGAATGGGGTTCGCACGAGCATAGCAGGTAGCCTTTCCGTGCATAGCCGTTTGCATTTGTGGGATATCAATTTACTGCTGACCATTATTTTTGTTTCCTTGTGCATTTTGTTCTTTGTCCATATTCTTTATTTTAGGAGGAAAAAAATGAAAAATCTTGTTCCAGAGTGTAGTTTTTTCTTCATGTTTTTTCTTCCATAGGCCTCTTCCGATTAGAACTGACTTGGTCGGGTTTTGTAGAGTTTGGTATGGATTAAATGATACTGTAGTGAGAATAAAGTAGAATAATTGATTTCTCATCCGGTTGTGGGTATTCCTGGCGTAAGCTATCAAGACTAGTTAACATGAATTACAGCTTGCCTCAGGTCGGGTTGGACTTATGATAACGGTAGTGCTTGAGATAGAACGTCTAATTAATCTCAACCTACAGTCCCTAAGCAAAAGTCTTGGTGAAACTGCCTTTTTGCACCAAAACTTGCGATGTTTGACCCACCCCCACACCTGGAATTGCTTCAAGTAATGTTTGTCACTTACCTAATTGTTTTCACCTTCATTGCAGCTTTCACCTAACACCACTTATTAGCTCAATTAACTCTGTGGGGCTAAGCTAATAGTCTTCAAAGTGGATCATACCCGTTGCTATGCCAATTTTGTATGTAAAATGTCACTTTTCGGCCAACTCAAAACTTTAAGACTACATAACTTTTCCAATTTTTTCACCAAATTTATTAAGAGTTGTGTAGGTGTAGGAGAAAGGTATTGTAACTATATATGAGAAATTGGGTTGGAAAGTTCTTTGTAGTTCATAAACTACAAGTAGCTAAAAGTCCGTGTTTTTGGTGTAAAAACCCCGTTTCACCAACACTTTTGCGGGGTGCTTTTTACTATACGGTGCAGTACATAGCGTGGGCTCCTTGAGGCCTCGGTGGGGTTGGAAGTAATTTGCTCCATTTTTTTTTTATAGTAGCTGGTCTGAGATTTTTGGCCCGGTAACGTCCATCTCCGGGTAATGTAATGTAGAGGTTTGGTGGGGGGCTTTTCTTTGTATTTTTGATTAAATCAGAGCTATCTGTTGATTACATTTTTCGCTCTCTTTTTCTTATTTCTCCTTTCATGCTTTCATTCATTCCACGAGGCTTGCTAGGAGTACCTCGTTGTCGCCGAGCATATGGGCAAAGAGAAGGAAAAAAGGCAAAAAATTCATTAGTTTACTTACCGTAAAAGCTCGAATAATAGAACCTTGTGCTATGTAGTTGAGAATTACCCACTTGAGAAAAGGGACGAAAAACACAGCAAAGATAGAGCTGCTTAGTCCGCCTGAGAGTCATAAAAAGTAAAACAAAAACACCAGACCTTACCAGAGGAGGCAATTTCAACGACATAGCAAATGGTTCGATTATCCGAGTTTTTACGGTATTAGATTCCCAGATACCTCGTTTTGATATTTTATATGCAGCACAGTACGGAATAGACCAGTTGCCTAATGAAAGAAGATAGGCAGTACAGTAAATATAGGTGAGAGACAGAAAAAAGAAAAGCGACAACGGGAAAAGAATAAAACGAGGAAGGTCTAGATCATGGGCCATAGACCACCACAGGACTCCCTGCATTGATTCCTATTCCCACTCGTATCTGGGCTCACGTTTATATATCTGGCCCGGATCCGCGAGGGCTTTGTCCGCTCACTGCATGCACAATAGAGCAATCATCTATGATAATATTAGGAGAGTAATAAAGTGGTTTGTAAGGAGGGACTTAGGATAGAGAAGAAATAGAGGAAATACAACGAGCACAAAGAAAAACGAGAATCTATAAAAAAGAGATATCTAACATGATCTGGAGAGGTGTCCCCACTGTGCTAACATTAATTTGTCTCCACAGGACACTGAAAACTCTTAAACCGAGCCCCTGAGATCTCCTCTCATCCACAGCATAATTTCCTCGATTTCTGAGATTGGCCTCGGCCGGTTGACCATAATAAAGATGACTTCTAAACCTAATTCTGGGGGTAAATTTCACTAGAAGCAAAAAGAACAGCAGGCAGTATTGTAAACCTCAAGGGGATGTCAACAGGTGATCTGAGTACTATGCCTGTACATTGGGAGATGTCACGAAAGTAGCAACCTTCGATTTTCCCCAAACGATGAGGAAGATTATGACATGTCCCCTTGGTATTAAGCCATGTCATCGGCTGCGACTTTATAGATCTGGAGGAGCTCCACCAAGCTTACACGTCCAATCTTGGGAGCCTGTAGATAGTCTAGCATTCGTCTGTCCTTATAATACAGTCCCAGCAGTATCCTTACTACCCATCTAAAGCCCTTCTTGGTAGCTCCCGACAGCGGTGTTTGGCCCTCGTTATCCTCTATGTTGGGTCAACTTCTTCCCGCCCAAATAGTAACCTCACTACTCCTTGTGCCGGTCGGCCTCTCAGAGTGGAATTCCCTGTCTATTATATAAAATTACCCTTCTTGCCTAGGTTCACCCCACCTTTCTAGGGTTGTCGCCCTTTTGACTGGCGGTAGGGCCCACTCCTAGTAACTGGGGGGGAAAGAAGGTGTGCTGTTGAATTGGGTAATAGGTCCGCAGCTTAATAGGATGACCTACACACCACGATGCTTTTTTGGAGGATAGGGGGCGAGTCCAAGATATACGAGTGATGAGGTATGAATCTTGATAGCCGCTTCCCGTTTGTCGCAACTGCTAATATCGCATTACACTATATGAATAACTCAACATACTATATAGTGCAGCAGCATATGCGTAGTCTCCTCGAGACCACAACGAAGTTGGGAACGATTTGGTCCTTTTGTAGCTGGTCTGAGATCTTTAGCCTGATAAGGACAAGCTCCTCCCAATGTGGATATTAGGAAAGAGACTTTCTTTTGTAGTGCTAATCAAGTTAGAGCTATAGTATCTGTTGATTCTATTTTTGCTCTCGCTTTTTTCATTTCTCTGCCCAATCCCCCGGGCCTGCTAAGGATGCCTCGTTGCTAAGCATAAGGGTTAAGACAGAAAAAAAAGAAAAAAAAAAGATCCCATTAGTTAACTTGCAATATCTCTAGATGTCTCATTTCGAAAGCTTACAGCACAGAAGAGGTGAAGCGCCTAATGAAAGGTGATAAAAATATTGTAATTACAGACGAGAGACGGAAAAAAAGGGTAATTTAGCAACAAAAAAGGGAATAAATAAGGCAAAGTATAGATTATGCGCCATGGACCACTAAAGGAGTCCCTGATTTGACTTTCATTACTGCCCGTACTTCAACTCGTGTTCATATGTCTAACTTAAATCCGTGAGGGCTGTGCCCGCGCCCACTCTGCATGCACAATACAGTAATCATCTATGAAATGATAGCAATAGAATGGCTGATAAGGAGGGACTCATGATAGCGAGAAAATAGAAGAGAAAAATCAAAGAGGAAATAATCATGAAATAGCCCATCGCTATTCCGAAGAGGGGTCGGTTTTCAGGGGCAAGAAGTTCCGGCGGTGAAGGGAGAACTGTCGGGATAGACTGAGAGGGGCTCCGGGGTGAGTCAGAGGAATCAGGTGAGGGGTGTTCCGGGACTTCGTTGATATTTGCTGGTATGGGAAGAGAGGGTTTAGGTGGAGATAGTAACTCTACGACTCTTGTATGCCCACCGGAGGCAGCTAATTTGAGGGCCGATTCACCGCTGAGGTCTAGGATGTCGGGGTTGACATCGTCTCGTTCTAAGAGCAGCTTTACCACTCCCTCGCACCCGCCTTCTGCAGCCCACAAGAGTGGCGTTCGATGATATATGGTATCTGCGATATTGGGATTGGTGTCCTCTCGTTCCAATAGCAACTCTACTACTCCCTCATGCCCGCTCTTCGCAGCCCACCCGAGTGGCGTCAAGCCGTGTTTCGTGTCTGCAGTGTTGGGATTGATATCTTCTCGTTCTAATAGTAACTTTAATACTCCTTCATGCCCGCCCTCTGCAGCCCGCCCGAGTGGCGTTTGACCATATTCGGTGTCTGCAGTGTTGGGATCGGTATCCTCTCGTTCCAATAGCAACTTGACTACTCCCTCCCGTGCGTACTCCACCGCCCACATGAGTGGTGTTTGACCATATTCGGTGTCTGCAGTGTTGGGATTGGTATCCTCTCGTTCCAATAGCAACTTTATTACTCCTTCATGCCCGCCCTCCGCAGCACACAAGAGTGGTGTTTGGCCAAATACGGTGTCCACAGGGTTGGGATTGATGTCCGCTCGGTCTAATAGTAACTTTACTACTCCCTCATGTCCACGCCCCGCAGCCCACCGGAGTGGAGTTAGACTATAGTGAGTGTCTGGAGCGTTGGGATTGATGTCATCTCGCTCTAGTAGAAACTTTACTACTCCGTCATGCCCTTTCTCCGCAGCCCACGCGAGTGGTGTTCGGCCAAAACTGGTATCAGCAGTGTTGGGATTGATATCCTCTCGTTGCAATAGCAGCTGTGCTACTCCGTCATGCCCGTTCTTCGCAGCCCACAGGAGTATTGTTTGGTCAAATCCGATGTCTGAGGCATTGGGATTGATGTCCTCTCGCCCCAGTAGCAACTTTACTACTCCTTCAAGCCCGTTCTCTGCAGCCCAGAATAGTGGCGTCCGGCCATACTTCTTGTCCGCAGAGTTGGGATTGATATCTTCTCGTTCTAGCAACAACTTGACTACGCCCTCATGCCCGTTCTTCGCAGCTCTCAAGAGTGGTGTTTGGCCATATCTAGTATCTGCGATGTCGGGATTGATATCCCCTCGTCCCAATAGAAACTTTACTACTCCCTCAAGCCCGTTTTCTGCACCCCGCGAGAGTGGGGTTTGGCCATATCTGGTGTCTGCAGTGTTGGGATTGATATCCTCTCGTTCCAATAGCAACTTTACTACTCCCTCATGCCCTCCCTCCGTAGCCCACCAGAGTGGTGTTTGGCCATATTCAGTGTCTGCAGTGTTCGGATTGATGTTCTCTCGTTCCAATAGCAATTTCACTACACCCTCATGCCCACCCTCCGCAGCCCACCAGAGTGGTGTTTGACCATATTCGGTGCCTGAAGCATTGGGATTGATATCTCTTAGCTGTAATAGTATCTCTACGACATCTGTATAACCTCCTCTAGCTGCCCACGCGAGTGCCGTTCTACCCATAGTATCTGTGGCGTTAATATCCCATTCTTTCATCGCCAATAATGCAGCAACTATCTCCACTATCCCGAGTGATGCCGCTCCATGGAGCCCTGTAAAGCCCTCAGGGCCACTCCTCTTATCAAAACCTGGCTCCCACCAACGTCTCTCCTCATGATAACGTAGCAAAAGCAGCTGACAGGATATATGCTGTTCGAATTCAATCAAAAGTCTCGGTGCAAGCGGGCTCACACTCTCCGTCTTCTCCCTTCTTATGTGCTCTCCCCAGTAGATAGAAGCGTATCCGACAAAGGGGACTGTTGACGGGGCTGAACTAAGGGTTGGCGAAAGTTCCCGGATACACTTAAAATTGAGGTACGTCAGGCACACCTCCGCTATCATCGAGTGTGGGCTTTGGAACAGGCTTGGATTATCAGATAAATACTCTTGCAGACTGGGGTGGACAAGTCGGACGGTGGAGGAGGATGCCTCAACCGCGACAAGCCCTAAAGAGCACGCCAGGAGTGTTTGAGCCGTAGGAGCTGTTTCAGGATTCAGATCAGGGGAGCCTATCTTTACTCCTAAGGCATGGCATAGCTCGCTAGTATGTAATGGTCGCTTAGAGTTCGATACCCACATCAGGGCTTCCATTCCGAGCCTGGATTTGCCCCCCCCTTGGGCCTTCACTCGGGCCAGGGTTGTCGCATATGCATCCCCCAAATGATTCCCCTTAGTGATCTCGTTCAACTTCTGTCTTCTGTCAAAAATAGTAACCTCTCCTAGGATGGCGTCGATGTTTAGCGAAACAAGAAGGAATCTACAAACCATCGTCAGTCAATATAAAACTAGGCAGTGGGAAGTGTGGATGCTCCTACACACATTTCAGAGATTCTTTCGGGAATAATCCTCAGAATATCCTCCCGTAAAGTATCGGACATGACATCGCGCATTGTGTCCATCTCTAACCTCTTCTCCAGATATCTCTTTATCTCGTGCGCGTTAGGACCGATAGGCACTGTAACCCTAGTGGTGAAATATCTTCTAATTTCAGCCTCAACATGAGGCCTCCCGGTGAAAAATATTCGCGTCCCCGACGACCCCTGAAGGACATCCTTTAGTGACTCAAGGAGCTCCACTAGATGTTTAGGAAGGCACTCATCCAGAGCGTCGATGCAGATAAAAACACAGGGTAGTGTGGCAATAGCCCGCTTAAGCATCTGCACCATATCTGGAAGTCGCAGACATCGGCCGCCGAGCTCCTTTTTCGCCTTTTGAAAAGCTGCTTGCGCTTGCTCTAGTACTTCCCCTCTAGCCACCAACTGCTTGAGGATGGCTCCCAAGATGTTGGCGGTTGTCTGTTCCTGCTGGTCGCGGAAGTCGCAGTAAAACCCGGCGACTGCAGTATTTTCCTCGCCATCCTTATCACACAGTCCATCGATCACTAATGAACTAATATCGCTGGTATTTAGTACTAGTTCCTGCCTCTTCCAAGGGCCAGCCACTTACCTTAGAAATGTCTTCCCTACTCCAGGATTCCCGTAGCAAAACAAGACAGCTTTATCTGCCCCACCTTCACCGCTTCTCCACTCCCGAAACTCGTTTGTTTCTAAAAGCCAATTCCCCACACCATCGAACCTCTCGTTGCCTAGATCCTGGTGCCTTCTCCGGGGGTCCAGTGGCGAGAGCCACCGCATAATCTCCGGGTTCTCATCGGCTATGAACTTGCTCAGATTGATGATATTGTTATGACTATTCATTACGTTATTGCAGTTGACATTACGGCTATTGACCGAGTGCGCAGATGCTGCGTCTTCCATGATGGTCTGTCTCAAGTGTTGGTCGTAGATATGTCACAGCGATAAGCAAGATGGCGATATCAGGGGGTTTTATAGAATGTGCCAGCCTGGCTGAAAAAGTGGGGATGAGGCTTGTGGAACTAAAATTACTATCCAATCGTTTCCCGCTGAGTAAACACCAGCATATGGACAAATGCAGGATATGAGCTCAGAAATTACAGAGCACAGCATACTCGAGTAGACACTCAGGCAGGGGGGGAATCCATGCTTTATGCTCTCAATAAAATGTAGTCCAACAATCTATCAAGTAGAGTCACCTCCCAGGCCACCTTCCAGTTCTTGTTAGGATAACGAAGTCGCTTACTTATCGCAAGGCGCCAACGCCTCCTGACAATCGGTAAACCATCCTAATGTAAAGTAAGCTATTATAGTAGCCAGATCCTGGCTGTGTCTTCCCTAAGATTAAAGCACTGAAAGAAAAGTAACTCCAACCTAGCAACTCTACTGCTTGGCTAATATAATAGGATCGGTTGACACTTAGTTATTAATTTTTGACTAGGATTCTCCAACCGGTAACTAGCTAAATTTTTTAATGGGATGTCCCCTAGACCACATGAACTACTTAGTGGCTATGATATGATAGAACACATCCAATACCACGAATACTTCTAGACAAAGATTTAAGTAATAGCCTACAGTAAAAAAGGGAAATAGTTAAGAATCCAGCTTGGACGTTGGGGTTGCCTCTCTTAGTAAGGCCTCTTGCATTTTTTCTTTTTCCCTGTCCCAAGCGAGGGCTGGAAGAGAATCCTTCCACTGTGCTCTCTCCCCCTAATCCAAAGGGGGAAATTCTGGACCTCCTAGCGGCGTTCTCGGTTCCCACGGTACGTGGGTCTATTGCATCTCGTATACTCCACGACCCCGAAAAAATGTAATGCACAGTGCAAGCATGTCAACAGTAATTATGCCGGCTAAATAGATCGCAGGGACGTCTTTCGCCCTAATCTTGCCGCCTACACGCAACAATAAACTTCTTGGGAATAGGATCTGGTAGGAAGTTTTCTTTTGCATATTCGATTAAGTCAGCGGTATATGTTGATCCAATTTCTTCTCCTTCTTTCAGCCTTCTGTTCCGCCCAGTCCGCTAGGGATACCTTGCTGTTGCTAGACGTAGGGTTGGGAAAAAAGGATGAAGGAAATGTTTTATTTAGTTGACTTATTAGACCCACAGATGCCTCATTTCGATATGGTCTAATACAGGATAGACGAGTCCTCTAATTAAAGGAGAAGAACGGTGCCGGTGTTGTAACTACAGTCTACAGGTGAGACACGGAGGGAAGAAAAAAAAAATTGATAATAAAAAAAAAAAGAGGGAAGTATAAATTATGCGCCACAAACAACCGCGACCGCGGGACTCCATTCCCGCCCGTACCTGAACTCACGTTTATATATTTAACTTATATCCGTGAAAGTCTCGTCCATGCTCGCTCAGCATGTATAATACAGTACCGGTAATCATCGATGAAGTGCCAGTAATAAAATAATTGATAAGGAGGGACTGATGACAACGAGAAAATACAAGAGAAAAACTAAAGAGGAAATAATCAGGAAGGGGCCAATCGCTTTTCCGAGGAGGGGTCGGGTATCTGGGGGAAGGGGGAAGGGCGGGGGAAGAGAAACCGGCGGGGGAGACCGACAAGGGCTCTGGGGTAGGTCAGAGGGATTAGGTGAGGGGTGCTTGGGAACTTTGTCGAGATTGGCTGGGACGGCAAGGGAGGCTTGGGTGCTGAGAGTAACTTTACAACTCCTATATGTCCGCCAGACACAGCTAATTGGAGGGCTGTTTTGCCGCTGAGGTCTGGTATATCAGGATTGACATCGGCTCGTTCTAATAGCAGCTTTACTGCTCCCTCATGCCCGTTCTCTGCAGCCCACACGAGTGGTGTTCGACCATATTTGGCGTCCGCAGTGTTGAGATTAATGTAATGACCCCATGTTCGGGTTCTGCAGTGTTGGGATTAACCTCCTCTCGCTCCAATAACAACTTTATTATTCCCTCATTCCCGCCCACTGCAGCCGACAAGAGTGGCGTGACCCCATATTCGGTGTCTGCAGTGTTGGGATTAACGTCCTTTCGCTCCAATAACAACTTTACTACTCTCTCATGCCCATGGACTACAGCTAACAATAGCGGTGTTAGGCCGTGTCCTGTGTCCGCTGTATCGGCCTCGACATCCTTCTGCTGTAACATGATCGCTACGGCATCCTCATGGCCTCCTATAACTGCCCACGCGAGCGCCGTTCTACCTCCAGTATCAGTTGCATTGATATCCCACTCCTTTATCACCAATAGCGTAGCAAATATCTCCAGGATCCCGAAAAATGCCGCTCCATGGAGCCCTGTAAAACCCTTAAAGCAGCGCCTCTTACAGAGATCTAGCTCGCAAAAGCCCTCATCCTCATAATGTCGTAATAAGAGCAGCCGAGAGGATATATGCTGTTCGAATTCAAGCAGAAGCTTCATTGCAAGAGGAGCCACAATCCCCGCCCTCTTTACGTGCCCTCCCCAGCAGCTAGAAGCATATCCGACCAGGAGGGCTGTCGCCAAGGCCAAACTAAGAGTGGGTCGACGGGCCCGAACTAAGAGTTGGTGAAAGTTCCCGGACAGACCGAAAATTGAGGTACGTCAAGCAAACTTCCGCTATCATCGAATGTGGACTTTGGAACAGGCTTGGATTATCGGATAAATACTCTTGCAGACTGAAGTGGACAAGCCGAACGGTGGAAGAGGATGCTTTAATCGTGATAAGCCCCAAAGAGCACGCTAGGAGTGTTCGAATAGTAGGAACGTTCTCGACATCTAGATTAGAGGATCCTATCTTTACTCCTAAGGCATGGCATAGCTCAGTGGTGTGTAATGGCCGCTCAGAGTTTGATACCCACATCAGAGCTTCCATTCTGAGTCTAGATCTACCCCCCTTCTGGGCCTTCATTCGTGCTAGGGTTGTCGCATATGCATCCCCCAAATGATTCCCCTTTTCCATCTCGTTCAGCTTTTGCCTTCTCTCCGAAATGGTAGCCTCCCCCAGGATAGCGTCGATGTTGAACGAAACAAGGCGGAATCTAAGGATCATCGTTAGTTAATATAAGAATAATGCCTGGAGTAAGAGCTATGGATACTACTACACACATTTCGGAGATTTTTTCGGGAATAATCCTTAGGATATCCGCCCGTAAAGCATCGGACATCTCATCGCGCATGGTGTCCATCTCCAACTTCCTCTCCAAATATTTCTCCACCTCGTGCGTGTTAGGGCTGACCGGCACTACAACCACAGTGGTGAAATTTCTTACAATTTCGACCTCAACATGAGGCCTCCCGGTGAGAAATATTCGTGTCCGCGGCGACTCCTGAAGGACACCATTCAGCGACTCAAGAAGTTCCAGTAGATTCTTAGGAGGGCACTCGTCTAAAGCATCAATACAGATGAAGACCTGCGGTAATGTGGCAATAGCCCGCTTCAGCATCCGCACCATATCTGGAAGCCGTAGACCCCGGCCACAGAGCTCCCTTTTCGCTTTTTGAAACGCCATTTGTATGTGCCTCAGTGCTTCCTCCCTAGCCACCAGCTGTTTGAGGATAGTTCCCATGATGTCGGCAGTAGTCTGTCCTTGTTGGTCGCGGAAGTCACAGTAAAACGCCGCGACTGCAATATCTTCCTCCCCAGGCTCATCAAATAGGTTATCGATCACTAATGAACTAATATTACTATCGTCAGCAATAACTCCTGCTTCTTCCCAAGGGCCGGTCACTTACCTTAGAAATGTCTTTCCCACTCCCGGATTCCCGTAGCAAAATAAGACGGCTTTATCTGCTCCATCTTCACCACTTCTCCACTCCCGAAATTCGCTTGTTTCCAAGAACCAACTCCCCACGGTATCAAACCTGTCGGTACGCACATCCTGGTGCCTTCTCCGGGGGTCCAGTGGCGAGAGCCACCGCATAATCTCCGGATTCTCATCGGTTATGGCTTGGTTTAGATTGACGATATTGTTATGGCTATTCGTTACGTTATTGCTGTTGACGTTACCGCTATGAACCGAGTGGGCAGATGCTATGTATTCCATGATGGCCTGTCTGAAGTGTTGGTCGTAGATATGTCACAGCGACAAGCAAGATGGAGATGTGAGGTGGTTTTATGGGATGTGCAGCCCAGTTGAAAAAGTGGGGCTCGTCATGCTAAAATTACTATCTAATCATCTCCCTCCGAGTAAACACTAACACATGGACAATGGTCAGAGTCTGGTGATAAGTTCGAACTTCATAGAACACGGCACCGACACTGATACCCAGAAATCCATTTCTTAAGTTCCCAATAAAATGTAGTCCAGTAACCTATTAGGGTAGGTTCGGGGTCCCCGGTGGCCCTTCAGAGTTTATTAGGATAACCAACCGGTTTAAGCACTGCAAGGAGCCCAACATTCCCTCTCAATCAATAAAGTATCCCAATGGTGAAACAAGCTGTTAGAGCGGCTGGATTCGGATTGTGCCTCCTTTGGTATCAACGTACCAAAATAAAAATGACTCTAGGACTTGGGTAATGTGATAGGTAAACACTATATTGTTCTCTAAGTTATCTGTAGGGTATCCGGCTTAGGAATTTGCCAAATTGTCAATGCGATATCCTCTGAGCTAGCTTAACGACTGGGATAGAATATATCTGCAAGATCTAACGGATCTAGATAGGTTATCGCCTGAAAATTTGTCCAGAAGTATTGTGATATCAACGATGTGGTGTACGGTACGGGGGTGTCTATGTTAATTACCAGTATGCCGACTAACGAGATCGCAGCGATGTCTCTCATCTTACTGTTAGGACTTGCACGGAACCGCGACGATAAACCCCAGGGAGCAAGATAGTGCAACACCCGTTATGTCGTGACATCTATAAAACGGAGTACTATTACACAACACTAAAATCATGATACTCTACTAGAAGTAATTTTTGGTTGAACGCAATCGCAGTCCGTTTTGGAAACGTCATTACTTACTAGCGGTGTACAGAGTGTGCGGACCCTGATATACCAATGGTATAATAAGGCAGAAGTGGACCCTTAAAAGTATCGAAAGATAACTAGTGACTCCAGGCAAAATAGTTTACTAGTACAAATATACTAGCTCCAGGACCCGGAGAGAGTTGGAAATAATTTCTTCAGCTTGTAGTAGGTCCGAGATCTTCAAGTTGTAGACTAACAACACCCAGCGCCCTGGAATGCGTGGATCTAATCGGGAGCATTTTTAGTATTTCCGCCAGGTTAGAGATATTTGCAGGTTCCATTTTTTTGCTCCGTTTTTATTTTCTAAGTAATTGTTGTCTCCGGCCTGCTACCGTAAAAATTGGGAAGATCCAGAATACGCTAGCATGGGTAAGAAAGTGCGGCTGGAAGAGAAGTTGCTTCAACTGGTAATAATATTTCGCATGATCGCCACACAAGCACAGAATTTCTTCTCT
>Ga0307507_10005965_pt1 | contig 19314 bp, 19 predicted proteins | sample 7_EM_MG_FD_207223 | JGI IMG/M metagenome (GOLD analysis project Ga0307507, IMG submission 207223) | Populus trichocarpa ectomycorrhiza microbial communities from riparian zone in the Pacific Northwest, United States - 7_EM | ecosystem: Host-associated > Plants > Roots > Unclassified | place... | reverse complement strand
GGATGGCCCCAAATATCATTTTAATCGGATACACTCCGAGTCGGCACCTATTCAATCTGATTATTATGTCAGATAATGTCCGAACCATTCAAGATAATTTTTTAATGGTCAAAATCGGAATCGGGTGCCATTTATTCATTTTAAATGCCACACATTGTCTGGATGGGCCAGAATATTATTTTACTGTAAAATACTCCGAATCGGCATCTATTCAATCCGACTAACAATACAGATAGTGTCCGAACCATTTACAAATTTTTATTTTGGCCCGAATTGCTCCGATTTCCAATTTTCCGACCGAGTGTGATTCAGACATGTTCGGAAAGGTACCATTCGCTAGAATGGTTTAAAAACTACACTGTATTCCGAATCGGGTATATAGGCATTCGGTAGTGCTCTACCGAATGGTTCCGAACGGATACAGTGTATCCGTTCGGTGAACCGTTCAAACCTTACTGTGTAGCTTACCTATGTGCAGTCCCTCTGCGTTTTCTAGCTCAAAAAGTACAATCACTGACTCTCCTATAGCTAGAAACACTTCCGCCAGCATGATCAATGCAACTGTCGTTACTGGTACTCTTCCCTCAGAATTACATCCCTTCGGCATGCCACCCGAGTTGGTACCCAATGCACACCTTACGAGGCACAGTGGAATAATTCTCGGATCATGCCTTGGCGGAGTTGCCATTGTAACATCAGCGCTGGTACTATATTGCTGGCTGCGTAAGCGACGGCGGGATACCTATGACTCAGACTGGCGGAAATGTTCTGGATGTGTGTTTCTTTTTTAGATACAACCCATTCCACTCGAAACCTGACATGCTATCAGATTGCAAACAGCCTGAATGGTACTATGAACAAGCAGGACGTCTACAGTCGAGGTTCTCCCAACGTCATACACAACCCATAGAAACTCTGTCGCGTGAACGACTTAGTCGTCCTCCGCCGTATTCACAAGTCGTTCTTTCATATAACCCCCCATCCTTACCTTTTCCACGACCGTCGAAGCCTGTAAGGCCTCTTTGACTTGTCGGGGTATATCCGTTACCCAAATCTCTGGGCCTTTCAGCACCAATCATTCCTTCATGCATGTACTGCTATCCGAGTCTTATCTAATTTATTGACACCTCTTTACCACATTTTAATTGGACATTAATGATCTGAGGACACAGTGAGGAGTGAATACGAAACCCTGTTGAATTAGTCGGCCCCTATTTTGATTCGTCCATAGACGACGTAGAGTACAGAACCTCCGGGAAGTAGTCAGAGCGTCATCACCGTCGAATACACAGGTATTCTGGAGTTAAGGATGAATCAAGGTTTGCTTGGGTGGGATAACGAATACAATTCGCCATTTTGCGATATCTGGGATATTGGGACGTGTCGCAAGGAAATCTTTGAGTCTCTGTTTGATGTGATTGTAAATTGATACAAAATGCAAATTAAACGTAAGAAAGGCAGCTTGATGGATAAGGAACCGTCGAGTGGCGTGTTATGACATGGGCGACCGAAGGAAAGTGGACATGCCAATGGTATTATGAAACAAGTTGATGCATCTAAGCACTGCCATTCGGGTCAGCCTGAACCACCATGCACGTAGTATGTATGTACGAATTTCCAAAAAAAAGGGTATACTTCAAAAACCAGAAAGAGGCCGGGGGACTAGAGACGAGCACGAGATTTCGTTCCCATTCGGATCTTCATCAGGGCTTTTCCCTCATTATCCCTCATTTCAGCCTCGTCCTTTATCCACAATTCCGTTCCAAATTCACTGGTTGCCTCGCTCTCTGTCACGGCTCGCTTGCGTTTCTTACCCCTCGAAGCTTTCACAGGAGGGACTACCCCGTCGTCTTCTTTCTTCATCTTGACTTTGACCTTGAATTTAACTTCAACCTTAACCTTCTCCTTCACTTCTTCGACTTTAACCGTCTTCCCCTTCGTACGTTTCCCCGTTTTCCTTTTTTTCGAACTCTCAGGTGGGGTCCAGGTCGGATACTTGTCATACAGCTCAAGCTGGAAACGGTCATCATAATCAATGCACTTCATCGTCCACACACCCATTTTCTAACCTAATTAGAGCATTGTACAAATTTACTATGAAGATGAACTGACCTCTTTTCCAGAATCAAATGCGACCACGACATCATCCGGTGTAGTAGACCACTCTTTGCTGTGGAGGACAGCAATGACTTCTTCTTGAGTCGGCTCCCTGTCCGGTCCTATGTCTTTCCGCGCTTGTATCCTTGCGCATACCCCATTTCCCCAGTCCATATCGCAGATCCCCCTTCCCCAATTATTTTTCACCTCCTAAATTGCAAGCAATTATAAATATCAAAGAAAAACCAAGAAATGGACGTACCTTCTTGAGTCCAAGCCATTCGGCGAGTGTGAGGGACGCTGTCGGTTTTACTTCATACTGGCCCATATACTGCCACATCGCCTTTTTCCAGTCCCTCGTGAAAACTCTGTACACGCCCCCCCACGGAGCGTCATACCACTCCGGGTCGAACCACAGCCCGCTTCCCCCAGGTGTTTGTGGCGCATAAGGGTGGTATTTGAGATGGAGATACATAAAGTCTTTCATCCCGTGCTGTGCAAGTTTGGCGGCGCCAATGGCGGGGAAGGTAGCTTGCATGCTGCCGCCGTAGGTGGAGGCCATGAAGTGACGAGAAACCATTTGGTTGAGCTCAGCGAGGGGGAGGTCGATGGGGAGGGGATCCAGACCGACGGGTTTGAGTCGGGACATGAGGATGGCATTGTTGAGCGTAAGCTCTGCGAATTTCGTCTTCTTTGGCTGTGGGGGGATAAGACGTTGGGTGGGTAATGTGAAAGCTTTGTGGACAGACCTTGAGCTTGAATAATTTTTGAAGCTTCTTGAGGTCATCGTCATCACCATCTTTCATCCGTTGAGCCTCTGCTAGTGTCGGCAAGAGTACATGGTCCATGACGACCCGTTGTCTCTTTCGTGGACGCACAGGGGGTTCGAACTCGGTGATTTCATACGGTTCGTCTTTCACCATGACCGTCATACTGTTCGCTGCACTAAATGTTATTTCGGGAGGGTGAAAAGCTTCTTCGGATATATGAAGTTCATGTTGGTGGAAGCAAAAATCCACGGGTTCATCTTTGACATTGACGATACTCAAAACGACTGCAGGAGAGTCCTGCTGGTGTTTCAAGTCCTACAGAAAAACTCGAATTACAATCGTCAAATTTCATCTTGAAGTCCACATACCAGGTTCATTGAGATGTCGAAAGACGACTTGGGAGGGGGTTGACGCGTTGACGTTCCAAGTTCATGTTGAGCGGACCTTGGCACATTTGATCCAATCAGACTCGGACTATCACTCCCTTGTTTCCTATGAACATCGAAGACTGGGTTATTCACCTTTACAAGGTTAAATGGTATAATGCTGAACCTTTTTCTGGAAAATTCTCATTGGAAAAATTGTTCAAGAAGAGAATTATAAGTAAGATTGGCTTGTCCGCCTGTTTTGGTTTATTTGTCGTGCACTCATCCAACGCCGTCGCACAAAGTTTCCAAAGACAAATCTGCATTCGAATAGCCAAGCTCTTCTGGTTGTCGATTATGGCGAGGGGCAGAGGCAGCCGCTGACTCGAATTCGAGTTGGAGGTGTTGGATGCAGGGAACTATTTCGCAAAACGGGGCTGTGTCTTCTTCGCGGTGATCTATTCGAGAACTTGCAGGCTATTTATCGTTTCAGAGAACATTGTCTAGAAGGCTAGGGTGCGGATGGAAGGGCTTTTGCAATTGCCTTTTTATTCACAATTTTCTCAGTGCCAGTTGGCCGTTCAACTCTTGATCTTGATTCGATTTTCACGCTTCTATTTCTCTCGGTAATGTTGCATCTTTTGGCAGAGAGCCAGCCTGCTGGAGGTGGAAGTTAAACTTTCAAAGATCTGTTTCTGAGTTTTTACGTTCAATCATGGATTTGGAAGGGACTAGAAATTAAAATGACGGAACCGAATGCAGACGTCAAACCTTGGGGAGGGGGGGGGTTTCTAGTGCATACCCGCATCTCGAATGTGCACTGCTTTGGCTAAGCATAATGCATAGCCATTATGAGACGGACAAAGCTGACGAGTCACAGCTTCACAATCGCATCCTTCAGATCGGAGAATCATCAGTCAGCAGCAGCCACTCCCACCACTCGATTGCTAATTTTACCCAGCCTGAAGGGCGCAATAGAGTAGGAATAGGCAGGTGTAGATTGGGTGTAGACTGGGGCTTGGAAACAGAGGTTTGGTCTTGAGATGCTCTAATCTGCGAGCATACGAGGCTCTTTCTCGTATTCCGTGAGGTGCAGGAGAGCTAATGTTGCACTCCTCCAGTTGTGATGTCTTAAGAGGAAGATGGCCTTGGAGGCGGAAACCTCGACGAACCTTCCAGAGTCTAAGCTCGTCAACCAACTCAAACTCTGGAAGGACAAACACTAATGGAGTTCCTCTTCAGGGCGAAAAGCTTCTAAGCAGTTGAATTGTCCACATCTCGCACTTGAGGGGCACCCCCTGCGGCTGGTGTAACTTGTCGGGAGTTTATCATGTCTATGTGTCATCCAAGCATTCGCTGTCAGAGAGAAACCCTCGTTGGAATGCTTGAACCCTCTGCGGAAGTAACCGTCAATCATCCAGAAGTTAGAACGGTTTTACATTTCGACGGTTCATACTAGCGATTTCCATGCCGACGGAGAGGCGAAGTCAGCAAGTTGTCTTACCGTTAAATTTTCACCGCAGTTCAAATTGCCAGTCGACTACAGTTGGCTATGGGTGGTCTTTCTCTTACGCAATTCAAGTTGCCCTAATCTCAACGTACAATTTTTGGATTTAGGAAACTGATCTATACCCTATTTTTTGCGCGGCTCCTACATCAATCTGATAATCACCATGCTTGAATCAAAGCCAATACAAGTACGAAGACCACAAGAAATTCGATTTAGGAAAAAGGCTTCCTAGACGTTCCACCTACTGCGTCTCAAACTGATATCAGTGAAACGAAAGGTGTTCAACTTCAGTAGGTACACAGATGTTTGTAATATGACGCTGACAAAATTTCACCCACCAACAGTCCGAATAAAATCCTGGTGAAATGAGCGCTGATGAGCATTTCGGTACAGGGCTTGGAGTAAGCATTCAGTCATTTATTATCAGCCCCATTCCCAACTTCCATCTCTCCGTAGACCGTTCTGTCCTTTTTTGTATTTCTCACCTCGTTTCTGCAATACATGGTTCAAAGAATCGGTTACAGAAAACTCGTAGCGCGCATCAGGTCTATTCCAGATCGAGCTTCAAACGTTGTTTGGGGTCCCGAGTTGATTCCTGTGGGAACGTATAACGAGGATGGTGAAGTGGTGGGTTTGGTGGTTTTGCTAATGTTGGTTGACGAAGGGTACATCTATTTCGTGAGAGTGGACTTTCTGAATATTTCCTTTGGTATGGTACTGATGCACATCTCTAGCTCGAACAGAATGGGGTTGTGCACATTCGGGATATCTCTGGCGCCTGGTCGTGTGTCACTAAGCCTACGATATCGGGTACCTGGTTTAACTCGCTAGTCAAATTTATGCTCCGGAAATCTTTCGATGGATTCATAAACTTCATTTTGGAAACAACTTCAGATTCGGAAACAACTTCAGATTCGAAAACAACTTCAGGAACACAGACTCAGAGGGAGTATCCTGCAATGAATATACTAGTACTAGTAGTACGAAGACCGGGGACAACGCGAATGGTGCGAGCTCGAAGAAGATGCCGACTGGTAAACCTAGGAAGAAGTGGAGGAGAAGGCGATGATCAGAATTACTGAACTCAATACGTAGCAGTTGGGCTGAACGTACAGCCTCTGCTTACTAGTCAAATCGTAATACCCGCTGAAATTTTATTTTTCGGAGAGCCAATCACCTTTGACCTTGCAGCTTTCTCAGTTTGTGGGAGGCTGCTCGATCATATCTTCAAAAGCTATGAGTAAATAGTAGCGACAATTCTAAACGACGTCTTTAGCACTGACCAGCTCCAGTAGAAGTGGTGCTTGCACTTGAGCTCCACATCATCAATAATGGAACTTCGGAGGATCGATCAGTCTATTGAGATGGGCTCTGCATGGCTAACCTAGCAATAGTTTCGACCTCTCTAGGAGGGATTTTCAGACGCTCGTAACAGATTGCACAGTCGTCTTGACTCTTCAGGGGAATATGCTGGGGGTGCAGGAGTAGGGTATGGCGTGATCCATTGTATGGGCTGCAATAGTAGAGTCCGGGTGTTATGTTTCGTCGTCGTTCGCTAGACCGTTATGATCTTTATTTTTGACGAGAAGGGGGAATGATATAAATCACTCAATTTAAATCTCAAGATACTTAGACGAATGTCGTTATTTAGCAACAAAAGGCGTCAACAATACCTATTAATGACGGAAAAGGCCAGGCCAGCAACCAGGACACGTCCGAATCATCGGAAATGGCCTTTGAGCTGTGCCATATAGTCGTTTATCCATGCATGCGACATCAAACATAGTTATCGACGTTAGACGCACTACTGAACGGTGGCCCAAGACTGAAGATGGAGGGCATCTTTTCTTTCGCCACTCGAAGCTACATATAACAATGCAGCCAATTGAACAGGTATTCTGCATCTCGCTACACAAGCACTAAATGATCAAATGGTTGAGGGATCCGTGGCGAGGCAAGAAACAGCTCACTCATTACATTTTTTTCTCTTAGAAATGGCACCAGGTGTTACTATATTGAGGATACACCTGAGGTTCCACTCGATGCTGCCACTGACCAGAATTATTTGTGTACGACCACCTGACTCGCGAATTCTCTATCCAAAACGTCACAAGTTGAATGGACGGGCAGTATGTCTGAAGTTCCGAGGCGAGAGCACGCTGGCCACCCGGTATTACGGGACTAGGCTGCCACTTTGTTATGTCAAGCTCGATACTTTTGAGATTACGCATCCCCATGAGATTCTGGAAGACGTCATGTCTCTGTTAGGCAGTGTAAGCGTTATCCGGGCATATTTGCGATAAACTCACAGAAAGCACTGGATAAGGGAAGATTCCAATATGTTTGAGGTCAGGAAGTATCGCACAAATGATCCTCAGAAAGCGGATGGACCATTCTTCTGGGATATCCAAGAGATTCAAAGAGCTGAGAGTTTTTCTAAAGCTACCCAAGCGTTGCAAGGTGACTTGGTCAGGGTCTGCGTCGATAGCGATTTGGAGGTGGTGAATAGGGCAAGAAAGAAGTTGTAGTGCTACCATAAATGCTCCATCGAAGATGCGAAGATCGGGTAGAGCGCCGGGCGGAATTTGGTGGGTTATGTCCTCCAATGCGTCTACAAAATGTAGTTTTTGTAGTGAGGTCTGTCTCTCGAGGAATCTTGTCAGTGGAGCGTTCCATACGGACCAAAGTTTGGCTTCCTTGAGCTTGAATTGAATAGCCGGGCTGTCAAGGACCCAGCCATTGGAGAAACTCCGGTCGCAGAGAAATAGCACCTCTATATTGCACATAGCAACCAGGGCGTTCTGTATAACGGTCCAGAAATCGCGTCCCAGATCAACTGGCCTTTGACGATCGTTTGCCTGGTTGAACCAAAAGCATTTGACGTGCAGGGCAAGACGCTCATTTTGTAAAATCGCATTGCAGGCCAACAGGACTCGACGGGTATCCACAAACTGTAGTTGTTGATACAATTTGATTTCGGCTTCTCTCTGAAAGGCCTTGCAGGTGGAGCATAATGCCAAAACATCGCGCCAGTAGTATGCATTCTGGACGACTCTCTTGCATATCTCCGGGGACAGGGAGAGCATTTCTGTTGGAAACACTGTGCTCAACAATCATTAGAAGTGAAAGTAGCGTTACGAACGCATGTTGTGTATTATTCTACGAAATCTGTATGAGACTTGGCGACAACAATGTAAGACCAAGCCTTACCTGAGAAACTGGTGTGAAAGGGATCAAACCCTACTTTAGGGTAACCAAATCAACCTTGCTCTCGAACCACGCGAATATTCCTCACCACGAATCGCAATGACGGCCTCACGAACAGATCTTCTCTCATGGCTCAACGAATTGCTACAAATAAATTACACGAAAGTCGAGCAGTGTGGAGCAGGCGGGGCGTATTGTCAAATTCTGGACTCTATATACGGTGTGATCTCTCCTCAGATTGTCTGTTTGCTGTATACGACGGTGCACCAGGCGATATACCAATGAATCGTGTCAAGATGAATGCAAAGCACGAATACGAGTTCATCGCCAATTTCAAGGTGATGCAAAACGTATTTAAGACAAAGAAAATAGACAAGGTACGTTTTTACCATAAAAGCCAATCTCTACTGAGAAGCATTTTTTCTCAAAGCCTATTCCTGTCGAGAAGTTAGTGAAATGCAAAATGCAGTATGTTATCACTCTTAGGCTTGTCGCAAGCCTAATGCCTTTTTTCAAGAGACAACCTCGAATTTCTTCAATGGATCAAGGTTTTTTGGGACAGGAACTACGGTGGCCAACCATATGACCCCGTTTCACGGCGCAAAGGCGTTCCAATGGAACCCCCAGCGACAGTAGCACCCCTTCCGACTGCCCGAAGCAACCCTTCGAGCTTGGGTGTTGGTGCTCCTCGATCTGGAGGCCGCACCCCCATAGGCGGTCGAGCTGGATCCACTCAACCTGAGGCCGTCCAACAACTTCATGCTCAAATCAAAGACTTGTCAAACCATCTTGAAGGACTTGAGAAGGAACGCGACTTTTACTTTGAAAAGGTTGGTATTGAATTCTCGAACGGAACTGGCTTGGTATTGACGTCTCGTTAGCTGCGAGATATTGAGATATTGGTTCAGCAGCATCTCGAAGGATCGGAAGTAGAGGACAAAGACGGCACGACGTTGAGGGAAATCCAAAAAATTCTCTACTCTACTGAGGTGTGTAGTACATCCGTCTGATCCAAAGTCTGACAGTCGTTTCCTCTTCGCAACTACAGGAAGGATTTGAAGTTCCGGACAACGTAGCTACAGCCGATGAAGAGGAGACCTTCTAGATGATCCACCTTGGGTCCTGGAATTTTATCGTAATACATACAAACCAATCTCTCATTTTTCCTTCTCAGCCTTGATATGGTAGAAATTGCTTGTTTTGTTCTCAACGTATCATCTTACAATAATCTGATCGGCGGTTAGTTCTATGATAAGCTCCAATGCCATAAACGTAATTTCAGATGTGGGTTTGCTGCAAGTGAAAGAAGATCTAAGATTCTACATATTCCTTTGAAGTATTTAAATGATTTATTCCTCGTCACACACGCGCCAAAAGATTCCTGTCGATGGCCAGTCTGGAGCCGATGATGAAAATTGAGCCGACAAGCATGGTACATCCGGAAAATACAATCAAGGGAGTGAATGAGTCACGATTCTTACTCAAGAAAGCACCAGCAATTGGACAACCAATCAATGCTCTATAAAAATAATTAGTGTTTATTCCAACAGTCGAAAAGAAGAGCGGGGGAATTCGTAATGCACGAAGCAAGGAATATAAATCAAAGGAGGTCATGGCACGCACGGAATAGAGATGACAGTATAAAGCAAGCCTATTCTCGTCCCAATTTCTCGTATTTCGGAAATTTGTGCAATGCAAGGCGTAATGAGGGAGATAAATGACCCGGAAGAAAACCCATACAAGATGCAAAACATGATGACCCGAATGGGGGAGTCTGCGCCCAACCACAGTGTGACACAGAATAACCCCGAAAGTAGCGTCGATGGGACCAACAGGTTGAATCTCCCGATTCTGTCAGACACTATTGCAGGCAAAACTCGGCCCACGACACCGCCTGCATTCATAAACGCAGGGAGATAGAAAGAAAGATATTCTGCTTTGAATATACCCCGGGCATATTCCACGATATAGAAAAAGGGTACGAAGAGTCCTAGATTGGGGGCCATTCAGTATACGGTGAATAATCTCAATAGAAGAAAGGAATCGGACGATGCATACCAAGGGCAACCAGACAGCTACCTGCCGAAAGTAGCACGAACCTAATATCCGTCACTACCTTCACTGTTAGGCATGGGCTCGGTTTCTGTGACCGCACATTGGTTGCTAAGGTTGCAACTACACATCCAGCGCCACTAACGAAGCCAGCTATACGGATCCCCCAACCAAAGCCAACTCGTTTAAAAAGGTGGTGAAGCATGATTGGATAACACACGCCTCCTGTTTAATGGTCAAGGGGATGAGATCGTATCTACTCCATTCTCTCGTGGAGAGTGACACGTACCCAAGCTTGAACCGGCAGCAGCAACACCCAATGCCGTTGCACGGTATCTGGAGAAGTGAGTCGAGACACTTGCCATCGAAGGATAGAACCTGAGTAGTAAGTCTGGTTAAATATATAATTCCTTCAAACACCTGGATTTATGCTCACAATAGGCCGACCCCAAGGCCGAATAGAATCCCTTGAGTGAGGATGTACTGATAGTATTGTTCGCTCACGCTTGTAAGTACGATACTCGCAAAGTAACAAACGGTTCCAACGCTCATCAGATGTTTAGGCCCATACAAGTCAAAAATGCGTCCGATGGGATAACCCTGTACAGGCGTGTTATAAGGCGAATATCGGAGTGATTCATGACGACATACCGAAAGAAAGAATATCCACAGTTGCAGAGAGCCTACCCAGGAGATCGTGGATGCCGTCATGCCGGCCAGTTGGTGTTCGGAGTACCACGCCTGAAATGTGCCAAACGCACTCATTTGCCCAAAGGTGAAGAAGAGGGCGGTAAATGCACCCAACGTCGCCAAATTTGCCATGAAGCCTCCATCCAGTTGTATATGAGAATCACTCCTTGGATCGCCATCTGAGTATGCAGGTAAAGGTACAATGCAACTGTCTCGGGATACAGAAAATGCCCCGTCTGATGAGGGGTGAGAGGAGGGCCGTGGAGTCGAATGCTTTTCGTTCAAATCGGCCATGCAACACGACGTGGGGAGAAAGGGAATCCTAGAGGTTTAAAGGCAGCGTAGCCTGGAGTCATTTTCGGCACCTGCGCCTAATACCCTCCAGATATATATAGTAAGGCCGCACAAGGCGGAAGTTTGAAGAACCGTAAATTAATTTGAAACAGAATAGTATAGCCCTAGTGTTAGGAACTCATCTATTCATGTGGGTAACCCGGTTTGGCACCCATCGGGGCCAGAGAGCTGGCAGTGAACCACAAATTCCAGGGTAACTCGGAACAGACAATCCCCTAGGTAAAATAATCGTTCAAAACAAAGACAATAGGAGTAGATTGGATAGTTCGTGGTTGGGGTCAACGATGCGGTGGCGGTGTCTACGTCCGTGACAGCTGTAACTTGTGTAAGGCCGACTTGGGTCCCGGCCTTGACAATGGATGCTCGAGCTATAAATGAAGCAATGGAGAAAGCGAGCTTAATGGGCAGGAGGTTGTTCGCGGATATATGAAGGGTTTCCGCGAAGTGTTGTTGACTCTCGCAGTCGCCGCCACATCCTCCTGCCCGCTCAAGCCATCCGCGGACGAAGAGTGACGGAAAACTTGCAAGTCGATACCAAGGTAGATTTTGAGTTGCTGAATCGAGACGGTCTAGACCCAAAGTTCTCATGTTATTTATACAGGTCGGATAGCCTCGTAGACATAAGATCATGCAAATTCCTACTGAAATAGCATATTGACCTGAATTTTGCTGGTTCAGCTAAAGGACCAATATTCAGCAGGGGTAGTGGGCGTGAACGCATTACACCTGAAATAATAATTTGAAAGAGAGGACAAAGATTCCACAAGAAAGACGCACATGAGAATCGAAACTATTTACCATCCATTGGAAATCGTTGGCTTGCTCTGAGCAGGCGATAACGTTGGATTGCCTTCTCCCTTTCTTTCTCCATGAGCAATTTTTGCGACATCGGAAGCACTTCTCCTTTCTTTGAGGAAAAAGATGATGCGCCACGAGGTAATTTCTTGAAGTCTGGGGGTTCTTGGGCAATGTCATTGAGCCTCTTCGGAAGAGCAGTGGCAAACTCCTTTGGACTCTGCGGAGACGCTGGGGAGACGTCTTCATCGCAGGTATCCATTGATTTGTCAGAATTGTCAATTTTCTTCGCGATAATATTTTTGGTCTTTGATCCTGCAGCCCGACCTACCCTTTCCTGCCTTGCTGCGTTGCGCTCGATTGCTCGTGCCTTCTGCATTGCAGTTTTGACAAGTGGCCGTAGATCATCCTCAACCCGACTATTTCATATTGTAAGAGAGCGGCAATGATCAGGGAAGTCTGGACGGACCTATTGAAGTGCTGCAAAGACTCTCCAGGCTGGATAACCAAAGACACCTTTCCAGCATTTTGTGTTGGCACTATCTGTTGCTTCCGTCGTTTATCCAGCGGATCGCCTCGACCCTCACCCTCTTCCAGTTTCCGTTTCTTCCTGTATATATCCCGTATTCTTTGTGCGTTCAGGACCCTTGCCGCCGATTTGGGAATGGCTTCATTTTTCAGCGACCCTTTCACTGGTGCCTTATCAACGGACCTGTGTCACTATTATATACGAAGCATTCTATAATTTCTTTACTTACTTTCGAATTCCCTCAGAGATTTTGCCTTTATTGGGCATCCTGGAGAATAGAAAATGAGCGGAGTTTAAAATGTCAAGGAAATCTTTGGCACGTGAGAACACTTTGCTTTCCACGTCGACGCCAATTATTTTCCAATTTAGCAACCTCCACGATGGCTGAACCCACCAAACAGGAGACTGACCAAGTCTTCAAAATATTGAAATCGCAGAAAGCAAACAAGGTCCAGAATTTGAACGGTATTACACACTTTCGCTTACGTTTCAATAGTCTTGCTTTGATTGTAGTGCTCGAAATCCAACCTGGTCGAGTGTCACATTTGGCGTTTACATCTGTCTGGAGTGTTCCAGTGTGCATAGGAATATGGGCGTACACATCAGCTTCGTTCGGTATGTTGATTTGTGTCCATCAGTCCTGTGTCTGAGTTTGTGTGCTATTTTATAGTTCGACCAATCTTGACAGTTGGCAACTCAATCAACTACGCACGATGAAAGTGGGCGGTAATGCATCAGCTACGGACTTCTTTTCCAAACATGGTGGATCATCACTCCTTGATGATTCCGATACCAAGAAGAAGTACTCTGGTAAAATTGCAGAATTGTACAAGGAAGAGCTTTCACGCCGTGTCAAGGAAGATGTTGTACGGTGGGAATTGATCGACTCTTCAACTTTTTCGCGATCGACTGAAAATGGCATAGCTTTCCCGACAGAATCGCTGTTGAAGGTATGGAACCAGCTGCTGTTGTAAAAGACGAACCCGAGGATGATTTCTTCACGTCTTGGTCTAAACCTAACACTCCAAAGTCTTCAAACCCTGGTACCCCTCGCGTTTCAACACCACCGGTGATTGGTCGCGCAAACTCTTTCAACTCTACTGCCAATCCATCTCCACCATCTGCTCCTGCTCCTGCTCCTCCTTCGAGAATCCTCACATCGTCTGCTGCAACACGACAGACTCGTCTTGGAGCTAACCAATCTCGTCTCAATTCAGCTAATTCCGCAGCTGTAACCACTTCAACTGTGAAGAAATCCAAACTCGGCCTCGGGGCATCGAAAACTAAACCTGTCGACTTTGCCGAGGCTGAAAGGAAGGCCCGAGAGGAAGAGGAAAAAATCAAGCAGCTTGGTTATGATCGGGAACGAGAGGAAACGGAGGAAAGGTTGAGAAAGGAGGTAGAGGCTTTGAAGCTGACTCAGGATTTACCCTCGAATGCATCGATGAATTCAAGGGATGTAGGAACGACCCACACAGGTGACAAGATTGCGACATTCACATCCAATCCCCAAAAATCGGCCGCTTTCCCTCGCCTTGGATTTGGTGCAATTCCAGGTGCTGGAGCTGCTGCTGCTGTTGCCGCCGCGTCCGCTGCAACATCGAGGAAAACAACAACGGGCTTAGACGATTCACCAACTACCGCAAGAGACAAGTTTGGTAGTCAGAAGGCCATTTCATCTGATATGTTCTTTGGTCGGGGCAACTACGACACGGATCAGGTTCGTGAAGCACAAACACGGTTACAGACCTTCCAAGGGGCTACATCCATTTCCTCCAACCAGTACTTTGGTCGAGATGAAGAAGACGCACTTTCAAGAGAGGAGATCGACGGCGGCTTGCTGGGTGATGGTAGTCTCGCTGGGATCGAAAGTGCCGCAAAGGACGCAATCTCGAAGGTCCTCGCGAACCCCGATGTCCAGAACATTGGAGAGAGTATCAGAGCGGGCGCACTCAAGGTAAAGCATGTGATTTTTTGAATCAACAAATTATTGATTTCGGTATTCAGTTTTCTGACTATTTGTCGACGATGTCGGAGCGTTGAAATGGCATTTCCTTACTCTTTTCGTTTTGTCCCCTTTACTTACCCATGTTTTACCTTCGCATATACCGTCCCAATTCCTTGCGTTTGGGGGCACATACATATGAAATGGTTTTCCCCTTGATTTCCAAATAAGTATTAACGTGGTCAAGCTGACCCTTCAATCAATGAGCACAGACTAGAAATAGGGGAAATAAGTCTGTTCCAATTTTGACTTGAGTGCTCATGATCATTGACTCGTTCTAATACTTTTTGGCCCCAGACAGAGTTTACTGCTAACACGTGACTGTGAGATAGTACGTAAAATGCTGTGAACACTGAATGTTTGTTCTCTCTTCAATAGTCAGGGCATCATGGACGCTCGACTGCGAAGAGTTAACAAGGAAATCTCAGGTTTAGTGTATTTCTTAAATGATTTTATCGATTTCTGACGATTATTGCTGTAGATTGCAAGAATGACAAGTTGTCTGGAATCAAGATCGAACCCATTGAAGAATCTCCATTTCATCTGAAAGGCTCGTTCCCTGGTCCTCAGGATACACCATATGAGGGAGGCCATTTTGAGGTGGTAAGTTTCGTTGATTGTTCTGTTGAAGAACTCAAGTATAACTGTCTTTGCCCACTTCACAGGATATCGTGATCCCAGAGTCCTACCCATTCCAGCCTGTGAAAATGAAATTCATCACAAAGGTTTATCATCCAAATATTTCTTCTGCATCGGGCGCGATTTGTCTGGATATCCTCAAGGATGCATGGTCTCCGGTCCTGACTCTCAAATCGACACTGATCTCCCTCCAGAGTCTCCTGTGTTCGCCTGAACCGAATGACCCCCAAGATGCCGAAGTAGCTAAGCACTATATCACTAGCAAACCGAGCTTTGAAGATACGGCGAGATATTGGACACAGATATATGCAGACGGTCCCGGTTTAGCAGGGAAGGGTGGAAGGGATGAAGTCGCGATTGCTGGGTTGGAACGGGCACATGTTGACCGCTTCGAAGCTCTTGGTTTTCCACGAGGCGAAGTTGTACGTCTAGTTCCATATTCTTAGGGGAAAATAATGCAACTCTCCTTCTAGGTTGATGCACTTCGTCGTCTGAACTATCGAGGGGCTAACGTCGCGAAGACACCTGACGATAGGGTCGTTGAAGAACTTCTGAAATAGATTGTATACTCTGATTTCCTTTCTTGCATGTTTGTTCAGGATAATATGACATGGTCCCAAAATTCGTTCGAATCTCAAGGAGTCTATTCCCCCGACTTTATTTCAACTCGCCAACGTGTTTCGACGATGCGGTCTATGGTGTTTATTCCTTCGTTACTCCCTCATCTCTACCCTCCGTCGTTCATGGTTTCTGAGAGAGAATCTCGTCAATGTTGCACTATTACCTCCCAACTAAATCATGCCTACCAACTTTAAACAAGCATGCCACTTTCCCTCTTACTTACTCCAAGAACCCTTACAGATGACAGTGTCGCCTTAACGAGAAGAACAAAAAATCGAAACATATTCGCTCAAGCTCCGTGATTATGCTGAGGACGCGAACCTGTGTTTTACTCGTCATCCTTTCATAGATCTGGAACTGGGTTGGCTTCAGCTCCAGGCCGCCTCTGCGATATTCCACAAAAGTAAAGCTCAGCCTTAATGACGTTGGATTATAAAAAGGAAGTCAAATTGCGAGTATAGCACTACTAACATTTTACGCAAAGTTCACCTAAGTCACTTTCGTCATCGTTTTCATCGACAACAACCCGGACCAAACGCACACAGATATGTAACAGTCACAGCACAAGCGAAGGAAATTGCTATTCGAATAATGCAACGCGATGAGAGTCATCAAAGAAGAGTAGGACCTAATACAGTTGGTGATAGTACGACTCTTGGAGGATGACTCATAGAATGCCCGAATAACAGAACTGGGGCTATTTATGGTGAGTAAGGCGGCCAGCCTTACAAGTAGGAGATCTTGAGTTTTTCTGAGGTTTCGCCAGAAAGCCGAGGGTTCGTCAGGGTTGACGTTGTTGTGAAGTGAGTGATAATAATTACATTAACATAGTTTGATGACACAGGGAATGCATGTAGAACCTCCAACGGAATTCCGAATATTTTTCGACGGATTCGAGCGTGCTGTGAAAGGAGTCAGCGAGGTGCAGCAATCGTAAAGAGAATTGAGAAGGGGCAAGGTTCGGCCGTCTTCTTTGATTTCAGGGAGACATTTCGTCGGGGAGGTTGCGGGGAGGCATATTTTTTTATTTTATAAATTTTCCAAATTGAACTACGAGATGTAGACAAGAATAACTGTCCACGTGCACCAACATCACATACGAGTCCTGTTTGCGTACCATCAATGGGTACCCTACAAGAAATCGTCCCCCAAATCTTGATTTCATGTTCCAGATCAGAGGCAACCATCTTCCCGCTGCTCCTTATGCTCCACTCACTCCACCTCGACACCATGTCCCATACTGGATTGCCAACAGTGAAAGACTGGATGATGCACAGCTTTCGCGCGTATTCAACGACAGCGCCTGGTGGTAACATCCCCCCGAGTCGTCTACTCAGCCTACGTATCGACGACCTGCCAGACGCGACTCCTGCAGGCGAACTGAGCAGTGAAGAAACCACAACGCAATTCTGGGACTACAGTCTTTTCCCACTCATCCGATATGCGGTTAGAAACGTGGATCAAAATTCTACTCTACCTGCCATAAAAGTGAGACCGACCTTGTACAGTCAAACTCCGGATGCCTTGATATGCCCCACCCGAATCGCTTCACCTCGTCTTCACCGCGAAGACAAAAGCTGGACAGTGTTTGACGCATTCGCCCCAAATATCCTCGCACTCGCCCAACACGTCGAGGATGGGCGACTTGGGATCTCTTTGGAGTTGGGACCCGATGAGGTGGATGCACGGTCTATCATCATGAAGGTCAACCGAAGCTATCTCAGTAACAAACTGAAACGCTAAACAGCCATTATTGCTTCTAGATCGGTGTCTCCATGATCGGCGGACTAAGTTTGATACCCGGGCCATATGGTATTCTCTTTGGCGTTCACAGATTTATGTTGTTTTCATTGTTCCGTAATGCGGACACACTTGGAGAGGTTCGCTATGGTCTGACATGTTCGGATATCATTGATGGCATGGATATTGTGACGCCATTGATACCGCTCATCATATTTACCCTTCTCAGCACTGACATCCAATTTTACCAGCCCACCTTTGCCATTCCTCCCGTTCCCACACCAGTTATCCAGGACACAAAACGATCACTCGGGATTTTGTGTCAACATTACCTGTATGTATGTCCGGGTTTCAGCGAGCAGTTACTGATCTCATTTCCGTTTTCAAGAAGGGCAAGGCCATCTTCCATACCCCCCAAGCTGTAGTAGATCCATTCGCATCTAATGCATCGCTTGTTCCGTTTGATCAACTTGAAATATCGCTTATCGAGTGTATTGGACAAGGAGCTTCGGGACAAGTGTTTCTTGGCACAACGGACAATGAGAAATTCGCCATCAAAATTGCGCCTTGGAAAATCGGAAAACAGATTTTGCAGCGAGAAGCTGGTATCTATGAGATTCTGTCAGAACTGCAAGGATGATGCATACCGAAAATCTATGCATTCTTCGGCTCATAAGTATTGATTATGTATATGGGTCCCACTGTGGAAAACATCTCAGACCTTAGCATGGATCAACGGTGCGTTGTTTCTTCCTCGCAGATTTTTTGTTTAGTAATTCCATCCATGGCCATGATAGTCATCAGCTACTGGAAGGTCTTTGCCTGATTCACGAATGCGGAATTCGGCATGGAGACCTTCGGGATTCCAACATCGTCTTGCAGAATGGATCTGCTCATTTTGTCGACTTCTCACATGGATACGAGCATCAATGCACTGGCGTGCGAATGCTCAGAGCTTCAAGATCGAGGCATGTCGATTCTTGTTGTTGAATCTTGAGCGCTAGATTTTTCTAGTTCTCTCGGATACCACGACCCCTCATTTTCGCTTTCTCATTATCACATCACTTGTACACAGAGTTCGTTGGTATTTTTTGTTGTCCCGAAGTCACCCAAGCAGCTGTCACTCCTTCTGACACTTATCGACCGCAGGTGTGCAATCCGTATCTGATCGAGTGATCTCAATTGCAAGGATGTAGAAATCGACATATTTCCTGCCTCCGAGAGTCCGAGCCTCACCCGGAACTCATGGAACAACTATCACCCATCTTTCTAAGTGGTGAGCTCGGTTCCCCTGAACCTGGCCAGATAGTTGATAAGACACTGGTTTCCAAGGTATCCCCAGAAAGCCCGCATAACGGGGGCTGTAGGCTGTAACAAGACATTTATATGATATCGATTCTCATGGTCATGAAACTCGCAAAAAAAAATTTGCATTACATACCCACCATTTTATTTCAAAAAGAAACCAGGTATTAGCATATGGCAAGGCGAAGTGGCCAACATCACGTAGGGGTAGAGATTGCAGTCAATTAACTTATTAGGCGATAGACATATCATTATTTTCGAATTGTGTGCCACATTGTAGCTTTGCATAGCTGGAGTATATGGAATGTTACTTTATACAAGCGCCTCGGCGAGTCGGGCGATGCCATTTCGACACTCATAGTTAATTGGCCAATTGACGAGAAGAACGCGGACCATGCCACTACATATCGCAATAGATAAGTTATTTATGTATGGGGCTTTATGTAAATCCGATAAAACTCACCAACTCGGAATAATCCAAAATCAACTTCACTTCAAGCCCGATATGCAATTTCGTTCGGCTAAAAAAACAGATTATAATTATCTGCCATGCTCGAAACATCACCTGTTTCAAGGAAAATGTAGACCATGCGGTTCCTGATAATAATAAAGGAGAGAAACTAAGCGGGGCTTTG
>Ga0307507_10005964_pt1 | contig 19315 bp, 3 predicted proteins | sample 7_EM_MG_FD_207223 | JGI IMG/M metagenome (GOLD analysis project Ga0307507, IMG submission 207223) | Populus trichocarpa ectomycorrhiza microbial communities from riparian zone in the Pacific Northwest, United States - 7_EM | ecosystem: Host-associated > Plants > Roots > Unclassified | place... | reverse complement strand
ATACCTCCCCCACCAAGAACGTTGTCCCCTAACGTTCTATACTATAGAAGAATAGCTAAATAAAAGAATAGCAAGAGCAGAATAGAAAAAAGGAAAGCACAGAATAGAATATAGGAAATCTCTTCCTCCTAGTAAGATACCTATTAGACACGCACTGAAATAAATACACCTATTAGCCGTACTAGTTGCCTATATACTATACCCACCAGCGTCACTGGTCAAAAGCATAAATATACGCACTAGCCGCCCTAATCGCCTATATACTATACCTACTAGCGGTACTAGTCAAAAGCGTAATTCTGCAGCCGTCTTTACAGCCTTGTAAAACTATTCCATAATATCCTTCCGTTATCCATAGCTAAGATCCGATCTTCCTACTAGTAACTAGAACAGTAAACCAGAAATAATAACGGCGGCGGTAATAGCAGTAATAGTAACGGTGGTAGAAGCAGTAGTAAAAGTAGATATTTAGCGCAGTAAAATAAAACAGAACAGTTAGCGGTAGAACACTCGGTAGAAGAACTTGGTAACAGTTAGTAAGCAGCAGGACATCTAACAGCAGAACTTTTAATAGTAGAACACTTAGTAGAAGCGGAACGGTCAGTAGCAGTTAGTTAAGGCAGTAGCGGCAGAATAATTGGAACAACGAAACAGAACGGCTAAACAGCAGCAGTAGAATAGCTGGTTGGAACAGTAGTAGCAGTAGCAGTAGCAGTAGCAGTAGCAGTAGCAGTAGAACAATCGGTCGGCGGCGGTTAGTTGGAGTAGCAGTTAGTGGAAACAGTAGAACGGAACAGGTTGGTTAGAACAGTTGGGCGGAACTGCATAATAGATCCAGTAGATCCGGCAGTAATTAGATCTAGCAACGGTACAGATCTAGAATAGTAGAGACAGAGCAGTCGGTTAAGATAGTAGGGATAATGTCGAACGGACAATTAGGTATGAGAACTCTTGTCTATTAAAGAGGGCTTCTAGAGCCTCTATATATACACCAGATAGGTGACAAATAGGTTGCAAAGAGAATAACGACTACATCGTCATTCGGTAATAGAAACAAGTATTTAGATATTCGATGAGACACTCAATGAGACATACGAGACATACAAGGAGACATACGAGGTAAGGAGCGGGGTATTGAGACATAGGGTTCTAGACTTGAAGCCAGTATTAAGATGGTAGTAAGGAAATACGATCCAGTTCAATACACCCCCCTAGATGCACAGAGCCTTCTGGGCTGCTGTAAAAAGTCACGATGTCAATTTAGTGTTAAGTTTAAGAAATCCCCTATAGAGTTACCTTGCCCGAATATCATCCAAATCGAATCAAATTAGATCCTTGATGTCAACGAGGTTCAATTACTGAACGAACATCTCATGCTTTTGATAAGGCAGAGCCTTCATCAAGCCATCTGCTATTATATCCGCAGTAGGGACCCATTTAATATTAATCCTTCCTTCACAAACTTCCTGGCGGAGCTAGTGGTAATATATATCAACGTGTTGAAGCTTGGTGTTAAGCTCAGCGTCGCTTTTGGTTATAAGTTGAATACCATAGAGGGCTCTCGTCTTGAGCTTCTTTTTGCGAGATGTCTTCCATCTAAGGCGTCTATTTGGTGGCTTTCTTAATGCAATCTTATAAGCCTTGCTAACTCCATAAGTTGTAGATTTAACCGTCGTCGGTCTTTTCAAAATCGGTCCTTTCAAAATTGGTCCCGTCACTAACTGCGGAAGGTGCTCAATCGCCTCCTCTCCTGCATCTACCAGTCTATTTTCATCTGGAATGTATTTAAATTGTGGTCTTTAATTGGTTGAGGGACTTAAGGACTCAGTAGTTGTATTATTTAATTAAGGTTCTGGCGTCAAATTTAGGGTAGGAAGATCGTCCTTTGAGGCTTGCGGGCCTATTACGTCATTGTCTTAAGGATTGAGCTCCTCTTAATCGGTCACTTAATCTTAATTTCCACCAGAATCCACCTGTTAACTTCCACCAATATCTACTTGAGTCTCGTCCTCGTCCTCTAACATACTTACCCCCCTAGAACGTTCCGCAGAACTGTTCTACTCTAGGGTATTTAGAGCCAAAGACTTCACCACAATGCCTTAGTTGGCGATTTTGCTTATAGGTGTCCTCTTTGATATTGCCTTGTAAGCTTTATTGACTGCATAAGACTTATTTTTAACTGTTGTAGGGCCTTTTATAACTGCCCTAGTCAATTCCTTGGGCAGTTGCCCGATCGCATTTATTTCTGCGTGTCTAAGTTAACTGCGCCATAGCCGTCCTTCCACCTTTTAATTCAGTAGAGGCTTCGACGATTGTTTTAATAATTGCTTTAATAGCTTTAATAATTGGTCTAATAGTTGAGTCGTAAATAAGGCTTCTTGTGAAGCGCTCGTCTTTGGCTTATTGTATTTAATAGTAATCTAACTATAGTGGTAGTCACAGTAGGCGTACGTCTTATTGTCGCCGTAGTAAAGAGTGTTCTCTTTATTGCTCTAGTAGACTCCCTTATTATTAAGCTTTTGGAGGCATACTAGGTTAGTGTGGAAGCTTAGTATAAAGGCTGCTCCTAAGAGCTGTATCTGTCTCTTCCCTTTTAGGTGGTCAATCGTGACTGCGGCTGTGCCATAGCCTACGATTTCTTCTATATGCGAGCCTGTGTAGATTTGCTCTGATGTAGGTTCAATATTACTAATAAATCTGGCTTAATCGTTGATGATGTGTATAGTGGTTCCTGAGTCAAGAAGAATACTGTCGCGAAGCTTGTAGTCGGAAGCTAGATTGTAGGTTCCTTTTTAATGAACCGCGAAGGTTCCTTTAGGCTCTTGAGAGCTCTTCTGGTTGTTGCCATTCTTTAGCTATTTGTTGACTTGATCGTCCTTTTTGTTGGCTTGATCGTCCTTTTTAATTTGCTTAATACGAGCCTTGATTTCAGGCGTTGCATTAGCAATCTTCTCATCTACCTTCTTCTAAATTTCGTTACTTAATGTGAACCAAGATGGGCGAGGAATCGACTCTACAATATACTAGCATTTGTTAAAGTAGTAACTCTTTCCGTATAGGCACTCTGGCGGCGGTCTCCTTTCCTTCTTTTGCTCATCCGCTGACAATTTAGGCTTTGATTTAGGTGACTTGCTTAACTTATCCTTAGAGAAGACTGCAAAGGATCCTTCTTATAGACTCTCGCCTATCTGGGCAAGTTCCGTACGACGGTGATTTCGGTATATTTTAACCAATTTAAAGAAGCTAGGAAGCTTCTCCTTCTTCTACTCCATCCTTTTAAGCTGGTTCTTCCAATATTCGGACCAGCTTAGAGTAATCGAATTAACTGCGTACACGAAGTCTCTCACTGACCGGTTACTATTTACCTCAGGTAGATCTAGCTCCTTACACTTAGTATATACCTTCTCCCACTCCTCCAACCAGACCTCAAAGTTCTGGTTCCGAGGCGCTTTCTTGAGCTGTGCATACTGGGTGGCTACTCGAAGCTTTCTTGCGTTATCAGTCGGAGCAATTCTCTTCTTAAGAGACACCAAGACGTCATAGGTGGTTGTGCATTTGAACGTATAGATGAGGTAGGTATGTGAGATGGAGCTTAGGATGTGGCTGCGCAACGTATTAAGAGCTGACAGCTGTTTTCTGTATAGCTTTATATCGTCCCTATGGTCGGCTTTGAGCGTATGGAGCTCCTCCTTCTCCTCCTTATCTAGCTCTGCGAGCTTCGTCTTCCCCTGGCTATTGGCATCCTTGGGTAAGGCGCGAACAGGTACTTTAAGCTTTGGTAAATCGGTCTTGGGTATTAATGGGTTGACATACTCCTAGAGACAATTGTTATTTGCTTTTAACTTAATAACCTTAATCCATTTGTCCCAATCGTTTGGGCTTGCAAGGATAATAGATGATATAATAACGGGTCTGGTTTCTTGTTGAGAGTTTATTGTCGTGGTTGTCTATAATTAAGATGATAATTAATTGGAATAAAGGCTTTGGAATTAAAGATAATGCAGTAGTTAGCCCAGGCTCATAACTATTAAATAGACAATTAGGTATGAGAACTCTTGTCTATTAAAGAGGGCTTCTAGAGCCTCTATATATACACCAGATAGGTAACAAATAGGTTGCAAAGAGAATAACAACTACGTCGTTATTTGGTAATAGAAACAAGTATTTAGATATTTGATAAGACACTCAATGAGACATACAAGACATACAAGGAGACATACGAGGTAAGGAGCGGGGTATTAAGACATAGGGTTCTAGACTTGAAGCCAGTATCAAGATGGTAGTAAGGAAATACGATCCAGTTTGATAGATAAAGCAGTTGAACGGAATGGCGGCGGCGGCGGTAGGGCAGTTAATTAAAATAGCAGAGACTCTGGCTTAATTTGGTTGTTTAGCTGGTCGTTTAATATCAAGACTCTGCATCTAGCTCTGCATCTGGCTGTGTATCTGGCTGTGCATTAGTAGCTCTGCATTGCATATTCTGCGTCTGTGTCTGCATCCGTGTCTGCGTACATACTTTGACTGCTGGCCGAAGACTGTCTACTTGATCGGCGACGACGTACTGCAACTGATTGTTCGGTTGTTTGATTAAGGTAGAAAGTCGGCCTAGTTAAAAGCTCTAATTGTCCTAACTTAAATGCAAAGACGGCGTTTAACTAATTAAGATTTGATAAGGCCCTAGCTTAACTTAAGGCGTCTTCTGTTGTACGTATGACCTGGGCTCTGCATCATCGCATGCTTAATCAAAGCTTTTAAATCCGTTGACGTTCCATTAAGGCTCTATATCCGTAGGCTCTGTATCTGCGGATAGTTAATTAAGACTCTGGCTGTGCAGCCGTTTGGTTAAAGCTCTGCATCTATAGTCAATTAAGGCTCTTAGTGTCTACTAGACGTCTAATCTAGAGACCTGTCTTAAGACTTTCTTCCTTGTAAGCATAAACGGCAGTTTCCAGTAGACTATTTCCGCGGGCCCGGTGCTTTTATAAGACGTCCTTAATAGCTACTTTCTTTCCTTTTAGAGTCGCCTTTGCTTTTGGCTTCTTTGGCGCATCCTTAGGCTTTTACGGCTGCTTCTTTACCCTAGCTGTTAGCAGTACGCTTGTATATCCTTAATCTTCTTCCAGCTTAAGAGCCTTCTTAGGATTATCTTCTGCTTTTAGTCTCTTTATTATTGTTCTGCTGGTTCTATGCTTTGCTTAAGTCGTCCTTAACATCTTTAAGGCCATCCGGTGGCAGCTTCTTGGCTATTATAACTACCTCTATTACATATCCCTTGCCCTTGTGTCCATAATACAGTCCTTTTGTTAAGACAATCTCTGAGAAGTGCTGGCTCCTGTATATCCAATTCCTATTCCCCTTATAATCCTTGGCAAGGTCCTTTACTGGCTTGGCCAGATACGGCTTGGTTCCGTCTTTAGTTATATAAGGATAGTTTAAGCTTAACGTGGTCAGCTGTGCCCTCTATACGATCTCTTATAGAGCATCTTTGTCAGTGCCTTGTTATATACTACTTTACCGTTTCTGTAGTACTTGATTTCCAATGTCATGCTGCTGCCCTTATATAGGTCCCTTCCTTACCGTAGTGTCTGTTCTCGTCGTATAGCTAGTGCAGTGCTGAATTCGGATAGTGGTTGCGGAGCTGCAATCAGCTATTGTTTAAATAAGGAATAAGGTTGGCTTAGTTAAAGGCTCTAATCTAATAACATTCAATTGACTTGCTTTAGTGACGGTGACGTGCTGATATTGAGGCTTAGGCTTGATTTAACTCTTTAACTGACTATGGCTTTTATGCAGTCGTTTGATTAACTAAGGCTTCCGTATACTCGTTTAGTTAAGGTTCTGCGTACAGCTCTGCATTATATAATTAGCTCTGTATCCGTGCAATTAATTAAGGCTCTCTATGCCGTTCTTATTGTGCAGCTAGCGTATTATTGAATTCTAGGGGCGGTGTAGAGTTCTGCCGGCTCTATTGCTAAATGGACCAATCAGGATTTTCCGTCCCCGGGATAGAAAATCGCTATTAGTTCGTTAACAGGCGGCGAGCTAAACTGACATCTTTTGCAGTAGGTCAACGCGTTTAACAACGCGTTATGGTTAAGAAAGTAAATATAAAAGGAGCTTTAGGAAATATAGTAATTAAGCAGACAAAATAGAAATCTTTTATATGGTTATTACCTGCGTCCCCTCCCCCACCTTAGAACTTAACTGTCCCCTAGTCGAACATCCTACACCTACTGCAGAGCCTGCTGCGGAGCCTGTTGTTAATGGCTGACCTAGTCAAGCGTCCGTCTCTAAGACCGTCTTTAAGGATTAGAAGATTTATTCTTCTTCCTAGCCTCTGCCGTCTTATCCGTAGGCTGTAATATAATCTGGATGCATTCTCCTAGTTGTACATTCTTCTCCTACGGCAGAGCGGCTGTCCTGGCTGTACTACTGTCTCTAAGGGTTAGGCGAGTCTGCGGATGTTACTAGCTGGGCGTTACTAAGTCCGTGGGCTATACTTAATAGTAGTCCTCCTAGTTCATGCGTATTTTATTACTGCTCTTAAGTACTACTCCGTTATGGAAAGCAGTAAAATCCGTTTGTCCTATAGGGGCCTATTGCCGTGTCTGTTCTTCCTTTGGCCTATCTAGGTCTATTCCCTAGTACGTATAAAGCTAGTCCTTAATACCCTTTAGTCGTCCTTTATTGCCGAGCCACGGAAGTATAGGTCTAGGTCGGTTGTATATCCCAGCTACTAGTCTTCCTTTATTAGATAAATGCATAAATCCTTACTAAATAAGATCCTTTAAGCCTTGATATTTATGCTTAGTAAAACGGTGACTTCCTCCGCATCTAAAATAGGTCCGCTAGCCTTGTCCTCGCGTGCCTTGCTGACCCTATATGTCCCATTGCGGCCGTCCAAAGGCAGTAGAATCTTGCAGATGTTGGGGACCTTGCGGATATTAAGAATCCTGCGAGTATTAAGAGCCTTGCGGAGGTCGACAGTCTTGTGAAGGTTAGGTGCTGTTTTGCCAGTTTTCGTATCCTGGTGCTAAGCTGTATCCTTATGCTGGGCTTTAAACTGCAGCCTAATTTAATAGCGTCGTGTGCTTCCTTAGGTCTATCCGGATTTGGTTAAGAAACGGCATCAACCATATAGCTGCCGTAAGCTCCATCTTGGTCAGTTTTAGACTCCTTAGTTGGCTTAGCATTTCATCCATTTCTTGGTCTACAGTAGAGGGTGACTGCTGCTATATTAGGGCTCCTCTGTGTATACCTAAGTTTAGAAGCCTTTCTTCTCTCCTACGGTCGAGCTCATCCCTTTGCTGCCGTAGCTCCTATATAAGCTGGACATTCAGGGCGTCTTCTTCCAGAAGGACATCTATTTGCTTGGCGCCCTCTATAGCCACTATCCTTGACTTTACGGCCTCCTTTAGTCTTTTAAATATAAGGGTGCTAGGCTCGTCTGCTACGGCTCCTATTTATTCCATTACGTGCCTATGGTATTCGACAGGAAGTCCTCACATAAATAACTACCCCTTCTCTTGCTTAGTAAGGTTTCCTACGGCTACCGCTTTAGCTGAGATAGTAGTAAAGTCCTATACATAGTGACGTAATTTGCCTGGCTGTTCTGTAGATTTTTAAATAAAAGCTTTTATAAAGTCTTTTGTCTCCATGCGTTAATAGTAGTTATTTACTTAGTATTCTGCCCTAAGCTTTCTTACAAGCTCCATCTAATTGCCAGCTGTAAATTTAGGCAAGCTTCGGATCCACATCCCTATCCAGTAATTGTAGTACTCTAGAAGGCCCTGGCGCTTCTCTATACTCATCACATAATATCGGGTGTATAGCCGCTTGTACCGTTTAATAAACTGTAACACGTTCTGCCCTATAAAGTAAGGAGTCCCAGCAGTTCCTAGGGCTGGTATAGGCTGGGCTATAACGTAAACCTTATCTTAAGCCGTTAACTGCTAGTTATTAGGTGCATCTAGAGCTTCCTTAGGAGCTTGTAGGTAATCCTTACAGCTTTTATCCTTTGTCTGCTAAGGGTTATTAGTCCTAGATATTACAGGTAAACGCTATAGTAGGTCTGTTTGCATAGCCATAGTCTTAATAGAGGATGTCCCAGATGACTATTCTAGCGGGATATTAACAGGTGCATGCTTTAGCTGGTCTATTTATATAGCTATATCCCTAACAGAAGGCGCCTGCTTCTTAATGCCTAAGGGGAGGTCTTTTTGGGAGAGTATAGAATCTTTATCTTCTACCACTGCCGGGTCTCGATACGTCCATCTATTTTAGCCTACTGTCGTTCCATACAGTAGGTCCTTACAGAGTGCCTCTAGGGCCGCTGCTGACATAATCTAGATAACTTAAAAGAGGATAAAGCTAAGCCAGAATAGGAAGCTTTTAAAGACAGATCTAATCTTATATGCTTACAGCCTTGCTTGGTATTGTCTCTGTTCTTAAAGGGCAGCGCTAGCTTCCTTTGCCGCCAGATATCTTAGATCTTGTTTCTATCTAACTAATTAGCCCTTAGCTTATCATCTTTATATCTTTAATAACATTCTGGCCATGCTTGTGCGCGCGTGGGTGGCGAGATTTTAACCGCTGGTAGTTGTCTAATTGGCCAACTGGTTCGCTTAACGCCAAATTTCTAAGTATAGGCACCAAACCTAACTCCCGAGACCTTTTAACCTACACCATTTTGCTTCCTATTGCCACTCTTTGGCCTGTGCGTTAAGTCTAGCTGTCCGTCTTTTCCGCTGTCTTTCTATTTAGGGTCTACTTAGTTCCCCTTACTGTCCAATACTGCCTAGTTCTCTGGTTCTCTAGTTCTACCGTCTTGTCTGTTAGTTCTTCTACAGTTAGTTATTCTTCTACAGCTAGCAGTTCTTTAGCAGTTGTAGTATATTCCTGCGTGTCTTCTGTATATGTAGCACTAGACTTCTAATCCAAAGAGCTTGCCATTATCCCCACGTGGAATGCCAAATAATATATAGAAGGGTACGGTGTCTCTCAGATAGGAAAGTCACGGTACTATCTATCTATTAGTTAGTCAGTTAGTCAGTCTATCTATCTGTCTCTCTGTCGGTAATAAAGAAAGAAAAGAATGTATTCCGGTAGGTTTGTCATGTCTGTGAGATAAGGAGGAAAGAAGGAGGAAAGCCGAAGCTCAATAAATACAGGAAAATGCCAAGACACTAAGCATGGGACATTTTACCCCACCACAATATTACCCCCTTCTTTTATTAAAGTTAGCCCCTAGCCTATATACCTAAATAAATAAAAACTTATATATAAAAAGGTAAGTAGTACTAAAGCCTTGCTTATATAGGGAAATAAGGGAAAAGATTAGCTAAGTAACTTTAATAAAAACCTTAATCTATAGAGAAACTACTTAAGTTAATAGTTTAATATATAAAATAGACAGCTTATTTAGGCTAAAATTATTTCCCTAATGCCTTCCTTTATAAAAGGGATTAGTATTATAATAGACATATACTATATATAGGGGCTAGGCCTTTAAGAAAGATATATAGCTTAATCCATAGCGGGTTTATATACTATATTATGTTTAAGCTACTTATATTATACTACTTATACTAAAAATATAAAAGGCTAGTATAAAGCTAGCTAAGCTCCCTATAAGGAACTTAGACCCTATATAACTATAAGGAATAATAAGAAATACTAAATACTATATTAAACTTATAGACTAGAAGAATAACTTATAAAAGACAAAATAGAAGCCTTTTTTTATATCCGTTATATTATAGTAGGTATAATACCATATATATAAACTTTAGGCTCTAGTTCTATAGTTCTATATATATAGATCCTTTTAGGCAGCTTAATATATCCTAGTAACTATATCCTAGTAGTTTATAAACCTCTAAACTAGGAGTTTCCTACTTATTAGTAAAATACTAAGTTATTAATAACTATTAGGTAGTTAAAATAGAAAAAACTATAAAAAATCCTACCTTTTATCCTTATTCTATTTATAATTTATTTATATTCTTTTACTTTATAATATTTATCTACTAAAAGCTTAATAGGAGTTACCTCCTTTTAAGCATCCTACTATTATTAGCTACTTTTTAATAGCTATTCCCATCTTATTTAGAAATAAAAAAGGTACCTCTTTTTCTTTCTTTATATAAAATGGTTTCTTTAAAGAGAGAGAAGATCCTAGTTACCTTTATATTTCCTTTTTCTTTCCTTTATATGGGTCATAGCCTAGTAGTAGGTACTTTAGGGTTTATATAGCACTATATTCCCTAAAGTATCTACCTTTTTTATCCTTCCCTATTATTTTAAAGAAGGATTTAAAGTAGGCTTTTTCTAGTATTAGCTAGAAGAATACTAAATATAGTTTTTTAGGGTATTTATTCTTAAAAGCCTTAAGAGAAAAGGAATAGCTTCCTTTATAAATTATAGTATAGTATTTTCCTTTATTCTTATTCTACTGCTAGTTATTTTCTACTATTTTAATATCTTTTCTTTTACCGCTCTTCCTATATAGGTTAAACAGATATAAAAATATTATATATTTCTTTTAAAAAGGCCCCTTTTAGCTAGTTTATTTACTATTTTATTTTTTATAGATTTCTAAGTGGCTAGGAACCTAATAGAAGTTAATAAAGATATTCTTACTAACTAAATAGAAATAACTTTATATAATTTTAAGGACTAGTTCTTATTCTCCTATAAAAGAATTAAGCTATAATATTTTAATAGCTATCTATAAAGATATAGACTTGTTTACTTTTTAGTCTTTATTGTTTTAGATATTCTAAGGCCCTATAAACCATTTAAAGCTGTATATTTATAATTCCTATATAGGGTTTTTAATTCTAGTTTATTATATATTTAATCCTATTTCTCTTTCCTACTTTATATATAGCTGCTATATTTATTTTACTATCTTTAAAGCTATTTATATAATATATATCTACTAGGTCCCACTTTAGGGATTTTTATAAATATACTACTAGTCTTAAATATTCTTATATAGCTTTTTTCTTACTACCCTTTAAAATAGAAAATAATGTAAAAATAGAATAACACTATAGTTTTTACTAATTTAAAAAAAAATCTCTTTAGTTTCTAATTCTAAACTAGCTACTAAACTTTAAAGGTTAAAGATAGTAGCTATATTCTTAGCTATAAGAAATACTTTATAGTAGAGTTTTTAGGGCTAAAATTAGAGCCAAAACTAACTACTAGGTCGTCTCTATCTTTATTAATCTCTTCTATATAGATCTTTTTAATTACATTATTTTTCTTAAATTTTAGAATTTTTAATATATAGCTATTATAAAGTATTTTAAATCTAAGTTTAGGAGAAGGAATCCTTTTACTTCTAGGCTATAGATATTATATATATAGTAAAAATAAAATAGGGGATATAGGCGAACCCTATAGTATCTCTATTTCTATTTCTTCTTATATTTACCTATTAAAGAAAAGCTATAGCATTTTATTACTAAGGAAGGTAGCTACCTATTATATAAACACTATAGGTAGTTCTAGTTCCTTATAGATAGATAGAGACTAGTTTATAAAGATATAGCTAAAGGCCTCTTTTACGTATAGAAATAATATAGTAGCTATCTTTTATCTAACTTTTTTCCTATTATTTTAAGTGTCGGTACACTCGCATTATCAACGTGCACAAATATCACTTGTAGTGGTACGTGTGCGGTGTTGAAGTTGGTAGTTGTTAATGTCTAGAAATAGGGGTTTGCTCTAGGGTTAGATTAGCTAGTCTCGCTTTATAGTCCTGTAACCACATTATATAACTAACATTCCAACACTAGAGCAACTCTAAAAAGAAGGCTAATCTACACTCTAAAGCCAAGCCTATTTCTAGACTATTTATAGCATATACGTAATAGCTAAAGATCTAATTAATATGTAATAGTTTCTACGCTCCTCTTATAGGTCTGTAATTACATAACCAGTATTACGGCTTATACCAATACCTCTAAACTAAAGCTTATAGAATGCTGTATTATAGGGACACTAAGCTAAGAAAAAGAAGGAGAAGAATTATTAGGGGTAGTAGGTTAATATATTGCGAGGGCCGCCAAGGCGCTAGTGGTAAGCGAGCTAATAGCAATTTTCCATTCTGGGGATGGAAAATCCTAATTAGCTGATTAAATTTAGGGTCCGCAGAATATGGCAGGTGGCGTGCCCTAGCACCGTTATAACCTGTAAACCACCTTCTATTGCTCCTTACGCTCCACCCAACCTATAGCCTATATATTAACTTGGTTTATGTTAATAAGTCGCTATAGGGCGACGCAAGGCTTCCCCTTAGTCATCGCGTCCGTAGGGTTAGCTTTACTATTAATCTATTTAACCTCCATAATCTGCCGATGTTTATAGGCTTGTTATAGGCACATTATATTAATCATTAATCGCTTCTCTTGTGTGGTTCTGAGTTATATAAGACAGTTATATAGCGACTTAGAATCGGTATAAAGCATAAGTGGGAGGTTAATCTGTAGGACCTTGTCTACTATAGACTTAATAGCAACGGCGATATTAAAGCCGTGAGCTATTCTATAGAGTTTAGAAGCCAGAACACTTCTAGTAACTCTTTTACACTTAATTAAGCTCCAATAGATAATATTGGCCTTCTTAGTTGCGTTAGCTAGTATAATAATATAGCTAATTTGTGAAGAGAGGTCCTTATTATTAGTAAAGGAAGCATCTATAAAGACTAAGAGCTATAGGGTCTTAGCCTCTAATTTGACAAATTTAAGACCTTTATGTGAGTTCTGAATCTGCTAACTTAGGCGCTTATTTAACTCCTTCGCGTCTGCCTTTTTAGAATTAGTTACCTAGGTAGTAAAGGATAAGTTAAATAAAGCCTCTAGTTAACAGACTGAGGCAATATAGGCTCCTCTAGCGCGTTGAGCGATATACTAGTCCTTTAGCGTAAGTAGGCCGTGCGTAATTCCTCTAGAGCTAGTGCTGTCTACTAGTATAGTGTTAACCACACTAAGGTTCTTATACTGGCGCTTTTGCGTTAGCGTAATACTCTTATCTTATACCAATTAAATAAGTCCTCCATTGAACTTAACTGGTGTATTAGTGGTTAGTTACTCTTACTCCTTAGCTATAAATTTAGCCTTATATAGTTTGCTTTGTTTAGCCTTTATAAAGGTATTATCTGCAAGGAATAGTATATTATTAGTTTATAAGCCAATAATTCCAAAAGGTTTATTGCTGTAGAGTAAGCAAGGGTTATATATAGACTGGTCCATTCGCAGCTGATTAACGTGGTGTAAATAGTAGGTCTTAAACTAGTAGTTTCTAGCTTTAGGCACTCTATAAAGTGGCTTTATAACCTTTAGAACGGAGTCCTTATTAATTCCCAATTGTTTGTTTAGCTTATGTGGTGGTTATATATAGAACTTGCGGTTTAGGTTTATAGTAGACTAGATATAGGCTTATAAGATGTCTTAGAGGTAGAATTATATCTGCGGTAGTATAGTAGTAATATAGAGAATTAGCCGCTGGCTAACTTGTTGAATTGTTAATAACTAAGTAAGGACTAGCTCTTTCTCTAAATTGTTATAGGCCTATATAACAAGTTATGATTTCTTAAAGGCTTTATCAGTTCCCTTATTCTTAATCTTATTAACAAACCGTAAATTAAAGAGTCTGACCCCCTTTAGCATATTATGTAGCTTAATAATCTTAAAGATGCCTTTCTTAAGTAGGCCTATAACCTCCTTTTGCTATAAAGCGCTGAACTGGGTATTACCATCGTTCTATAAGTAAATAGTAGTATTAGCTATATCTGCGGTATTATTGTCCTGTAAGTAGATAGCGATATTAGCTATATCTATAATATCACCTGTAAGGGCATCTATGTCTATTATAGCGTCCGTAATAGCCGTGTCTATAACAGCTGTAAGCAATGGGTATTTGCAGGGGCAACCTCTACCTCGCTTTGGCGGTAGCTATGGTTTAGCTTTAGGTAATAATTAAGGTTTAGCTGGTGTAGGTACTGGTTTAGCTAATTTAATAAACTCTTATGGTTTGACTGAGTCTTATAGGTCTAGTAGGTAAGGTTTTACAACTATAGAGCAGAAGGTTGTAGGCCTATTTGGTAACTTTACAATATAGGTCTTACTGTTAACGGTAAGTAGTATGTATAGCCTGTCCTAATAACCGCTTTAGCTAGTGTTGCCTTCTCTCTAGACTAAAATAGGCAAACTAGGTGGGAGGCTATAAATAGCGTTAGTTTGTTGTCCATTTTATGTATTAAGAGCGTTAGCAATCTGTTATTTAGCTTATAGCTTCTAGATTTCTACTATTGCTTTCCTAATAGCCGCAGCTCGCTATATAACTGAAGGTAATAGTGTATCCGATTTAACTATTTAGGGGTAGGCTCTGAAGACTAGGAGTATAGGGACTAGGCCTTCTAGGCTAGCTGTGTTATTAATAGCTTTAAAAGCCATTTATAGGGCTATCTCCTTGCTGATTTTAGGGATTTCAGATATAATAATTTGGTAGGCTTATTATAGCGGACTATGGTAGCGCTCTACCATTTTAATGGAATTGTATAATTTAACTAGAACTGACTTTGTAGTTACTCCTATAGTAGCAGCGTAGTGCTTAAACTCCTTACTAATAAAGTTCTTTCTAGTGTCTGTAGTAATTAAGTCTAGTGGTCCTAAATAGCTGTTAATCTAGCATATTTGTAGAATGTCCTAAGTATGCTTGGTGCTAATATCTTGTAGCTATCTGCCAGCTTGAAATTAAGTTACTTTATTAACTACGTATAGTAGGGGGGAGCCGCTAATATACATAATGTTGATAATAATATTATAGTTAAAATTAACGTCGTCTTATAAGGTGAAGTAAAATCTACTTAAAGATCTGCTAAACTTCTAGCAGTAGTAGCAGAGTCTAGTTAGCTCTTTAATAGCAGATCTATTAGTATTATGGCCGTGGCCAGTCTTATTAAGAAGCTTTTATAGTCTATTAACTAATGGGTAACTAAATTAACGGTGTAGACATTATAGCTTTACATTAGTTAAGTAATAAGGGTTTGTGTTAAAAGACTTAACTAGATAAGACTGTAAAGAGAAGCTCTATATAAGAAACGGGTAGCTAAATCGTCTAACTACTGGCACCTTTTTAGTGTAAGTAATAATAACGTCCTTTAGGTTATTATATTTAATATAGAGTCTATCCATATCTGCTAAGTAAAGTAGGAAAGGAGTATCTGCTTTAATAATATGGAATTGTACCTTGCCTATAGGGCTGTTAACATCTATAGTTCTAATAGATGTAGAGGCTCCAATCCTGAATTAGACAGTTACTTGGCCCTTAGTTAATGTGTTAAGACTTATAGACTTGTCTACAGCCTGTAGGGCTTAGAATTGGCTATAGCCAGCCATAGACTTATGTGAAGCACCTATATTGATTATAATTCCCATAAAGACCGTTAAGGTATATTATGACGCTATAGTTGTGGTTATATTATAGGCAAATGGGTTAGTCTCCGTGTAAGGTTTTGTGGCAGACTCTATAGTAAGTTCTAAAGCCGTAAGCAGGTGTATATAAGCCTTATTAGCTAGCTCTACGCTTATAGAGGTTGCTTCCTCTATGGTGAGTATTCCAAAGGTGGTAGTATAGGCAGAACCATTGTTAGGTTCTCCGGTATTGCTCCTAGAGTTATCAGCGTCTTATATATAGGCTTTAAAGTTTAAATCTTTATCTTTATCTCTTTTACAAGCAGTAATATATTACTTAAAGTGGTTATTAAAGTTACCCTTATTATAGCCCTTGATATTAATAAAGCGTCTCCTATAGTTATCTCTGGACTAACTACGCTCCTCTTTTAAGTATTTCTATAAACAGCAGTCCTCCTTCTTGCAGATGTAGCACTTGGCCTTTAGTCTGCCATTGGTTCTATAAGAGCGATTGCTGCCGTAGCAATTGGTGTTTTGGTCTTAACTCTGGTTGTTTTAATGGTAGCGTTAATCCGTAAAAAAGGCTTAGTAAGATGGTCTTATTAGGGCCTGTAAGGGGTGTTCTTTTTCCCACGCAACAATAGAGGATTGTAGTTTGCTAATTAACTAAGAAAGGTCTTTTAAAGGGTTGGAGACAGTAATATAGCATGCTGGCACTCCCTAGTAAGCAGTAACTAACTTATTTATAAGGATGCAGTTTATACAGAAGTCTGGGTGTAGTCCATGACGTTGCTTTAGCAGTTTGTCTATAAGCAGTTGGAAGTTCTAATAGATTAACTTATTAGGGTTCTTGTCCATAACTCCTTAGAGGGTTATACTATTCTACTCTATAAAGTTCTTATAGTAGTATTCTGGCCCTTTAAAGAACTGTTGCATATGGTTATAGGCTTTAGTAAAAGGTCTTAACTTAAGGTTGCTGTTGTAGTAGTGGTCTTAAGCAAGCCCTTTTAGCATGCTAGGGAATGCCACTGCGTAGCCTTCTGGTAGTAAGCTAGATCTCTTGCAGATATTGTAGAAGATAGTTAACTTAAAGTTAAAGCTGTCGCTGACTCTATTGTACTTTTAGTTATCCGTATAGATCTTTGCAATTATGGCTACCTCCTTATTATATCTAGGTCCTTGCCTAGGTCCTTGCTCCACGCTAGGCGCAGTTGGTTTAGGTGGTGTATATATGTGTAGCTGCTGCGGTTACTGCGGCTGCTACTAGGTAGCGATTGGTGTAGCTTGCTGGGGTGTTATAGGGGTAGGTATCTGCGTTCTAGATGGCGTTGTAGCTATAGCTATAGGCTAGGCAGGTAGAAGAATAAGTGGGGTAGGAGCACCAGTTGCTAAAGGGAGGGTAGAGGCAGTTGCCGCAGGTAATAATTGCTGATTCTGCGTCTGTAGGAGTTAAGTGAGAAGGGTAAGCAGTTAATCTTAGGTAGAGGTAGGTGCAGCTTGCTGTTGGGTAGCAGCTAGTGCAGCTTACTAGGGTATAGATTGCTGGGGCGGAGGCGTAAATATAGGTGTTTGTATACCAGATGGTGTTGTAGCTATAGGCTAAGCTGATTTAGGGGTCTATAAGACTATAGCAAGCGTGTCTAATTTAGGGTTGAGTTGATCTTGCAAGGTTATTGTAATTATTAGCTTTACCTCTATAAGGGCCGCAATGAGCTCCTTATCCATCCATTTGTAAAACTCTTCTTTATTAGCAACGTCCGTTAGCACCTTACTAAGGGAGTATCTCTTATCTTGCTTAACAATATATACTCCTCTCTTAACCAGGTATTTACGGATTCCCATTCTAGTATTGGATTGTACTCATATAAAGAGCTTTGGCGTAAAGTCCTTAAAGTCTTCCTAAAACACTGTCCACAATGAATAGTCTATAAGGTTGGATTGTGTGTATAGGTACATCTTAGTCTCCATATACTCCATTAGATTGTTATTTATAGCCATCTCTAAGTTAATTCTGTTGCCGTACTTGGCAATTCTCTCCTTCTAATTAATTTCCATATTGTTGTATTATAGTTTGAGGTTGAGGTTGAGGTTAAGGTTAAGGATGTTGAGGTAAGGGTGTTGAGGTGTAGGGGTGTGTATGTACTTTACAGCCATTGGGCCTGTAAAGTGTTCTTAGCAAGACTACTATTCTCTTAGCGATTTATTGTATTGGCTGTAAGGCCAGTACAAATTCTCTTAAGCTTAAGGGAGGTTGTAATCTTCTCCAAGTAAAGATACAATTCTCTAGGCGATCTGACGCGTCAGCAGTTAAGCTAATACGTGGTTTCAAGCTTTGAGGGTGATGTAGCTTTCTCCTTTAATTGAAATAGACAAGGCTAGGTAATCCGTGTACTGTTTCTAGTACAGTTCTTAAGCTCTAGCTTATTGCGTATTTCCTGATCTATACATTAACTGATTAGTGTCGGTACACTCGCATTATTAATGTGCACGAATATCACTTGTAGTGGTACGTGTGCGGTGTTGAAGTTGGTAGTTATTGATGTCTAGAAATAGGGGTTTGCTCCAGGGTTAGATTAGCTAGTCTCGCTTTGTGGTCCCGTAACCACGTCACATAACTAACATTCCGACATTAAGATTAAATATTATTTAAAAGTAGTAGAACTACATTAATTACGGACCGCTTTTTTCTTCCTCCTAGTTATAGGCTTTAAAGTAAGCTAGTTATACTTAGTATATCTAATAGCCAGCCAGCTGTGAGCTTTAGCCTTTATAGCTAACTAACTACGTTAATTAGATCGCTCGCTGTCCGCTAACTATTACGCTATTAGCTAGCTATCCTAATTAGGTAAATAGTAGAGCTAGTAGAGCCTTTAGTAGAGCTCTAACTTAGTTTTAGCGCGTACTATATTTAACTAAAATTTTACTAATCTATAATAATTTTAGCTTAGAGCTAGACTCTATAATTAATTTCCCTAACTACTAAAGCTTTACTAGAGGCTCTATATAGAGCTCTACTAAAGAGGCTCTATAAAGCTCCCTTAAAGCTCCCTTAAAGCTCTATATAGAACTCTACTAAAAGCTTTAACTTATTACTAAATCTTACTACTAAGGCAGCGAGCTGCTAGCTAGCTAATGTTTTATAGCTAAGCTCGCTAACTACTTATATCATTAGCCTTTTAATAGTAACGCTAACAATAATGCTAACTCTTAGATATACTAGTAATACTAGCTAGATATTTTAATCTAGTAGTAAAGATCTTCTCTAAAGTCTTTTCTGTATACTTTAATAAGTAATAGTCTTCCTTATTTACTTTAGAGAGAATAACTTCCTAAGCTTTTCTTTAAATCTTTAATTAATAGCCTAAGGTAAATAGATTTCTATAGATTCTATATAAAAGATCTTCTATAATAAGGTAGGCTTTTATAAAATTATTAAGGATAGTTTATCTAGCCTTAAGGCTTTTTTATTAAAGCTAGAGAAGATTAATTATTTAACTTTTATTTTCTTTAATTTTAGCTATTTCTATTATCTACAGTATAGTACTTATACTTTATAGGGTTAATAAAAGGAGGGTTTAGTAATAGAGTAGTTATAAAAGCTTTGTACTAATTTAGTAGTTCTATTCTTACTATACTATAAACTAGGAATTATTTATAATATTTTCTCCTTTATATATTTTAAGGCGGTAAAGACCTCTTTTCCTTATACTTTTCTAGGAAATTATTCTAGTAGCTAGGTTTAACTTCTCTTATTATATAAAAGTATTAATTTCTAGCCTTTTTATAGGTTTCTAATCTGGAACTTCTAGTTAGTTATTTATGTTAAAGTTTTTCTAGTTTTACACTATTTTATTATTTCTATAAAAGCTCTTTATTCTACTATAGTTTAG
>Ga0307507_10005963_pt1 | contig 19319 bp, 9 predicted proteins | sample 7_EM_MG_FD_207223 | JGI IMG/M metagenome (GOLD analysis project Ga0307507, IMG submission 207223) | Populus trichocarpa ectomycorrhiza microbial communities from riparian zone in the Pacific Northwest, United States - 7_EM | ecosystem: Host-associated > Plants > Roots > Unclassified | place... | reverse complement strand
CTAATAAGTACCCATGAGTTGGAGCGACCGTCTGATTGGCTTACAAGTTCCTGTGGCTCGGGCGGGAGCAGGGGGGTAGCCGCCTCCTCAAATTCCTCGGCGAAGCGGATAAGTCAACTGAGATAATGGAATAAAGCCAGTCTGCAAATGAACGTGCTCTTATAATATAGTGTAAATAGGTGCACTTTCATCTTGGTAGTCACGCTATGTAAGCTTCAATCTTTTCCTAGACACGCTTTTACCCAAAGCACCGCAGACTACTTGCCAAAAGTACAGTTTATACCTACACATCTATCATGCCTAAAGCACTTCAACTCATTCTCCAAATTCAAATGGCCTCAATACTGATAAGATGTGCTCGTTCATTCAGGTATGACAGAGATGGTCCGCTATCTCCCGGTCCCCCCGCCTTTCACCCGTTTCGCCGGACGATACGTAGATGATGCCTTCGGCGTTGCCGCAGGCTGGAATTTTTTTATCTTTGAAGCTATACTGGTACCATTTGAAATAGTGGCATATAATGTAATCATTCATTATTGGAGCGATGTCGTCCCTGCAGGAGGAACAATTTCGATTGTAATCGTGTTTTATGCGTGAATCTTTGAAAAGGCCCCTACTTCTCGAACACCAGAGATTTCTGACATGGCTCCAGCGCAATCAATCTCCTAGCCGTGAAGTGGTATGGCGAATCTGAGTTCTGGGCCGCTCTCGGCAAAGTGCTTCTTATCATCGGCCTGATCATCTACACCTTCATCACAATGCTCGGCGGCAATCTTCTACACGACCGCTTTGGCTTCCGCCTCGCCATATGTCGTCGCCATGAACAGACTCTGGATCCACGTGCTGCCGGACATCGTCAACGCCACGGTGCTCGCGTTGGCCTTCTCGGCCGGGAACAGCTACGTCTACTGCGCGTCGCGCTCGCTGTTCGGGCCCGCGCTCGAGGGCAAGGCGCCGCGCTTCCTGACCTGCTGCACGCGGCAGGGCGTCCCGATCTACTGTGTGCTGGTCGTGCTGGGCCTGGCTCTGCTCTCGTCCTTGTAGGTCTCGGAAAACACGGCCGTTGTGCTGTAGAGGTTCGTGAACCTCGTCACGGCGTCGCAGCTCATCAATTTCAGCGTCATGCGCTCCACGTTCATCCGCTTCAACAGGGCGTGCGATGCGCAAGGCCTTGATCGCAAAACGTTGCCGTACAAGGGCTTCTGCTAGCCGTATGCCGCGTGGTATGGACTGACAGGGTGTTTCGTTATGACATTCGTGGGCGGCTATACGGTGTTTTTGAAGGGTAACTGGGGCGTGCTGACATTCCTGTTCTCGTAAGTGTTTGAGGGTGACTCTGGCAGGCTTCATCAATGACATGGTGCAGGTACACGGTGATCTTCGTGTTCCCGGTTCTTTACCTTGGATGGAAGATTACCAAAAAGACGAAGTTCAAGTCCTCGCTGGAAGTGGATCTGTACCACGATCTTGAGGAGATTGAAGAGTACACGAGAAACTTTGTTCCGAAGCCGAATAAGTAAATCATTCTCCAGCGTCTAGGTAAGGATTGGGGGGCTGAGATCGTGACCTTGTAGGAACTGGGCCGATAAGTACTTTAACGAGGTTTTTAGCTAATTCTTGGCTTTCGCGCGGTCTTCTAGGTGTTGGCGGGGGTTTTTGCGATCTGCACATACCTGAAATAATCCTGATCTAGAATCGTGGCTGAGGACTTTGATCGCTATATAAGATCACATATGTTATTCAAGGGTCTAAGGGCGCGTTCGGTTGCAATCTGGAGGCCTCAGATTCAGGTCAGAATCCGTTGATTCGGAGTGATTTTGCCTGCACAGCCTCAAAATTTTGATGTTTCTCTCACCGTTCAAAGAACGCTAGAATTGCACGCTAAAAGAACACTAAGAATTGGCAACTTTACCGTATGAAGCTTCTGAACTGAAGGTCTTGGCGTCAGTTCAATATGGAGGTCTGGGTTCCAGATTTCAGGTTCAGGTTCAATCTGAAGCCTCCAGATTGCACACGCCCGTGCTTTTACAAAGCCACAAACGCGTACCAAATTAAGAAGGAATGCGTCCTTTCTGCTGGAAGAAAGTACGGATCAACCTCAGATTGAAAAAGCTCCAGATTGCAACCGAACACGCCCTAAGAGGCCAGATTTTCATGAGGGTGCTTGCGCTGGCTCGCTTTGATGCTGTTAGTAATATGATAAAATCAAAACAGTCCCCAAGAAGAGTGAGCATGTACCTTAAAGGATATCAGTTTGTGAAGATTTGTCAAAGTCCAGGCTTTGCGGCATATTTGCAATGGCAAAGGCAGGCTAAAGTTCGAAGCACCTACTTCTCAACTTATTGCTGAAAACTATTAATTGGGAAACTATTGTCTCGACTCCGTCTCTTTCTAGATAAACCTCATGTAACAGTGAACACCAATTTAAACCAAAAACGTGGGTATCTCTTCAAGTAAAAGTGACTTTCGCTTCTCGTCCCGCTCTTTACTGGCTTTCCCGGATTTCTGCTTTGCTAATCGCTCCCCATATCCAAATTGAGTTTTGCGCTTAGGAAAATCAAAATCGCCCAACAAGTCTATCGCGGAGCTTCGACCAGGTCTACTTGCCATAGATCGAGAGGACAGGGAAGACGGCGAGGCCTTCGTCGAGGAATTACGCAGAGCAGTAAACTCTTCGGGTGTTAATGCTGGATCGGGTGGCCGGTCACGGTGTGGCTCATATTGAGAAGTCCTTGTGCTTTCAAACGATCGTTCCCGTGGGTGGTGCATTTTCTTTGGCTTTCTGAGAGGAACCCGGAAGTGCGAAGGGCCATCAAGATCATCATCACCATCATCGTCAGATGTGTGAGGTCTTTCGATTTCCCGCGCCAAGCCGGCTAATCCAGAAGGCCGTGATTTACTCGAGGTGGACGTAGATTTCTCTTGTGATACGCGAGGTGGTGATGGATGGGCCTTTGCAAAACCCGCTGCGGCCCTTGTATTTGCCTTTGCACCTGTTCTGCTTGCTAGCAACGCAGATGACGCTGGAGGACGGTTCATCAAGCCGGCTAAACGAGGATCTTGCATCCATGGCGTGTCTGATTCGCCCTTAGTGATGGCCTGGAGCACTTTCCTTTGGGAACTTGATTTTGCATCTGCCTCCATGCGCTTAGCCGTTTCTCCTACCACTTTGGTATTTGATGCGACCGGACGCATGATATTCCTCATCACGGATTCATTCTGTGTCCTAACGAGTTCCTTCAAGCGCTGATATTCAGCGCGATGCAGGTGCTGTGTGAATAAGTTTGCTGTCTCCAAGAATTCATCTTCTACCATGACCCAGGCATCGTCGGCATCCACACCCTCTTTCATGGATCTGTTCCATGATTAGTCGTTGCCCCCTCAGGTTTCTGCGCGACATCAAACCTACTCTAAAGAAGGTGGAGATATATCCGGCGCCAGAATAGGCGAAGACGACGGTTGCCGATCTAAGTCAGCTTAATAAAACTTCTACAAGAAACTGGGTTAAGTAGCCACGTACCACCTCTCCTATTTTCTCTATATGTAGCTGATGCGCTACTCGAGGGGCTCTCTTCGTTCAGATCTGAAGTCTGAACCCTGGGTCGTTTGACAGACTTGGGAGTGATATTCGCTTTAGTTGTAGTTTTTGTGTTCTGGTTAAGCCACGGCAACTTTCGAGGCATTCTAGCAGTGGAAGGAGACAGATGTTGTCATAATATATTAGGGAACTCGCGTTGGTTAGGTAAGGGAAAGAATTCTTTCTAGAAATATGTCTCCAAGACTTAAGCAGTTATCCCTTAACCCCACGAAGTAAGTGGTCCGTGCAGAACGCCAGAATCCAAACAACGCGTGCAGTCGATTGCGTTGATCTAATCGGCTGATTCTTATGCGTGGACGAATTTCAGCGGGCTAAGGGATAGCTCTGAGGTTTGTCGTTCACGACTAGTCACAACGCGGAGTGAATACGCGAGTCAGAGATGACAGGGCTTCGGGTGGCGGATTTACGATATCCCGGTATATCTTTTATCGATAATTAGCGACTCACGTGGCCAGTGTTTGTTGGAACCTTGGAGAAGGGCTGAGACCAAGTCAACATCTTGCACCTTGCGCCCTTCTGTCATTCGAGGCAATAGTAGCGTCTGGAGCACCATCATGGTCTGTCGCCATAACTAGCACGAAGACCTTGTTGTCCTGTTTCATTTCTTTCCTTCCTATCCAAAGTATCAAATCTTGCTTGAAACCATTGCTGCAAGCTTCGCCCTGCAGCTATGGTGGCTTATAGAAGTGGAGTTGTTTTTCCTTAATCACTTTTCTTTACTCTTTCTGCTGCAATGACTTCGTTTTTCCGTACTCCTGATGAGATTACGTCCTCCTCGGGAGATTCGAGTGCTTCTGAAGAAGGTGAAACTCATGATGCTTTTGTTGAAGGATCCGAGGGCTTGTACAAAGTCAAAACGCTCAACACAAATAGGACAGAGGAGGACGTTTTGCGCGCAAATCCAACTTCGGTTACGAGTGATACCAACCGCCGCAAAGACCTTCTAATACACGCTCTTCTCGAGGACAAATGCCTGAGAGATGCGGAAGAACAACTCTCGAAAAGCAAGGATGATTCGGAAGTTCAGGTTCTCGCCAATGCCAAATATCGCTCCATCTCACAACAATTTGCGGAACATCTCAACATTGACTCAGCCTTTGAAGCGGATGAGATGCGTCATAAACGTGCCGCTGTTCAACAAGGACTGAAAGTTCTATCGCAGAAACACACTATCGACAATGGAGCGAACGCTTTGAGTGGATCCCTACAACTGGTGCCAAGCGTCGTTAGTAATAATGCCCTGCTCAACAACTTTCGAAATCTACTTGCCCCCCCTAGTGTATCTCGCCCGTCAACTCCCGGTCCGCAATCAGATACAATTTTAAGTGCTGTGCCCACAGCCCTTCAATCGCTCATCGAAAATCATCCTGATCTTCACACGACCCGATATGTCAGAGATTTTGATGAACTAGGTCTCATTGGTAAAGGTGGATATGGTAAAGTCTTTAGAGCGACACACAAGGTTGATGGTTTTCAGTATGCGGTTAAAAGGATTGCTCTAAATCCTGCACGCATGAAAAGGATTAAAGAAGGGGGCAAGGAAGAACTGGATTGTCTTCTCGAAGAGGTACGCACGCTTGCCCGGCTCGATCATTGTAATATCGTCCGGTATCATCATGCTTGGTTGGAATACTCACCAGGAGCTACAAATGTGTTGTCAAATTTCGATTCCGATCGTAAGTTGCTGGAAGCACCACCTATCCGGCCGCAGGATGCCTCATCGAAATACACTCTTTACAGCACGGACGACGATCACCATATCTCAACTCTGAGTGGCGGGACCAACGAAGATATCAATGCAAATATCATATTCGAGCATAGTGGTCACGGTTTAGATCCATACTCCGGTGCTACAGCTGAGGAAGGCAACTCTATTTCCAGCGACGTCTTCCTTCGACCCGCCAGCAGTAAGGCCCGTCGGCAAAGCCATGCCACAATCTCATCCTCTCAGTCAAAGAAAAGCGTCCTTCAGAGCATCGGGGACGATGATGATGATGATGAAGTGGAGACAATCCCAAGGGACCGTCATACTTTTTCTAATCATTCGACATCCTTCTACAACGAGACGGTCATCTCTCAGAGGTATGATTCATTAATGCTACATTCGTTCTAGGAACAGCAAAAAATGTACGTAATACGCTTCCTTATACAGATTCTAATATTATCTTAGCGATATCCATATCCCCTTTCAAACACCGGGCGCCTTTGAGCCTGTCATGACCCTCAACATCCAAATGTCCTTGCATCCAATTACTCTAGCTAAATACTTGTCTGCGGAAGTCGGTCCACCAAGGTTTGTCAAGATGCTTGTCCTTATTAAAAAAATCTAATCTAAAGTTTTATGACTTAGGTCTATGCAATCCTCTCACGCTAATGAGGATATCGCAAAACTCCGACATTGCTTCCATCCCAAAATCTCACTACAGATTCTTCAAAAGATCTTGAAAGGTGTTCAATACCTTCATGTACAGAATGTGGTACATCGCGATTTGAAGCCAGCTAATGTATTTTTGTCAATTTATCAAAGCTCACTCCGTCCGTCCGGTTGCATCGACATATCAACCTGTAAAGAGTGTGGCTGGCGTGAGCAAGAGTCTATCTACATCAACCCTCGAATCGGGGATTTCGGCCTCGTAACAACGCTCGCACAGCCAGACGCTCTTCCTCCACAAGTAGCTTCAAGGGCTGTTGGAACCGAGTTTTATCGTCCTCCAGTTTCTTCAGGAATCTCTAGTGAGAAGTTGGATGTATTCGCGTTAGGGGTTATTGCATTTGAGTTATTGCATAGATTTGACACTAGTACGTTTCTTCCATCTCCCACATCTGAACTCGCTAATTGTTCAACACAGAGATGGAAAGATACAAGACACTCAGTGAGCTAAAATCTGGACGACTTCCAGAAAATTTTGCATCAACTATGGGTGAATGTGGTCTGGATATCGAAGAATGTATCAGAGGTATGATTTGTGGCGATGAAAGGAAAAGGCTGTCCTGCAGGGAGGTCAAGGAAAGACTTACGAAGATCACCAATGCTCTTGAATTATCTATAGACGGCTCTGAGGTACATAGAGAAAATGAGTAATTTCTAGACTCTTGGTCTGGATATTTACGGGTAGCCTGGGCTTCGAATTAGAGATTTACTTTAGGGAGTAACTAGGAATTGAAAGGTTGAGTCCTTTCCAAAGCACTTTTTGGCATAACTCCACTCTAAAAGATAAAACGAATGTAGAAATTCCTAGGATTGCGAAGGCACAGATCGTTGGGTAAGGCTAGTGCTGCTTCCCACTTGCTCGTCAAACAGCTTGTTCAAATCATTCACTTGTGAAGATGAGTTTCACCAGCTTAATAACTACCTAGAAGACAGTGATCTTTTTGGACTGGAGTGGAGTGGATTTCACGTCACTGCTTCCCTCTTCGCCACTGCTTTCCTTTTCGTCATTACTTTTCTTTTCGTCATTGCCTTCCCTTTCGTCGCCGCTCTCCTCTTCGCTGCCGTGGTTCTCTTCGTCGCCTTGTGGGGAATTCAACGCTGTGGCTGTGGCTTCGCTGGCGGCCTGATCTCCGGTTGTCAGCTCAAATCCACTCCAGTCCAAATTACTTGTAGTTTAGCTCATTCCTAAATGGGACCAATGCTTGCCTACCAAGGCTCCACTCCACTCCGACTTTAATCCGGTCCAAAATGATCACTGCTTGAAGATGTTCCGACTGAGCACTCGGCGCAGTCTTTACTATATCTATAGGCAATCTTTGAAATATTAACTCCAGGTGCTGTAGGCCTTTTATTCTAGCGCTTGCCAAACCACAGTCTTATAATATAATTACTGGTCGTTTACACCTCTGATCACCCTCACCACATAACCACTCTACTCAATCCGCCGAAAGTTCCTAAGTAGAACTAAACCATCTAAGTTATCCGCTTCCAGGCCCTGACGAAAACGCATATACAGATGGCAGCAGGGTGGACCACACATCCTACGTTCCAGAATATTTTATTATACACTCACCTTGTATAGTAAGAAGAGCGCGCGGGTCATCTGGCTCCAGTACCGGCACTTGAAGAAGCGCGCACTGCAACCAGCGCTCTCCGAGCAATGAGCACACTTTTCAGCAGCACGACTCCTAAGTAACCTATATATCCTTAACAAGATGTTCTCCTGCTACAGACGATACGCTTAGACACTGGAGACTATTCTGTTCTCGCGCGGCAGGAGTCCGCTGCAAGAAAGCAGTACACGCGACTAGACAGTCAGCCTGTTTGATATCAAAGTGATGGTAGCTAAGATAAAGATTAGACCGGGAATACGCAAAAGATCAAAATTTCATTGGGAACTGTCGGAGTCGAGAGTTTCGTTGTCGGTTGGGCGATCCCGTCCTCCGAAATGTGGCTGGGTGGCTGACAGCGAGGTGGCTGGGGAGGCAGGAAAAATAGACAACGCCCCACAAATCCAAAACAACCCGGACAGCGAATAACGCCTGACATCCCAGCCATGGAAATAACTTACTGGCTCATTAAAGATGTGGCTATTCTATGAGTTTAGCCCTTCAATTAGGTCGCCATGACAAGAGGTTGGTTGATACTCACCACCTTCATTCGCACTGGTCAGAACAACAACTCAACCTCCAGCGCCTCGCCTAGGACAGCCTCAGCCCAGCACAAATGGCCTGCATGGCTGAAAAGGCGCCGTATGAGAGGGTTGAATCTACGTGATGTGCTGTTGACTAATAATTAACGCCATTCATCTTCGTATCCCATCTATTCAGCCCTTGACCATACATATAAAGAGCCCTTGTCTTCTTTCCTGGTTTCGTTCTCTATCAACCACAGCAATCAATCATATTCCAGTCCTCTTTTATCCTGGTTACTCAATCCCCTCTTGAAGTACATATCCAAAGGTCACATTTGCCTTTATCCTTCTCTTACTTGTCAACTTTCCTCGCATTTCACTATGCAATACACCGCTATGTTGCTGGCTCTTGCAGCCATTGCAAAAGGATCACCATTCCCACAAGGGGTCTCAATGGCTATACCACCAAAAGCTTCAGCGCCGGGTGGGTGCTCATCCAGCTACAGTGGTTCATTCGGTATCGCTGTGGTGAACATAACTTCTAGTAGTAACATCACCTCGACAACTATGTAAGCTGCAAAAGACCACTTCAAATTTTTTTGTCCTCTGAAGCTGACACATTTAGGAAATCTATTACTCCAGTAACAACTTCCGCCCCGGTTATTACCCCGAAAATTATCATATCATCAACTGCACATTCGGCGGCACCAGTATCACAGATATCAGAGTAAGTATGCAGCCAAAGTTGTGTAGAGATCTCAAGCACTAATAGGAGCCAATAGTGGGCAACCGCAAGTAGCAACGACTCTTGCGTCGATATCCGTTCAGCCCGTCTCACAAATTAGCGATGGACAGCCTCAGGTAGCAACGACCCCTGCTCGCGTCTCAGTCCAACCCGTATCCCAAATAAGCGATGGACAGCCTCAAGTAGCAACAACTCGTGCTCCTATGTCCGTTCAAATCGTGTCGCAAATTAGCGATGGACAAATTCAAGCCCCCACCACCGCCACCATCCCACCCGTTAGCCAGATCAGCGACGGCCAAATTCAAGCGCCGGGCTCTACACTCTGTACTTCGACTGTTTCCGCGGTCTCTCAAATCAGCGATGGACAGCCACAGGCTCCGTATCATACCACCGCATCAAAAGTCAAACGCTACGCTTTCCCGCAAGCCACTCCTTCATCTTCTCCACAACTAGTTGGCTGCGCCGGCAATGGTACCCTCACACTAACACTCGATAACGGTGTTCTAAAAGATGGCCAAGGACGGACCGGGTATATTGCGTCGAACTATCAGTTCCAATTCGATAACCCACCACAGGCTAGTGCCATTTACACATCCGGCTTCTCTGTGTGCGGCAACGGAAGTTTGGCGCTAGGCGGGTCTGCTGTGTGGTACCAATGCCTCTCAGGACAGTTCTATAACCTCTATGATCGTTACTGGGCGCCGCAATGCCATGCGGTGTTGATCGATGTGCTTTTGCTAAAGAACTGTTCTTAGAGCTGATTAATGGTAACCATGGGGAGATGTATTGTATGTAATGATTAAGAAAGGGGTAAACGGGTTCAATGGCGGCGCACTGGCATACATTAATGGGTAGGTAACTTCATGGGATAGACGTACTGATGATATGATTTCAATGAGACATAGATAACTAATGGATATGACAATTAAAGACATTTTAACTGAGAAAGTACAGTGAAATGCAAGGTCTTGATTACATTGGCCCTTGTTCTCTGGATAAGCATCAAACATTGACCGCCAATCGTGATTATGTTATATTCTGACTTGCGCCACCACCTTTTCGGACTGTCGTGCGTCGAGAGCAAGCTTCCCACAAAATTCAGTGTCTCTCCACCTTACTCTTCCTAGCTATACTTCTCTCTCCCGGAAGCATCAAGAATCGTTTACTACATTCAGCCTAAGCGTGTCTCATCCGTAGTTACAATGCTAGTCATTGCCAGCCCTAATATTAAAGCCGTCATCACCTCGAACCAGTCAACCCGAGATCTTCACAAGCATAACGCCTTTCAGCTACCCGACAGCTTAAAAAAGGCTCTGAGCAGGTCTTGTATCCAACCATTTAGTACATGGCCAATCCCAACTTACCGGAAATAGCCCCCACAACTCCGAACGCCGGCTGCCCCGGTATTCTCCCACTTTTCTCGCAATATAAATTCTCTTCAAATCAATACCATGTCAACTATGAGCATGTAGATTCTTTGATATTGTCATCAAATCAGACCAATCCTACTCCCCCTTAGTCTTCCAGGATTTAACGTGAATATAACCTAACAGAAAACAACCACAGCTGTATGTATGTTACGATAAGACATCAATTTTTACATGTTTGGAAATAATTTATGCCCCGGTCGATTACATTGTGGCCAACAGTCAGCACTCAACGAGCGATAGACCCCTACCGCTGACTGACTGCGTTAATCAAGTCGCTCGCTACGCTGGATGTATATGCGCTGACTGTCAGCGCGCTTATCCTAATCGGGTAAATTATATAGACGTGGTAGAATTATAGAGTTGAACTTTAGATTTCTGGCAGCACCTCAGTATGTACAAATATTGATGTTGCCCAGTCTTAATCTATCATAATTGACCTTGTATAGTGTTCAAAAACCGTCGGATTCAGTCAGCGCGCCGCGGAGGCTTCAAAGGAGGTAGTGACGTCAGTGGTGAGGATTTGGATTTTGTCTATTTAATTTGGGAGTGTCTTCAACTGTAAGGGGAGTAGAAGCGGTAGATTTGCAACGGCTGCGGGCTGGCGAAGAGCTTAATTGGCGTAGATTGTAAGTTTGATGAGGAAGGAGTAGAGGAAGAAGCTCCACTGCTTAGCTGATAGGTATTGTAGGGTGTATTGCATATTATTGTGTTAATAAAGAGGTTGATATTGGTGGGTAGACGCGTCCAAATACACTATATCCCAGGGCTTCCCAACCGAATTTTAGCCGAATATCCATAATTTATTCTAAAAAGTCTACCAAAAAGCTTATCTCAGAATCTCAGCCGCTCTGCAGAGGAATTGTGGCGGTTGCATAACTCAGCACCTACCAACCCCCTGCAACCCCCGAATTTCTCTGCGAAGCGTCTAAGAGCTTATAGGCGCCTTTGGTATAAACCGGTCCCTTTTTTAACTATAGGTTATTTTTAAATAGCCATAATAGGGCTAATCTAGCAGCTACGGTCACAGTACGCAATATAATTAAATTCTAATCTGTTCTACTTATATATTCTAATTATTCTAACTAGCCAACCCGCGTATTAGGGGGCGAAGTATAGCCTTAAAGTTTAGAGATTAAATTTTAAAGCTTATCCTAGCCTCTTTACTCTTATAACTATACTCTACTACTATCCCATGGAACGCCGGCGTCCATCTAGAAGTGGTCCGTGCGGAACATCAAAAATACGCGTACAGTGTATGTGGATTCAAGCAATAGATTTTTATCAACCATACCTTCTAAACGTACTTCTAATGATATCGATCTTGTTGAACCGACCTAATATCGAGTTGATCCAAATCGCAAGGTAAAAGAACCTCCCCCACAGCCCTGGCCTCTGCCTGCTTCTTCACATTCTTCGAATCACGGAGCCTTGATATTATTGGCTAGTTCTTATCGATAACAGATGGACGCAAATCGGCGTTCCAAGGGATAACTTAGGTTACCCTAATACTTTAGGAGCTACTTCTTAGTACTATTAAGAAGTAACTCCTAAAGTATTAGGGTAAACCAAGTTATACTAGTGGAGTATAGTCGTAAGGGGTTAGGGGCTATCTATTATAAGGGTATAAACTACCCCTATTTTCCCTTAGACCCTTAGTAAGGAATTACCTCGCACGTGCCTTGTTGCTAAGTAATTATGCCTTAGTACTCTCTAATTGGCTAGCCCAAGGGGTCTCCCTTGGCAGAACTTCATACCTAAATATTGTGCAGAGGTAGATTCCTTACCAAGAGTCTAAGGCACCCGAGATAACAAAAAGCTTTAAAACACCACCAAATTGATACTTCCTTACCACCCATGCAGCGAGCCGACGGCTCTCTGCATGTGACTGACCGCCAGTGTGTCCAACAGTCAGCTAGCTGCGAGCTTCAGCTTTTATAGCTGACTGACTGCGTCAATTGGACCGCTCGCTGTCCGCTGACTGCGAGGTAAGGTACGCTGACTGTCACGCTGTCAGCTAGCTGTCCCAATTAGGAAAGTTATATAGACTTTATGGTGTTTCATTGCGGATTTTTGGCAGCACCTCTCTATGTACAAATATTAACGTTGCCCGATTAAATCCAACCCCAATTTACCTAAGATAGTATTCAAATATAGCCAAATTCGTCCTGCGCGCCCATAGAGGTTTAAAAAGGTAGAACGATTAGTGGTGACATTAGTGACAAGGTTAGAAAGAAGGCATTGGTGAGGGCTCCGGAGGCTCTATTTCTATGTCAGATTTAATTAAATATAAAGCTCCATTAAATATATCTTACCAAGCTGGCTTTTCTGCCTCTATAGTTGGCTTATAGCCAGTAAGATTAATATCCAAACTTGTATAATTACAGCACCTGTCGTACCGAACGCGTGCTTACGCGTACGGTACACCAACTACGCGTTTACGCGTTCGGTGCACTAACTACCCGCTTACGCGTCTAGTGCACCCCTGAAGCACTGACTAATCAGGGGGAGGTCGCATTAGTATATAGACCACGTAGTCTGCTTTAATACAAGAGACAGTCACCATCCAAACAAGCATATAATACTACGTGTATTTCGTGCCCGTGGATACAACTCACTCGTGCTATTAAGTTAGTACGAACACTAATCAGTAAGCGCGTACAGATCAGCAATCACTTAATACCTCCCCCTAAGCGATATATACGACAGCGACCACCCGTTTAGACTCCTAGTACGACCTGCTAAAAGGTCAGAAGTTGGGGATTATAGACTTATCCCCAACTCTGTATACTTATTTAAGTCTTAGTACGGTTTACCAGAAGTTATAGACGCGAATACAGACCTATATAGAACCCCTATCCTTAACCCCCTTAAACCTTAAACCTCTTCGGACCTTTTACGGAAAACCCCTACCCTCCTGTAAACCATTACGGACCCATTAATTAATTTTACGGACTATTATAAGACCTCCCCTACCCGTTATAAGCTGCTACCACCCGCTACGCACCACACTACACTATAGTATGGCAGACATTAGCAAGCAAGTCAGCAAAGGTTAAAAGAAGTGGAGATAAGGAGTCAATGTTACGTCTATAAACAACGTTAACAACTATATTAGTTTCAAAATCCTTAAATATAAACACTTTAAGCTTATAAATAATAACCTATAGGAGCAATACCAGGAAGACTTTATAGACTTTACAGAAGCTATTTTTAAGGCCTGCAACCCTATTACCATCCATAAACTATGAACCCTTTTATATAACTAAGGTGTATGGGTTAAAAGGAATAAATGAGTTACTATTATATAGTCCTTATACAACACAATACACAAGAAGGACTAAACGGAATAGATTAAAGAGGAAATCCTAGACTAGTTCTAAGAAACTAAGGAACTCTTTACTTCTTTTAAACTTAATATAATTGCTAGCTTTATACCTAACCTACTTAATTAAATATGTCCTATAAACCTAAGCGACTTCAGACTTGATCTTATTAGCCAAAATACACCCTACTCTTAAGTTACGGATTACAACACCCCTGTAAACCAAATTACGGACCAAATTACCCCTACTATTTAAGTTATAGATCCGCAAGTTATATACCCATAAGCTACAGATCCGTAAGTTATAGATCCGCAACCTACCTAAGTAAAGACCTATAGTAAGGAGCTAGCTAACCTAGCTAAGCTCTATACCGACAAATCTAAGTACAGCGGTGAAAATAATAATTTTGACTTTAAACTAACCATCTTTACGGACCTCTGCTAGAAGGCTAATATCCCTAAATAAGAGTTTAGCTAAGCCTACTCTACTATACTGCGCGGCCTAGCACTTAACTACTACTATACCAACCTTAAGAGCAACCCCCTTGGTGTCCCCTTTAATAAGCTATACAAAGCTACCCGCAACTACTTTAAAGGACCGGAATATAGGCGTAATATCCTTACCTAATGGAATGTGACTAAGCTATGGACCGTAATTAACAAGAATACCGAAAAATTGACTATAGAGTGTCTGCAAATCCTTATTAAAGACCTCCGGCACCTATAGCACGGCCTTAACGCCAAGCTTTGAACAGACGACTTCCTGCATAATAAACTTATTACGGCTTACTAGGAAGTAGAGCCCTGCAAGTACACCTATTATAAGCCTATAGACACCTTAGCTAGCCTTATTAATAACCTACGCTCCTCTATTATAACGTACAAAGTCTTAAACCTACCAGGCAGCACTCAAGCCTTTGCCACGGATATTTAATATCCGTAGATAGACTCAGACGTCTACTTTACGGATTACTGTTACCGCTAGCAGCACCTATACCAACCAAGTCCCACCCGTAACCCCTATAGCAACTCCTGTATAAAAGCATACCCCTGTAGACAAACAAACCAGAAATGCTTTATGTGTGGCAAGAAAGGATATTGGTCTACAAGGCATACCTAGGAAGAACGTAACAGGTTTAAGAAGAGATTTAATAAATAGATTAGCTAGTTTATCTTAGAATACAAAGAAGAGGAAGAAGAGGAGCCCCCTAATAAGTTAATAGAAGCCCTTATAATTAACTTTAACCTAAATAACTAGGAATAGAAAACCTCAGAGACGTTCCTAACTACTTTTAGACCTTTTACAGACAGCTAAGCCTTTAATATTACAACCGTATTAGCCAACCGTTCCTTTATACACTCAGTTGCGCCTAAAAACCATTCCGCAAGTACCCCTATTACGGACGTTATAGATTACAAGCAGGACCTATTTGCATATATTACTATAGAACGCTATACCCCCAAGGAATTCTACGGTGTTATAATCGACACAGGCGCCTCCAAGAAGTCTACTGTAGGTTACGGATAATACCTTGCATATAGGACCACCGTAAATAATAATATGGATATTAACACTATGTAAACTAGGGCCATAAACGTCCAATTTGGCATTAGCTTAACTATATTAATTAAATTAGTTACAGTTAAGACCCCAATTAGCCTAGTTAACTTCTATATAATAAAAGCAGACACCCCTTTCTTACTTTACCTTGCGGACATAGACAGGTTACAGGTTTACTATAATAATATTACGGACACCTTAATTGGCCCTATAACTGCCCTAGGAAGCAAGCATGTTACCCTGCCAATTACACAACAATTTGGACACCCGTTCCTTATATAGGGAGAGACTTTATAGACCTATATTTAGGAATCTTTTAACTATAACCCGTGCTACCTTACTAGTACGAAGATCCACCGTCTATACTGCCATTTCGGCCACCCGTTAGCCAAAAAGCTATATAGAGTCCTTAAACGCTCTGGACACAACAACGTTAATAGGAAGGCAGTTAATTACCTAACCAAATACTGCTCCTTTTACTAGAAATACGGACGTTCCCTAGGCCAATTCAAGTTTACCCTTTATAAGGACCTTAACTTCAACCACTTAGTATATATAGACATTATGTACATCAACGGCAGCCTAGTATTATATATAATTAACGAGGCAACCCGCTACCAAGCCGCCCGTTAGTTGTAAAATATATCCATAAAGCATACTTAGGATATTTTACGGACCTATTAAATTAACACGTATATTAGACCTCCTAAGTATATCACCCACAACGCTAGTAGGAACTTCATCAGCAAGGAATTCCAGCAGTATGCTATAGCCATGGCTATATTAACAAAAGCTGTTCTAGTTAAGGCGCATTAGTCTATTAGGCTTATTAAGTAAGCTTACCCAGCTCTATAGAGAGCTTATTAGATTATTATAGACGAGTGCAAGGATATCTAAAAGGAACTAGCTTTACAGATGGCTATAAAAGCTATTAACAATACCGCTAGCCCTAATGGACTAGTACCCACCCTCTTGGTTTACGGAGCCTACCTAAGGATAAGTAACCTAGGCCCCCCTACCCCGTCTATTACGGAATAAGCAGCTGCAATATAGAAGGTAATAGCCGAAATAGTCAAATTACGGGCTAAACAAACTATTAATAACGCCCTATACCACTATAACGGACCTAATACAACCTTAGTATATAACCTCCCGCTTAACTCTAAAGTCCTTATATAGCGTAAAAGCGGTAGTTGGAATAGACCTTACTGTCTACTAGCCGTAGAAAACGAGATGTGCTGCGTATAGCTTCCTAGTAGGCCAACTAGCTTTAGAAGCACGTCTATAAAACCCTACTTTCGGCCTAAAAACACCTATAACGTTAAGCTAGACAAACTAGAAGCAACCGCCAAACTAGACGAACTAAAAGCGACTGCCAAATTAGATAAACTAAAGGCACCCTTGCCTACCCTAGAGGTCCCCTAGAAACCTACTAAACCTACTAAACCTGCTATAAAGCGTGGCCAAGGACGCCCCCGTAAGAATCCTATAACGGAGAACCACCTAACCTCCGTAGGTATATCCGCAAAGCAATCTCCGCCTATGGATATATTAGTTCTAATACAGGAAACCCCTTTTACGGACTTACGGCGTAAAGAGATCAACGGACTACTTAAAAAGGGTGTCTTTGCGATTATAACAGAGAGAGACGTTCTGTAAGGCGTCTATATATTTAACTTATGCTTTATTAACGAGATTAAGCACCCTAGTACTAATAAAGCCTTTAAGAAATCAAGGCTTGTTATATAAGCTTATAACGACTAGGGAAAGGACCTAGTCCTTATATAATTACCTATAATTTAACGGGTCAGTTAATGGATTATACTTATACTTATGCCTAGACTACAGCAAACTAAATCTATAGCCCTTTACTTACGGGACATCTTATAAGCCTATATATAGTCTAATACCTACCTAAGTAGGGATATCTTTATATGACTACCCTATAAGCTTAACCTATAACTAGGAACAATTTTATGGGTTATAAAACCTCTTTACGAAGTACTAGAAGCCGGAAACCATTGGTTTAAGACATACTACTAGCACTACATTAGTAAACTTAAAATGGAACAGTTAACCTACAACCTCTACCTCCTATATAGCCCATCAAACGGCCTTGGTATTGTTGGACTCCAAACAGACAATACCCTCTTCTTAGCAGACCGGACATTTACGGACGCTAAAGAGACTAAACTGCAAGAAGCTAAGTTCCTGGCAAAGCTATAAGAGCAGTTAACTAAGCAGACTCCAATTAAGTTTAACAGAGGCTTAATTATACAAAAGGGCAACTTAATCTAGCTAACCCAGGAACGCCAAGCTTAAAACCTAAAGCTTGTTATAGCAAAGCCTACGGACCTCACCAGTTCCCACAAAGAGACCTATAAGACCGTAAATACAAAGGACTAATATGCTGTATAGCGTGTAAAAGGCGCCTATATTGCCATAGTCTGCTAACCTAAATCTGCTTACGACTTGTCCTTTACGGCCTAGGCAGTAGATCTGCAAGAAGAAAATATTAAGCAGCTTAATAAGCGCATTTAGTAGCAAATTAATAATGCAGCAAGGGGACTTACTTTTATACCACTAGACCTAAGTTCCCTTAGCTTACTAGCATTTATAGACGCCTCCTTTGCCAATAACAGGGACCTATTATCGCAAATCGGCTTTATAATTGTACTTATAGACTATAATTAGGACGTAAACATCCTATACTAGTCCTTAATTAAATGCAAACGGGTAACCTATAGTGTACTAGCTTTTAAACTATATGCACTAGCTTATGGCTTTAATATAGCAGCTATAATTAAATCAACGATCCAAAAGATTCTATAACTGGAGCAGTTACCCCTGGTTTTATATACCGATTTAAAGTCCCTCTACAACTGCCTAGTTAAACTAGGTATGATATAAGAGAAGAGGCTTATAGTCAACCTAATATGCTTATATTAGGCCTACGAACGACGTGAAATCACGGAGGTTAAATAGATCAGCAGTGGAGACAACCTAGCGGACGCCATAACTAAGGCAAAGCCGTGTCAAGCTCTAAAAACCCTAATTAACACAAATAAGCTCAATCTAAAGGTTACAGAATGGGTAGAACGTGACTAACGGAGCACTTACGGTTCATTTGCAGCCCGTCGGAAGGCCATACGGTTCCTTTACAGCCCGTTAAAAGGCCGTACAGTTTACTTTACGGACCTTAAGCAGGACTTACGGCCAGCTCAAAGTACCGTCTAGAAGGCAGCCTAGAAGGCACCTTAGGAGGGATTTCCTATGTATTTCTTTTATATTTTACGGTTCTATTAAAACAATTACGGAGGCTGTATATAGGTGGTTTCATTTTTCAAGTACCGCCAGTGTATAATTACAGCACCTGTCGTACCGAACGCGTGCTTACGCGTACGGTACACCAACTACGCGTTTACGCGTTTGGTGCACTAACCACCCGCTTACGCGTCTAGTGCACCCCTGAAGCACTGACTAATTAGGGGGAGGTCGCATCAGTATATAGACCACGTAGTCTGCTTCAATACAAGAGACAGTCACCATCCAAACAAGTATACGATACTACGTGTATTTCGTGCCCGTGGATACGACTCACTCGTGCTATTAAGTTAGTACGAACAAAACTTATTAACCAAGGTGTAGTTAAACCTCCATTAGAGTTAATACAGTTAATTAAACTACTTAATAAAAGGCCTTTAATTAACTACCACTTTTAATATTAATCTGCTTTAATTGTGTTGGCCAATAGTTAATTACGCTTATCAGTAATAATCCTTTTAGCTTGGCTAAAGGCTCATTTACATATAGAGCTTATTACCAGTATAGAGAACATATTAAGGGCAATCTTGGCAAGTGTTAGATAAAGGATTTAACTAATTTTAAGCCACTAGTTAAGAGGATTAGGAACAACATTATTCCGCTTATTGCTGTTATTAGAGCGGATCTTAATAAGCTTAAGGCCTACGTTATAGTAGCATTTAAGCTCACTAGCAAGCTTAATACGCTTTTAATTACGCTTTAAGAAAGTAAGGCTCTTATCTACAACTAAGGACTGTGTATATTTATTAGCTAAATTATTATTAGATTTATAAG
>Ga0307507_10005962_pt1 | contig 19322 bp, 8 predicted proteins | sample 7_EM_MG_FD_207223 | JGI IMG/M metagenome (GOLD analysis project Ga0307507, IMG submission 207223) | Populus trichocarpa ectomycorrhiza microbial communities from riparian zone in the Pacific Northwest, United States - 7_EM | ecosystem: Host-associated > Plants > Roots > Unclassified | place... | reverse complement strand
GTAAAAGGGGGTATTGTATATAAATAGTAGGGGCAGCCGCCAAGGCGCTAGTGGTGGGCCAGCCAACAGTAGGAAACAGTACGAGACAGTACGCGTTAGGACTGTGCCGTGACAGTACTCCCCTCCCTAGAAGGTTTGGTCCCTAAACCGAACAAGTAACCTATTTTCGCTGCAAAGATGTCACTTCTGCTCACCGCCCTTGACCGAGCTAATAGCGATTTTCTATGCCGGGCATGGAAAATCTTAATTGGTTAGCTTAATGAATAAAATTGGCAGAACTCCATACTACTACCGCGTGGCGCTTCTTGGCAAAAAACCGACTAATTAGACAACTTTAACCGGCGATTAAAGTTCCATAAGATCTTAACCACCACAAATTACCTTTGTGGTTAGCCATGGCCTTAGCGTGGCTCTCCCTTATCTTATACCCAGTCTGGGGGTCCTAGCTTCTTAGGGTGTTGTTTATAGAACCTTAGTAGTGCACGCTTACACCCTTTTAGGGATTTCTCGGGTTCCCAGGTTTTCTCATTATAGTATTTCCATTTAATATAGTATGTTAAGCCATACTCGTCCATTTGTTTATTATATACATTAAGAATCTTTTTAAATTCCCACTTGTCTATGATATTGCCGTCGTTATCCCTTTTAGCTATCCTGCCTGTGATATTACAACGTTCCTTTTTATTAATGCGTGCTTAACTAGAGATCTCTTTAGGGAACCAGAGGCGGACTTTTAAAGTATAAAAAGACTTATTAATACAGATATAGTCCGGGAGGTCAACTATAACTGCTCCTCTATAGGCAGCTAGGACGGGCTAGGGTCCATCCTAGTTATTATCCTACTTCCTCTTAGGCTGGTTGGTTTTTATGTTTTTAAGGCTAACCATAACCATGTCATCCTTTTTAAATATTATACCTTTGTCTCGTTTTATATTAGCGTTGTCTTTATATTGTTGCTAGGAGATATGAGCTAGGGCTTTAAGCTGGGTTAAGATGCGCTTAAAGCAGTTAGCAATAGTATTAGCTTATAAGTACTCCTTCTTTGCATATACAGACAGGGCTAATGGCTGGGGGCCTGCTAGTTTAACGCCTAGACGTGGGTTATAGCCATAGTTGGCAAAGAATGGTAAGATTCCCGTGGTCTTATTAACCTAGTTATTTATGGCAAACTTAATAAGGGGGAGCCAATCTACCCAGCCGTCTTAGGTAAAGCTCACAAAGGCGTATAGGTACTTATTCATTACTGCATTAACAATCTCGGTTTGACTATCTGTTTTAGGGTGCCATACGGAGCTGGGGCTTAGGGTTACCTTTAGGCGCTAGTTTAGGCAACGCTAGAAGTTAGAAACGAATAAAGAGCCTCTATTAAAAATAATGGTATTTAGAGCGCCGTGTAACTTATAGACAGTGTAGATAAATGCTTTAACGAGCTCCTTAGTATCTAGGCTAGTAATAGGAATAAAGTGTCTTATCTTTATTAGGCGGTCAACAACAACAAAGATATATCTATATATTTTGCCGTTACAAAGGCACTTAGGCAGGTTGACGACGTAGTTAATAGAGATATCGGTCTATGGGTGGACTGGTAGTTCTAGTAGTTTTAGGAAACCGGGCGGTGCTAAGTGTAGGGTCTTTATGCGGAAGCAAAGAGCGCAGTCTTTTATAAAGGTAGCCGTGAACTATGAAATACCTGGCCACTAATATATTTAATTAAGGAGGTCTAGTGTTTTAACGCGGCCCAGGTAACCCGCAGGGCCCAAACTATACGTGCGGTATATAACTTCTAGTTAGAGTTTATATAAATTAGGGACAAATACTTAATTCCTATAGTAGATTAGGCCGTTAACAATTAAATATTTAGATTTGTTATAGCAGAGCAGCTTCCTAATCTGCTTAGGCCAACGGCGTGCTTTACGGTCTTCCTATTCGCGTAGTGCAGCTAATATATTCCTAGCGAGTTCGTTCTCTTTATAGGCATTCTTAATAAGCTCCTTAAGGGGTTTTTTCTTAGGCTTTGGGTCCATTACTGCGATAAAGTCTTTAATGCTCTGGTTTTGGGATTCGCTTAGTAGTTCTTCTAGGATAGTAGGGTTGACTTTCTTTGGTAGTAAGACAACGCGGTCTCGGTGTCGTAGACGTTCGTTATTAGCATTGGCAGGTACAACGCCTAGAAGGCGGCTAAGAGCGTTTAGGATTATGGCTTTAGTGCTAGGCCTATAGGTAATAACAAAGTTAAATTGGAAAAGGAACTCAGCCTAGCGGACTTAGCGCTAGTTTAGTTATTTCGTTATTATAAAGGTCTGGAGGTTCTTATAGTCCGTAATAATTTCAAATGGCTGCTTAGTTTCTTATAGTTCGGGACACCATTCTTCTAGTGCCTTAACAATTGCTAGGAGCTCCTTATTATATATTTTATAGTTGCATTTAGGGGCTAAGTACTTAGCAGAGAAGAATGCGACTGGCTTAAGCTTGTTACTTTTATTGGCTTAATAGAGCACTCTACCTAAAGCCTAGTTTAAGGCGTTTGTCTCTACCACAGTCTTCTTTATATAGTCGTAATACGCTAGGACCGGTGCTTTAGTAAACGCTGTTTTTAGGGTCTAGAATGCCTGTGCTTAATTAGGGCCCTATAACCAGCTAATGCTCTTTTTTAGTAGCCTGGTTATGGGCTTAACTACCTTAGAATAGCCTTAAATAAATTATCGGTAGAAGTTCGCGAAGCTAAGAAATTGCTATAGTTCCTTAACTAACGTCGGGTTCTTCTATTCCTGTAAGGCCTGCACCTTCTTAGGGTCTATGGTTATGCCATTAGTTAAGATAATTAAGCCAAGGTATTTTGTTTTAGTAGCATAAAACTTAGACTTATTAATGTTAATCTAGAGTCCAGCATTACCAAGTCTCTGGATAATTTCATTTATATGTTTTATGTGCTTAGCGCGTGTTTTTAAGAAGATAAGGACATTATTAAGATACGCAGTACAGTAGTTGTTAAGGGCGTTGTGTAAAACATGGTTAATATAGTTTTAGAATATAGTGGGCGCGTTATAGAGACCAAATAGTATAACTAGTATCTTATAGAGTCCAAACCGGGTAATAAATGCTGTAAGCCACTTATGGCCTTCCGCAATCCGGATTTGGTTAAACGCAGTAATTACATTAAGCTTAGTAAAGTACTTAGCACTATAAAGTGCGTTAAGTGTCTCACGGACTAGTAGCAGTGGGTATTGGTTCTTAATAGTAACTGTGTTTAAGCCTTAGTAGTTATAGCAGATTTATACACCGCCACCAGGTTTCACTGCAAGGAGAAGTAGTGCGGCGGCTAGTAAGGTTAATTCGCGGATAAAACCCTTATCTAGCATCTCGTCAATCCACTTCTTTACACAGCTGAGTTTAGCGGGTAAGAGTGGTCTATTTTTATAGTACGGGGCCTGCTTTCCTGGTATAATCTTAATTTTGTGGTCCCATAGTTAGTAAGGGGGCAGCTTATCTACGTTCTTAGGGAGAAAGTGTTTAATATGTTTATAAAACTCTTTTAGTAAGTATTATAAAATATCCTTATAGGTTAATCCTGGTTTGCCTTTTAGGAATTTCTTAATATTAGTATTAACTATCTTCCGGCGTAGAAACTCAGACTTAGTTTTTAGGTTTATCTTAAAAAAGTTATAGAAATAAGGGGGTAGCGCTTTACGAGCTTCCTCTATTATATAGTTACCTTCTATTAGCCAGCGGAAAGACCTTTCTAACAAGTTTAGTACTTCTATTAGGCCTATAGGTAGCTCCTTAAGCAGCTATTAATGTTCTTCTTATTTAACCAGTTCTACTAGCTCCGCTATATAGATCCTTATTACCTTTACGCCTTTTTGTTTACAGAACTGGGTAAAATTAACGGCATAAGTATATTTAATATCGTCTAGGTTAGGGCGTGTCTGGTTCTCCGGTGCTACGGCTAGGCTAGCACAGCTTGGTTGGCCCAGGGGGGCGGAAACGAGGCAGCGGCCTTACACAGTACGCGCGGGAGACGGGTATAAGGTTAGGCGTTACAGGGGGGAGGTCTTAATTACTCTGGTTTCGGTCTTAGCTATAACGCCCTTGGCTATTATACGTGCGGTTATATATACATACAGTAAATAACTTAAAGTTAGGTGTCTTATTAGCTGACCTAGGTTAAGCGGGTATATACAGGGGACTTATAGTTCTGGCAGTATTTGTTTTTTTAAAAATAGGGCGGTAGTCCAGTCTTCCAGAATCTCTGTTTTATTTACTGCGTATATTAGCTTACTAGTGTTAGGCACCTCTTTTACTGTCAGCTAATGGTATCTAAGCGTTGGCCATATAATGCGTCCGCATAGTGCTACTCGGTCACAGTCAGGAATATACCATAGGAGACAGTTATAGGCATAGTAATTAGAGTTAAACTTAAGCTCTAGAGTGGGGAAGTCTGGTTTTAGGTTATGCTTTTTAAGCTAGGGCATTCTAAGAATTACTAGTATTAAGGGTAATAACTTTATAACGTAGAAGAGTATGGATTCTATATAGTGGCCGATTATTATTCTTGCTATAAAGTAGTGGGTAATAAAGCTAGATAGGAGTCCATTAGCAAGGCAGAGTGGTTTTAGGACTAGGAGTCTTTTTATTATAATATTGTGCTTTTTTATAAGCGAGTCTTCGTCTACAAACGCTAGTGCTGTACTACCACTGTTAACGAGGCTTACTGTTTTAATGAAAACTTATGGGAGTAGGTTGCGCAGTAAGGAGAGGTAGGTCTAAATAAGAATAGCATTCCTATTATTATTTGCTATTCTAAAGTTAAGTAGTAGCTAACTTAGAATAAGATCTAATCCTTTTATCCTCCTCCCTATATAGTTTTAACCCTTAGAGGCGACTTAGTCCAAGGGTTGGTCTTTTAATAACTGGATTATAGGGCTTAGCTAGTAGCTATAGTCTTAGCTGGTATATCCTAACGTATTGGTCTCCGACGGTATATATATACTAGGGGGTACTTCGCCAAGGACATAGCTAGTCTTACAGTTAGTAGCGGTATAGAGCACTTGTCCATAGTTTATATACAGGACCATCGGCTGGGGCTGTATTAGGGAAGGGAATTGCGGGGGTAGGTCTCTGTGTCCAAACCTACATCCCTATCTATGGTTGTCGTTTTGGTTACTAATTCCTCTGCTAAAGAATCCACCACAGCTAGGAAGGGGTTAGCGCGGTAGCATTAAAAGGGGATTTAGGTTCATTTTAGGGTTATAAGTATCTTTCTAGTAGCCAAGTTAACCACATGCTAGGCAGAGTCTGTTATCCATATAATATCTTCAGACGTTATTAGGGAGGCTACTACTACCACCACCAAATTTAACGGCGTTAAGGTCTATTAGGTTATTCTATAGTGCTAGTGCTAAGGTGTTGTTGTTAGGTAGTATAGGTCAATAGCCACTAGCGGTACTTAGCTTAGCGGTATTTAGCTTAGTATAGTGGGCGTAGTTCTATAGGTTATAAGCAAACACGTCCATTTGCTTACTCTAGCCCTCGTAGTTAGCATCGTCGATTTTATGGCTAAGGGTAAGGGCTAAGTCCTTTATCTTAGATAAAATATTCTTCCTAAGCAGATCCACCTTTTGTTCCTTAGTCTTGTTTGCTTTTATTATTAACTTATTAAGCTCTGCTTTTTAGGACCAGTAATTGCGCTTGCCTTAGTTTAAGGTGTCTAATTTATTTTTAGCCGCTTAGGTTATATCTATGGTCTTATAGTGCTTCTTCATGTACGCAAACATAGACTCTCGGTTAGAGAAGGCCCATTTACTTAGGTTGTTTGGGTGTATGCGTAGCATATTAAGGCCATGCTTGACATAGTTATAAGCCTTATCTGTTAGCATATCTGACATATAGAGGACTTTGTCCATTAGGGTCTTAAAGCACTTTGCATCTCTACGGAAAACGCCTTGGATCTTTATTTCCTATATTTTAAATTTTTCTTACTTTTTAGTTGGCGATCCCTTGCTATTAAATAAGGTAGGGTCTTTTGCTTCACGCTTTTTTCTATAGAGCTTAGCTAGGGGAGGAGAGCTAATAGTGGTGTTCTTATCAGCAATGGTTTAGGTAAGTATAGTGATCTAAAAGCTTAGGCTTTGTATAGTCTTAGTATATGCCGAAGCTTGCTATTCGTATTACTTTACACGTAGTTTAAGTGTCTTAAGGGAGTTAATTCTGTGTTAAGCTTCTTTAAGTTGGGACTTTATAGTCCGGCCTTTATCGTAGACTGTTTGGAGACCGCTCTTGACGCTAGTTAAAAGGGTTATATATATAGAGAGGTGCTGAAATGTTCCTGCTACATTAAGGTCCTTGGGGTACTCCGGACCACTCCTAATTGCCTAGGCAATGTTGGTGTAGGAGGTATTGAAGAGGCGGGCGAGCGCTTTGTATGTGTTCGCCAACGGGGTATTTTAGTTACCCATTTTAGGGGATCTGGGCAGGGTAATTAAAATCTATAAGGCTGGCTGTAATGCTAAGATTGTCTAGGACAATACTAAGATTGTTTAAAACTGTACTAAAATTGTCTAGGACTGTGGTATGGTGTTATTAGTCACGCCAGGTCGCGATTATACTGGGAAAATAGAGACAGTGGACTAGGGAGAATAAAGATCGCGATAGGGCGTAAGAGGAGATACCACAAACTGTCACAGTGCTATAATGCTAATAGGCTGAATAACTACATTGTGGTATGAAGAGGAGAAGGAGGTAAAAGGGGGTATTGTATATAAATAGTAGGGGCAGCCGCCAAGGCGCTAGTGGTGGGCCAGCCAACAGTAGGAAACAGTACGAGACAGTACGCGTCAGGACTATGCCGTGACAGTTCCTTCTATTATATATGGTATAATTATACCTTATATAAGCTACTCCTATTATAGGTGGAACCTATTACTTATTCTACCTTATCTATAGTTTTAAATTTTAAGTCCTAGTTTATACTAGGCCTATATATTATATAGATATTATATAATATATATAGTTGGTATTTTAGTAGAGTTTATTTAATAGATAGGTATTATAGAGTAAGTATAAGCGACGATAATATATAGCGAAGTAGATATTATTAAGCTATATATATAAACTGTATAATAAAATTAAGACGTTATATAAGGATAGAAGGTAAGAAAACGGGAAGAAAAGGTATATATCGTTAATATGGTTGCTTAGTTAATACGTATACAAAGTAGAATAGGATTTAGATAGTGGTCCTAGCAGAACTTAGCAGAATTTAGTGGACTTAGTAAAATATAGCAGGATGCCGTAGATTGCCATTAAATTACCGTCTTGTGGTTAGTCTTTAATTTGCTAAGTTAGTAGAAATAGATAAATGTGTATAAGGTATTACGGGGGTGTTCTATAATAGTACCCCTCCTTTAAACCTAAGCTTCTATAAGATGGGGCTGTAGTAGTTCTAGGTAGAGTTTATAAAAGTCTTTTACGGCTTATATAAGTCCTATATAGTTAACGGGTTCCTATAAGGGTTTAGTAAAGCCTCTTTATTTTATAAAGTATATATATTAACGTTTCCATTTATTATACTTAATATTATTAATTCTTTTAATAAAGTACTTATTTTTACTATTTACTTTAACTAGTAGAGGAGGGTCCTAGATCTATTTAGGCAGGGTGTCTATTATAGAGGTAATAGGGTGGAGGACTAATATATAAAATATAGGGTGGATTTTAACGGTATTAGGAAGCTTTAGTTAGTAGGTATAAAGAAAAATAACCTTTTTAACCTTATAAGGGCCAGCATTCTTTAAATTAAGTTTCTTAGTAGGTTGTTTTATATTTATATTTCTTATATCTAGTATAATAAAGTTACCAATTTAGGCTAGTGCTAGGATTTGTTTTTATTTGCTATAGCTTTACAGATAGATTAGGTCTATATTATTTCATTAATAAGAAACTATTATAGTTCTTCTATTTTCTTTATAAATTTATTTATTTTTATAACTTATAAGGCGTAATAAGTAGGGTAAGAAACATTACTAAAGGGTTTAAACCCTATTTATAAACGCTAGCTATAGTTAGCCAGAAATGGGGAGGCCTTTATAGTTTCTAAAACGGAGTTATTTATAGTAAACTTGGCTAATATAAGCTAGTTTATCTAGTCGTTCTATAAATGCGACGTGTATATCTAAATATACTATTCTATTATAGCGTTTACATATTTTATTTAACTATCCGTTTCCGGGTAGTATACTATAAATAATAGTGCTTTAATATAGAGTTAGGTAGTTAGATTTTTCTAAAATATAGAGATAAACTAGCTATCTTTATTAGAGATAATTATTTTAAAGAGTTTATAAAGTTTTTATATATAATCTAGGAATAGTTAGGCATTAGCAGGTATTAATATATTAGGGTAGGCAATTAAGTGTCTTATCTTAAATAGTTAGTCTATAACTACTATAACATTTATATAGCCTTTACTTACGGGGAGATTAATAATAAAGTTAATTAAAATATTCTTTTATCTCTAGTCCGGGATAGGCAGTGGCTTTAAAAGGCCGTTGTACTTCTTATATAAAGCTTTAGCTTACTAGTAGGTATAGTAGCTAGAGATATACCTTTATATTATATTATATATATTTAGCTAATAGTATTCTTAATAAAGTAGTTTTAGAGTGTTTCCTTAGCCTAAGTAGCCTACTACTAGTAGATTATATATATATTAAGAAGCTTAAGCTTAAGTTCGTTATAGTTAGGTATAATTAGGCGGTTTTAGTAGTGTAGCTAGAATATATTGCATTGCAATAGGAGGCAAATTGCCGCCACGTATAGCAAGTTGCCGTTACGTAAGGCAAGTTGCCGTCACGTATCACCGCAGCACTAGCGTGGTAAGGAACCTTAAGTTCCTTACCCTTCTTTGTATTAAAAAGATAACATCCATCTACAACACCGCATAGTATATATCATTGTGATATATATATTTTGCACGTTATTAAAGCATACCAACACTGATTAGTGAGCGCGCACAGATTAGGAAACACGCAGGTAGCTTAAAAGACAGTTATACTATCCACCTTATAGTAGATTAGAAGATAGTTATACTTATCCACCTTTTATATCAGCCTATTTTAGTTAAAGAGAAGAAGAGAAACTACTTAGAAGTACTTATCTAGTATCCATAACGACTTCTAGATATCTCGTTCTATCTATTTTAGAAGACTACTGCGCAGAGCACTTTACCCTACTCAATTAACTTAAACTATCTCCTTAACCGCCTCCTTAACCGCCTCCTTAACCGTTCCCCTACCTTTACCTTTTAAACACCCTTACCTTCACCCTTACTTACCTAAACAATACATAATAAACAAGATGTTAGGAACAGAGAAAGACTAGGAGGAAGAAGTAGCTAAATAGGAAAATAGAATTAACCTAATAGAAGCCTCTAAAGATAAACTAACTAACTACCTACAATGCAAAATGTACCTATACATAGAGATACACAACTAGCTTAACTTAACACTCTAGAAATTGTTCTAGGGAGATTTTAAGGACTTTACAGTTAATATCTTTACGCAAATCCCCTTATACTAGCTTTAGCAACTACATAACTACCTAAACATTAGAGAAGTATAGGTTAATATTAACTATAAATAAAACAAAATACTCCCTTAGTCTTTATATAATATAGTACAAGAAGAAGACTAAACTAAATAGAGCAGAGAAATAATTAAATTAGCCAATAATAAGTACGGACCAACGCTATTAAGATTAATTAAGGTATATATAATAAAGGGTACCTTAGAGGAGTAATAATAAGCTAAAGCTACCGCAACCTAACTAACTAGTACACTGACTACCTCTACCTTTACACCATCTATTATACCTTAATCTACAACTACGTCCACTTTTACACTATCTGCTACGCCTTAACCTATAACAACAATATAGCAACTCCATGTATAATCTATAGATGAGGAGAACCGCCCTATTACTATAACTGGCTATAGCAAGGAAATTGCAAACGCAGCTAAGATATACACAGAGGAGCAGAAATATAGTAGCATAAACAAAAGCCTTAACTATAAATTAACAATATTCTACAATATCTGCAATTAAGCGGACGTACCCCAAGAAGCCTACCTTAAGGCATTCCCTACTATGCTAAAAGGACTAGCTTTAGACCACTTCTATATAAACCAACTGTCCCGCCTACTATTTGCCAAAGCTTGCAAGCACCTTTAGAATTTCTTTAAAGGACTAGGATTTCAACGCAAGAACCTAGATAAGTGGAACACTATTATACTTATAATAGTAATAGCAGGAAACATAGACAAGTTAATAAGCAAATATCTCTAATTGTTAATCCATAGACTTCGTTAACTATAGTATAGCCTTAGACCTACCTTACAAACCATAGACTTCCTTTATAACAAAATTATTACTTCTTGCCAGGGAATACTAGTATATAGATATACAGTTTCTAACCCACTAGATAACCTTAAAGCCCTTATTAATAAACTTTAATTATCCATTATAGCATACAAAAAAGAGTATATGGAGAAGACATAAGCCTTCTTTACAGACCAACGGTTCTATAAAAGAGATAATAACTATAACCGCAGCAACCGCAACAACCCTCCATACAACTGCAACTAAAAGAAACTATGTTGCTTTATATATAACAGGGAAGGATATCGCTTATAGAGACATACTAAGGAGGAGTAAGAAGAGTCTAAAGCTAAGTTTAGAACTACTAATAGAGACAGGTTTAGCAAATTTAACAACCAATTTAAGAAATAACTTAACCAATATATTATAAATTATAAGGATAACGATACCAACTCAGAAGAAGAGCTTAAGGAAGCTTTTTAAGCACTAACTATTAATGCAAGTTATAAGGCAACTAATAAGAACTTATAACTAAATATTAATTACTACTATACCTCCCTTAGCCAAGTGGAACAGTAGAAAGTAATTTCTATGGCCGCCACCCTAGCTAATAAAGCCTTTGGCCATTTAGTTATAACTATAGACAATATAGTACCTCTTATAACCAACCAGGACCCCTTTACCTACAATATAACCATAACCATATCCCGCTATACTGCAGACAAGTTTATAGGTATAATAATTAATACAGAAGCATCTAAACAATCTATAGTAGAATATAGCCAATTCTTGGCATTCTAGAGACTTAATACTAATATATAGCTCAATACCACTACACAAGGCATAGTTAATATATAGTTTGGCATTAAATCAACCTTATTAATTAAATTAGCTAAAGTAATTACCCCAATTAGCATAATTGAGTTTTATATTATCAAGGTTAACACCCTATTTTTACTTTACTTAGCAGATATAGATCACCTATAAGTATACTACAATAACCTAAAAAATATGCTAATCACCCCTTAGAGCAAAGTACCCGTCATATATCGCTTTAGCTACCCTTTCCTACTTTAGAACACATCCCTGTATACTTATTTAACTAAGTCATTTAAACAAAACCCCTGCTACCTTACCGACGTAGAATTAAAGCGACTGTATTACCGTTTTGGCCACCCTTTAGCTAAGCGTCTTATACAAATACTTAAACGCTTAGGGTATAATATTAACAGCAAGACCTTAGATTATCTTACATACTACTACCACCATTGTCAAAAACATAGAAAGTCGCCTAGTAGATTCAGATTTACCTTACATAATAATATTAATTTTAACTATTTAATCGTGGTTAATATTATATATATTAATAGCGCACCCCTTTTATATATTATTAATAAAGGAACATAATTTCAAGCTAGTAGATGGCTATAAAACATTAGCGCTAAGTATACATAGGATATATTATAAATATGCTAGATTAATACATACCTAGAACCTCCTAATATTATCACATATAATACAGGCAAGAATTTTATAAGTAAGGAATTTAAACAATACGCTATAATATTTAGAATAGTTACAAGAAGTATACCTATTAAAGCCTACAATTTAGTCGGAATGGTAGAACGCTACTATAGCCCCCTCTATCGTATATACCATATCATTACTGCAGAACTGCTAGATATCAGTAAGGACATAGCCCTATAAATGGCCTTTAAAGCAATTAACGATTCCATAGGCCCTAATGGTCTTATACCTACCTTACTAGTATTCGGAGCTTACCCACGCATAGTGAAATCCGACGCACCTAACCCTACAGTTATACAACAAGCAGCAGCTCTTAAAAAGGCTATAAAAGAAGTTAAGAAGCTTAGAGCTAAGCGCCAAGTAGCAGATACCCTTAATATGCGCAACAGACCCAAAATAACTACAATCTATAACCTACCACTTAACTCACCCGTATTAGTATAGAGAGAAGGACCTATAGGCTAACCTAGCTACTGGTCTAGTCCGCACAACCTACTTAGTATTGAAAATAAGACCTATACTATATAACTTCTCTATAGACCCACCAACTTCCGTAGTACGGTCGTAAAACCATATCTGGTAGACCCTAAGATTACAGAGGATATGTAACTAGAAGATAATAAAAGTAAACCACCTTAAACTAAGCCTAAACCCCTACCTTAAACTAAACCTAAACCCCTACCTTAAACTAAGCCTAGACCTTAACCCGTTAAGCATAGAAGAGGTAGACTATGTAAGTACCCTATTAAAGCTAGTGCCGCGAACATTTTAATATATCTATAAGATAAGGACAATAATCAACTTATAAAGTCCAATCAGTTTATAGTATCACGCCAGAAGGAAATTAAGGGATTACTTAAGAAAGGAGTTTTTAAACCAGTTAACCCTAAAGATATACCACAAAGCAATAGAGTATTTAACTCTAGATTTATTAACGAGATTAAAAACCCCAGTTCTAATAAAGCCTTTAAGAAGTTAAGACTAGTTATATAGGTATATAATAACCTAGAAAAAGACCTTATATTAACCCAATCACCTATAATCCAACAAGTCAGCTAACGCCTTATTCTCTATATTACGGCTATAACTTAGAACAGTGGCACATATCTCTACTTACGAGATATTTTATAGGCCTATATATAATTAGCTATAAGACTAAATCAAGACTTCTATATCAGGGCACCTCTTAAACTTAGTACGGCACTTAGAGTCTCACAAGGCACAATTCTAAAGGTTGTTAGACCTTTATACAGCATTCCTAAGGTAGGCAATTATTGGTTTAAGACTTACTACTATATTAAAGAACTAAACATAAGCTAATCTACTTATAACCCCTGCTTACTCCACCTTAACAACCCCACAAATTTCGGAATAGTTGGTTTATAGACTAATAACACCCTCCTACTAGCTAACTTAGTCTTTATAGCTTTAGAATAGGAGAAGATTAAAAAAGCTAAGTTCCTAACCAAGGAACACAAACAACTTACGCTAGAACACCCAATTAAGTTCAACGGAGGCATTATCCAACAACAGAATTATATAATTACGCTTATATAGGAGCGCCAATGCCAGAACTTAACCCTTGTTAATATTAAGGAAGCTATCACAACAACTAGTTCCAGAGGCACTGTTTATATAGCACTTATACTTAAGGACCAATACATCGCCTAACGAGCAAGAGGAGCTTATATTGCGTCTATATGCTAGCCTAAAGCTTCTTTTAATTTATCCTACGCTGCCTAGGTGATTAACCCTAACAAAAAAGACGTAAAACTGCTTAATAAGAGGATTTAGTAGCAAATTAAGAACCTAATAAGAGGTTTAAACTTTGTTAAACTTAACATAGAGACATTATAACTACTTATATTCACTAATTCCTTATTTATAAATAACAAGGATCTCTTATTACAGATTGGATATATCCTGGTACTAGCAGACTTATTAAATAAGGTAAACATCGTCCACTGGTCCTTAGTTAAGTGCAAGAGAATTACTAAAAGCATACTAGCCTCCAAATTATATACTATAGCCTATAGTTTCAACATCAGCGCTGCAATTAAGGCCACAGTTAAATTGCAACTTAATATTAGCCTACCGTTTATCCTTTGCACTAATTCAAAGTTAATCTACAAATGCCTCGTTAAACTAGGAACTACATAGGAGAAGAGACTTATGATTGATATTATGTGCCTACGTTAGTTATATAAAAGACGCGAAATAGCTAAAGTTAAGTGGATCGATGGAGACAGTAACCCTATAGACGTTATAACTAAAAGCAAACCGTTATTAGCTCTTAAGTGACTTATTAACACAAACCGAATCGAGTTAAAGACAGTAGAATGGGTAGAACATGCTACTAACAATAGCACTGATATAAAGGCATAAGAAAGGAAGGAAGGAAGGAAGGAAGGAAGAAAAGAAAAAGAAGCGTATATATGGATTTTCAAACTGCACAGTTGTAGGATACTAGTCCTCCGCATTTTCTAAAGTACTCCTAGTATAGCTAGAATATATTGCATTGCAATAGGAGGCAAATTGCCGCCATGTGTAGCAAGTTGCCGTTACGTAAGGCAAGTTGCCGTTACGTGTCACCGCGGCACTAGCGTGGTAAGGAACCTTAAGTTCCTTACCCTTCTTCGTATTAAAAAGACAACATCTATCTACAACACCGCATAGTACATATCATTGTGATATATGTATTTTGCACGTTGTTAAAGCATACCAATAAGTAGTATAAGCGGTCTCTATAAGCTTTATATTTACTTAAGGAGATCCTTTTAGAGTATCTAACGCCATCTTAAATTAGCTTAAGCGTCCCTTAAATAAATCTATTATTTAGGTATTCGTTAATTATAATCTATTTAATTAATAAATTAGTCATTTTAAGAATATATACCATAAGTGTAACGGGCTTGTATAATTGCTTCTAAACCAAAGCTTGTAGATTGCTACTATATAAGAATACTAAGCTAAGGAGAAGAAGAAGACTGGTAGAGACTGGCAAGATATAAAAGGTTGTTAAGGCGCTAGTAGCAAGCGAGCTAATAGCAACTTGGCAGAATATGGCAGGATTTAGCAGATTGCCTAGAAAATAGAAAATTGCCGTATATTGCCGTAGATTGCCTTAGATTGCCTAGGAAACGGCAAAGTAGTAGGTGACGCGCTCTAGCACTATTACATTACCCCCCCCTTCTAAAAAAGCCTGCCCTTAGGCTTTATCTAAGTTCTTTATTATTGTCTAAATTATTATAGCTATCTAGCCCCTCTTCCTAGCATTTAATCCAGCTGTTTAATTTGCGTGGTGGTCTAGGGAGATCTAGGTAGGCTAGGTGGAAATCTTATAGCTTATAAGGAGAGTACTTAAAATTAGATGTGGGGTACCATTCTAGATCTTTGTTATAACCTACCCGGCTTATATAGTATTTTAAGGTACTATGATTCTTCTTAACTGCTAAGATCTCTTTAACTTCCTATTCCTTATTCTCTATAATCTAGATTGGTGGCGGGGGGTTGTTATACTATCTAGGTAATAGGTCGTCCGCAGCCTTCCGCAGTTAGTCTAGAGAGAAAATAGGGTGGATCTTTATTAACTCTGGTAGCTTAACCTTAAAAAAGTGCCCTACTTTCTTAGGGATCTTATAGGGGCCAGCTATTTAGTGGTCTAGCTTACGGCTTGGCCTCTGGGTCTTCTAGTTCTTTATTAACACCTATACCTTATCTCCTATATAGAAGTCTACCTTGCAACAGTGTTGGTTTATATTAGCCTCTTTCTTCTCTTGTGCCTTTTTTATAATTGCTTAGGTAGTCTCCTAGGCTCCATGTATTCTCTTAGCAAATGCCTGGGCCTTTTTATAGCTAAGGCGTTTATGGGCCGTTATAGGTCCTATAGGTCTATCCCAATTAAAGGAAGTTTGTGGCTTATATCTATCCCTTAACCCGTTGATTTGGGTCCTACGGTTATCGATAAGGGACTAGCCAATCGGAAAACCTGGTTCAACCCAAGTGCCCAATCAAATCCGGTAGCGAATTATCTAAGGACCCCAACGGGTTAAGGGATAGAGTAACTTAAATAGCAATATTCCTATACTATTATAAGGGAGCGTAAGCTGTGCGTAGTTTATTATAGGTAGTAGTTCCAATTAGTTATCCTAGTAGTAATTAACAAAGGGGCGAAGTTGCTAGTTAAGGTATTGGTTTATAATCTTAGTTTGGCCGTTAGTCTAAGGGTAAAATATAGTAAAGAGCTTAATCTTAATCCTAAGGATGCGGTAGAATTCGTTCTAGAAGTCTAATATAAATTAGGGTCTATAGTTAGAGATAATTAACTTAGGAGCGCCATAAATCTGGTAAATGTTGTTAATATATATGCGGGCCATAACTTTTATAGTTATAGTCTTAAAGTAGAGAAGAGAAATAGCCTGCTTACTTAGTTGGTTAACTACTATAAAGGCCATATTATAGCTATATTTGTCCTTTAGAAATAATTTAAAGTCTATTGTAATATACTGCTAAGGGCATTTAGGAACTGGTAGTGGTTATAACCACCTAGGGGTTTAATCCCTAGGGGTATCTGCCTATTTATAAGGATAATAATTCCTAATAAATCGTTCTATATTAGACAGGAGTCCTTGCTAGTAGTAGTAAGGCGCTAGTAGTTAGTAGGTCTTGTCTTAACTAGGGTGCGCCGTAGAGACTTAATAGTGGGCTTTATGGATTAGCTCCGTTTGTAGGTTATTAATATCTAGAACTATAAACCATTCTTAGTATAAGAGTAGTCCGTCTTTTATTTCTAAATTAGGGTTGCCTTTTATAGTTTAGTCGTAGAGGGCTTTTAGGGATTTAGCTATACGGTTCGCGATTAGAATATAGTTAATTAGTCCTATTAGTTTATTTAGGATCTCTCCTTCTATAGGCGCTAGCTTATTCTGTTTGGAGCTTAGTTCCTTAAGGATATATAGGTTAAGCTGTTTAGGGTAGAGAAGGGCACATGTCCAGTGCTAAGCCTTTAGCTTATCCTGCGGTTCTATATCCTGTTCTCTCCAGGTAAGGGTATTAGCTTTAGAATTTTGCCTACTAGGGCGGTATATAATTGTAAAGAAGAATTAGGAGAGTATTTTAGCCTATCTAGCCTGTTAACTAGTAAGCTGCTTTATTGTTATAAAATATTTAAGGGCTTTATAATTAGTATAGACTTTAATCTAAGAGTCTATGCTTCTAAGCTTTGCGCGCCACTAGGATAATAATTGTATAATAGTTAGTATTTCCTTGTTGTATACCTCGTAGTTATACTTAGCTAAAGCTATTATCTTTAAGAAGAACGCAATAGGGTACCACTTGCCATCTAGGTATAGCTGTGAGAGAATACCTACTACTACTCTATTAGACGCGTCCGTTTTTAGCATTAATTCTAGGTCTGGGTTATAGTAATGGAGAATTAAGGAGGAGATAAGTTGGTTCTTTAACTACTTAAAGGCCTCTATATAGCTGTTGTTAAAAATAAAAGGCGTATTATTCTTAGTTAGTTGCATAAGAGGCTTAGCTATAACTCTATAATCCTAGATAAACTAATAGTAGAAGTTATAGAAGCTGAGAAAGGACTAGATACCTTTTATAGTATAAGGGGGTTTCTAGTTATATATCGCCTCTACCTTCTTACGGTTAACTTTAATTCCTTCTATACTAATAATAAACCTAAAGTACTTTATTCTTTTTACTCCAAATTCATATTTCTTAATATTAACTTATAGGCCTGCATTCCGCAGTCTCTCTAGGACCTTTTTAACGTAAACTTGGTGCTTAAGTTTATTGTCTAAGTATATAAGAATGTTGTCTAGGTATGCTATGTAGAATTTATTAAGGTAGTTAAAAAGAACATTATTTATATACCATTGGTGCGTGGCTAGCCCATTTATTAGTCTAAAAGGAAGAACTTTATATTTATAAGAACCGTAGCGCGTATAGAATGTTATTAGATCCTCTAATACAGGGTCTATCCTAATTTGGTGGAAAGCTTAGCGGACATTAAGCTTAGTAAAGATTTTGGCTTAGCTTAAATATATAAGGGTCTCATTAATTAGGGGGAGAGGGTAATAATCATTCTAAGTAATGGCGTTTAGTTTCTAATAGTTAATATAAAAGCAGAGGCCTTTATTAGGTTTCTTTATAAATAGAATAAGGGAAGTAAAAGGGGCCTAACTTAGCTTAATAAACCCCTTATAAAGGTTATTGATTAAGTACTACTTAGTTGCTTTTAGTTCCTTTATAGTTTGCTAGTAAAGGGGGCTATATCCTAGAGAGTTATTAGCCTCTAGTTAAACCTTATAATTATAGGTTTAGTATAGGGGCAGTATATCTAAGGCTGCTTTTAAGAACGCGTCTCTATAGTCTAAGAGGTATATAAGGAGGAGGCGTTTAACTAGCTCCTTATTAGTTTCCTCTACTAGCCCTTCTTCCTTCTTATTAATAATCTGGTTAATTTTGTATAAGCTAGTTATAAAGACCTTATTATCCTTTTAATATATATTAAAGTGGAAACCTAGAGCGCTAATTACCGTAATATCTACTATAGGGGGGTCATGTGATAGTAGGGATGTCCGCGGCCTTAGGGGCCTTTGGCATATTAGCATTATCTTTACTCCTTTTAGCTCTTATTACATCTTCTAAAGGTTATCCTCTACGTCCTATTAATATGTCCTTTTCCCTATTAGCCAGATCTTTGTAATTTAGAAGCCGTCTATATTACTGTCCATTTCACTTCTATAAGTAGAGTCCTTCTTAACTGCAGTCCTTTAGGGGAGTATCCTTATTAGTATAGGGTTCTTACTAGCATTATGGCGTGCATCTTCTTAAGCAAAGGCTAGGTCGCGGTCCCTAACATCCTACTAGTAGATAGGGTTAGCCTTTACGGCTAATATCTTGCGGTTAGTACAGATTTCTCTAATAAAGGAGGGTAACTTCGGTCTATTCTCCGGCCAGATAAATTATTTTTATTAAATATTTAGCCAAATATTAAAGTAGGATATCTATTTTTGGCTGAGGATTATATTATAGGACCCTAGGTCTAGGATATAAAAGGGAATACTAAACTAGTGTTGTCTATTAATGGCAATATATAGCTTTAAGATATGGGTAACCAGCTTACCAGCTTGGCTATTATAGCCTTTTACTTAAACAGGCTTCTCTAGTTAGGTAGTATTTATATTTAAAAACTTAGCAACATTATTTATATAAGCAGTATTTATAAAGGCAAAGCTATTTGCTCCAGTATTAATAAGGGCAGTTATATTAACTCTATATCCATTTTAAGATACTATATATAGAACTATAAAGTATTTGCCACCTATTAGCTAACTTAGATTAATCTCTTTAAGATTAATAGGATACCCTAGGGGGGAGTCTTTCCCTAGGGTTCTTCTTTTCCT
>Ga0307507_10005961_pt1 | contig 19323 bp, 1 predicted proteins | sample 7_EM_MG_FD_207223 | JGI IMG/M metagenome (GOLD analysis project Ga0307507, IMG submission 207223) | Populus trichocarpa ectomycorrhiza microbial communities from riparian zone in the Pacific Northwest, United States - 7_EM | ecosystem: Host-associated > Plants > Roots > Unclassified | place... | reverse complement strand
CACCAATTCGCCTATACACCTTATATTTAACGTGCTAATGGTAACACGGGCCGGCCCCTCGTCCCCCTACCATAGCTACCCTAGCGGCGCATCTGCAGTATGCCTATATTGTAGTAGTTGTCTATAGCGCAATAGCCTACAGTTCATCTGCGGTGAAATGGTATTTTGGTATTGTGGAATTGTGGTATTGTGGTATTGTGGTAGTTGTCTGCGTCTGCGTCTGCGTCTGCGTCTGCGTCTGCGTCTGCGGTGCGTCTGCGGTGCCTGCGGTGCACTGGTCGTAGTAGGGGTCGTCTGCAGCGCGATGCTGTAGACTGGTTGTAGTAGAGGTCGTCTGCAGCGCGATGCTGTAGACTGGTTGTGGTAGAGGTCGTCTGCAGCGCGATGGCTGTAGAATTGGTTGCGGTAGAGGTCTTCTGTAGTATGACAGCTGCAGACTGTTTGTGGTGAAATGGTTGATTGTGGCTAGCGTCGTAGTGACGCGTCTTCAGGGGGTATATAACCAGCGGCGCCCCTGCGACGACGGTAGAGGACGAAAGGGAGGCGACGGCTTTTAAATAGATTAACCGAGTGGAGGCGGCTATTTAAGCCTTAAGGGTGTAACGAAGCCTTGCAGGAAATACTACGGTAGACTCGCTAATAGGCTAGGTATATAGGTAAACAAGAAGTCAACAATATAACAACTAGTAGAGTGGTTGCCTAATAGATTAGCTCCAATTGTATTCTAAGATTTACTATAAAGAGAAAAACTATCTAGGTAGGAACTATGGTCCTTTAAATACAAAATATAACTCCTATAAAAGTTGTTGCTCCTTTTAATCTGTGTATTTTATCTACTCTATTGCAAATCCTATAGATTATATAGATTATACAGCTTATATCTTATAACTTATTATATAACTCGGTTACACCTTATCCCATAGTTCGACTGGTTCCAGCGCCTCTCGCGCTTTCACCACTAGTCCGTTTATGTCCTCTCTTAGTAGCCGTACTACTGCTAATATAAGGTCCGTAACATAAAGTATTATAGGTTTTTATAATCGCTAAGAACTTTAATTAGAAATCCGGCGCCGTTTAGTTTAGGTTACCATTGCTTAAAGCATTTAATAATAGCTAGCAGTTCCTTATCGTAGACCTTATAATTATATTTGGCTAGACTTAGTTATTTTAAGAAGTATACTATAGGGTGCAATACTCCTTCCTTATTATACTAAGATAGAATACCTCTAATAACATAGTTGGATAAGTCAGCCTCTATAATATTTATTTAGCTTAGATTTAAGTATTAGAGCATAGGTACGGTAGTAAATATAACCTTTAGGTAAGTAAAAGCTTTCTTATATTCTTTATTAAAGATAAACGCTTTATTCTTTTGGGTTAGAACTATAAGGGGTAAAACTAGAGCAGAGAAATCATTAATAAACTATTAATAGAAGTTAGTAAATCCTATAAAGGCTCTTATATCTTTAACGTTCTTAGGTTCTTACTAGTTTATAATTACTTTAACCTTCTTTAGGTCCATTTATATACCATTTATAGAAATAATAAATCTAAGATATAAGATTTCCGTTTTGTAGAATTTATATTTATCTATATCTAACTATAGGCTAGCTCCACGCAGGGCTTTTAGGATAAGGTTAACGTATTTCTTATATTTAGTTAAGTTATTACTATATACTAAGATGTTGTTAATATAAGTAGTATAGAAAACGTCCAGATAAGGTTGTAGGGTATTATTTATAAAGTGCTAGAATAAACTTAGGGCATTTATAAGGCTAAACGGCGTTACTAAATATTTAAATAGTCTATATCTGGTATAGAATACAGTAAGCTATTTATCTCCTTTTGCGATATGGAGGCGGTTAAATATATAAATAAGGTCCAGTTTTATATAGTAGCGAGCCTTACTTAATTAGTTTAGTATCTCTTAAATTAATAGGAGCGGGTACTAATTCTTAATAGTAATAGCGTTAAGAGCTTGGTAGTTTATATAGAAGCGTAGACCGCCACTAGGTTTCTTAATAAAGATTATAGGTAACGTATTTCATAAGCGAGTCGCCCATCTAAGCGAGTCGCCCACGCAATTCCCCACCAAAATCTATAAAATTCACAACGAGATATCTTAGCAACTACTTGGGAATAATATTTAAAATTTTATTTTTAGACTCTTAGGCATATTTTACTTCCTATAGAGTATTTTTAATTTAATCTATTAGGTGGTTATAGAGATATTAAGCTTTAATACTTAAATCCTGGTCGAACTTATATATCTCTATATATCTCTATAACTATCTATTTTTCTTTAGCCAAAATTTATAAAGTTGTTTAATTAGGCTAGAAATATATACTATTAAATTTTTAATATATAATACTAAGTAGTGGCTAAGATATCTCGTTATGAATTTCGTAGATTTTGGTGAGGAATTGCGTGGGCGACTCGCTTAGATGGGCGAAGAGCTTACTCTAACAAATCCTTTGCTTAGGTATTTGTCTAAGTACTTCCATAGCACTTAAAGTTTATTTTAGGATATTCTGTATAGTGGTCTAAATCCTAGCTGTTTTCCTTCTTTAGGTATAATCTTATAGTTATATAGTTAGTATTCTGCTAGCTTATTGGCTTCCTTTTATAAAAATACCTCTAGGTTCTTATAGTGGCATACTAGTACTTTTATGGCAGGGTCAGTATATTTCTTTAGTGCTAAGGCCTTTTTAATATTGGTTATTGTAATAGCGAAGATTATATATTTAGGTTTCTTAATAAGTTATGCTAATTAGGTATAGAGTTAGTATTAGATTTAGGTTTACGTTCTTTAAATATCTTTTTTTATAGTAGAATACCAGTTCTTTTAGTACTTTTATATATTAAGCTTAAGCTTCTGCTTAGTTTAGGGTACGGTAATTAGAGTTAGTTTATATAGTTTAGTGTAATTTCCGGGTTCTTAGTAGATATTGGTGGAAATCTTATATTAGTGGAATTTAGTGGAATTCTCGAGTTGGTAGAATTAGGTAGATTTTTTAGGTATTAGGTAAATATTAGTGGAAATTTTAAACTAGTGGATTTTAGTAGATTTTTTAGATTTTAGTTTAAGGCTTAAGTAGCAAGTTATAAAGCACTTTTATTTATAATAGGAGGTAGTAAATAGAAGCTTAAGGTTGTTTTAATTAATGGTTACCTTATATAGCTTTATCTAGGGTTGTTTAAGAATTACTAGGTAATCTAGGGGAGTTATAAAGAGCTTAATTAATTCTTTATAATTTAGGTATTAGAGTCTTAGGGCTGCTATATAAGTAATACGACGTTAGATAGTACGTTTGCCATTAAATCTAAATACGTTAATATACTGGTTAAGGGGTATTAGGGTAAACCTATTATCTTACGCAAAGATCTTATTAATAAATTTTATGCCGCTAGCTCCTATATTAATTAGGACTTAAGCGTTAGCCTATTAACCTTTCTGCTAGAGATAATAGTTAATGGTTATACTATAATCCTAAGAGTTAGGGTTTATAATATCTAACGCATTTAATAATATCCTGTAATATAGCTGTCCTAAAGAGCGACTTAACTCTAGAATATACCTTTTAGTAGTAAGTGGAAAAGGGTTCCTATAGAATATTAGTTATAACTTTATCCTTATAAGTAGTGCTTATTAAATATAGGGCTAGAACTAGGTAAAGATTAGGGATAGTAACTAGAAGATTAATACGGTAAATGTGTAACAGAACCTTGTAGGAAGTACTACAGTAGATTCGTTAATAGGCTAGGTGTATAGGTAAACAAGAAGTCAACAACGTAATAATAACTAATGGAGTGGTTGCCTAACAGATTAACTCCAATTATATTCTAAGATTCACTACAAGGAAAGAGAACTATCTAAGTAGAGACTGTGGTCCTTTAAATACACAACTGTACTCCTAAGAAACCCTCCTTATATGTAAGGTATGTGTGGTATATAAGGTACATAAGTTCCTCCCGTTCCTTATATCCCATATATAGCAAACCACGTAACCTTAGTTACTATTCCTTATTATATAGTTCCACCGGTTTTATCCTAGATTATGCCTATATTAACCAACTAGCTTCTTCCAACTCTTCTCTAAGTAGTTATAATATTATACTTAAGCTGTCCATAACACTATTTCCCTCCTCTTTATCTTTGTCCTTAAAGATTCCTAATATCTCTAAGTTGTCTACTAGAGGTGTAATGTCCGTCTGATCAATCTGGTTAATATCCTTACTTATTATGCCTAAAGCTTCTTCTTCTTCTTTATACGCGCAACGCCGCGCTCATACTATTGCTGCGATACTATCGCTTAGTAAAATTATACCGTCTCCATATTCTTGTTGTTTGAAAGAGGGGTTGGTTTGCGTTACATTGGCGAGTCCTTTGTCTTAACAACCCTCTTCCTGCTTAGAGTGTACTAAAGCGAACGTTCAATCGTCTTGCGATATTCGTTCTACCTCTGACGCTAAGTGTGCGCGTCCTATAACTCTTAGTAGTCTTCGAGTTCCCTGAGTAATTTGTTGTAGGGTCTTGTGTTTAATCTGCCGCTGTGAAGCTTGATGGTGACCTGGCGCAGGCCCTCGCTGAGCTTGAACGTTCTTAAGACGCTAAGCAGAAAGCCCTAGACGCTCACATTGCGGCATCCGCTCGGTTGCTCCGTCTTAAGAAGGTTTATAAAAAGGTTCGTTTTAAGAAGTAGAAACTTGTGGAATAAGGTCTTACTAAGCTAGGTAATAAGAGAGTAACATTTCCAGAGAAGGAAACAACTCTGAGTAATGTAGTAGTTGCTCTTCCTAGGTCCCCCTTAGGTGACTTGTCCTTTGGTAATCCTTTTTTAATGCTCCCTAACCTACTCTCTTTTAATACTCCTATACCTTTCCCATAGCGTTCTCTAGGTTGCTTAATAGTTCCTAGGTAGTCTTACTGTAGCCTATCTATTTCACCTTATACTATGTCTTATTATCAACGTCCTTGTGGCTAATGATTTTTAAGACTTGCTATTTGTCTTTCTTTTATCCTCTATACGTGTCTGCCTTGTAGACTGGTGGCTTAATATTCCCGTGTGCTAGTTCTAGCATTGTGATGTACTGTATAGGGTAAATCTTTATTTTGGCTGGTAGGTTTAACTTATATATAACTAATAAAATTCTTTGTGTGATTTTGAAAGGTCCTAGTCTAATATGGTCCAACTTCTTACTTAGTCGTCGACTTTTGAAATTTTTGTATAGTAGCTATACTTTGTCTCCCTCCTTAAGATCTGGTCCCTTAGATCTCTTAGCATTATAGTACCTTTTTATCCGTTCTTATACTAGTTTAGCTATCTCTTTAAGGTCTACGTAAAGATTTATTAAAGTCTCCATTCTTTACTTAGCTGTGCTACTTATCTTTTTTACTTAACGTGGCGATAATAATGTTCTTAGCTTGTATCTATAATTCGCCTTAAATGGTAATGTCCCTATTCCTTCTTATAGTGTTACATTATATGCGAACTGCGTAACTGGTAATAGCGATACCCAATTATTCTGTGCATAATTAATATAATGCCTTAGATACTATTCTAGTGTCTAGTTTAATCTTTCTATTTAACCGTCTGTCTATAGGTGATATGCAGTTAATATTACTGCTTAAACCCCTTGTTCTGCTAAAAAATACTTCCTAGAATGCTGCTATGAATTTTAGATCTCTATCCGATATAACTTTGCTTAGTGCTCTATGTCTTATAAATACTTCCTTAATATAGATTTTAGCTATATCTTCTATGGATATTTCTTCTGTGCATGCTATAAAGTAAGCCCACTTTATTAGCTTATCTACTATTACTAAGATCGCGTTATAATCCTATCTGGTAATAGGGTCTCTTAACTTTAGTAACTTAATAATAAAGTCCTATAATATAACTTCCTATAGTCTTTCTGGTATTTTAACTAGTTATAGCCCTCTGTATAGCTTATGCCTTATTAGTTTATCCCTCTAGCAATCTAAACATTCCCTTATAACTTGTCTTGCTAGTCCCCAAATTCCTTAAATAATGTATTCCTTTTAAAGTCTTAACACTAAGCCTATAGCTCCGTTGTGTCCTTATATTGTTCCCTTGTAAAACTCTTTTATAAACTCCTCTATAATCGCCCTTGGAATATAAGTCGCTTCTCTGTTCTTGTATTGCTCTAAGTCTAGATCCTTGGCCTATATATCTTAGATCTTCTATATCTAATTACTCTTTGGTAACTTATAGATCCAGCTTTCCCATATTACTATAATCTTTGGATAGTTATACCTAATTAACCTATCTATGTCCTTTCGCAATATAGCCCCTAATGGTTTTTTATTGTTTTGTAGTTTAGCCTTTCTGCTTAAAGCATCTGCTTGTGCGTTATCTATGCCCTTGGTATACTAAATCTTAAAATGGTATTCTGTAAGCATTTCCGCCTATTTAACCTGTCTTTGGTTAAGTTCCTTTGTTATTAGAAATCCTATAAGGTTCTTATGGTCCGTCTTAACTATAAATGGTTTGTTGGTGCCCTGCAAGAATACTCTCTATTTCTTTAACGCTGTAACTATACCTAGTAACTTCTTGTTATAGATGTTATAGTTTAACTCTGGTAGTGTTATCTTTTAACTATAGTACGCTACTAGATGCTATGCGTCCTGGTGCTTTTATAGTAAATATGCTTCTAGTACGAAGTCTAATATATCTATCTTAACAACTGTTTCTAACTTTAGTTAATAGATCCTAAGGATTAGTTTCTAGGTAAACAACTCCTTAAGTTCTTTAAATAACTCTTTTTATTTTGTTCCCTACACCCACAGTTCCTCCTTCTTTATTAATTAAGTAAACGGCTTAATGTTCTTTAACCACTGTGTAATAAACCTCCTATAGTAGTTACAAACCCCTAAAAATGATTTTAACTATGTAATGTTCTTTAGTTCTTGCTAACTTACTATAGCTTCTACTTTTTTTTGGTCCATGCTGATTTTTCCTAGTTTAATAATAAATCTAACGAAATTGGTCTTCCTTATAAAGAACTCGCATTTCTTAATTACTACTGGCATTTGTTCCTCTTGTAGTCTCTTTAAAACCTATTTAATATGCTCTCTATGTTCTTCTTTGTTCATTAAGTAGATAATATTATTATTAAAATATGCTATAACAAACTTATTAAGGTGTTCTCCTAACACACTGTTAATTTGCTTCTAGAACGTTGCTAGTACGTTTGTAAGCCTAAATTGTATAACTAATGGTTTATACAGTCCTTCCTTTAACCTAAAGGCTGCCTTCTATTTGTCGCCTTCCTTAATTCTAATCTGATGGTACGCCTATCTCAGATCTATCTTTATAAAGATTTGTGTGTTACCTATCCTATCTTAGATTTTGCTGATTAAGGGTAAAGGATACCTATCCTTCCTAGTAATGCTGTTTAACTGTCTATAGTTAATACATAGCCTAAGTTTCCCGTTTTTCTTTGGTATAAACAGTACTAGATATCCTGCTGATGATTATAATAGTCTAATATATCCCTTTTGTAAGTTCTCTTAGATAAACTCTTTAAGTGCTCTACCTTCTTCTTTAGTAAGCTTGTAGATTGGAAAGAACCTTAGACTTATTCCCTCTTCTAATTCTATCTTATAGTCCTATGCTGTATACTCTAACAGCTTTTTACTTTCTAATAACCATAACTTTTTACCATACTTGTGGTATCTCTTTAGTATGTAACTTAAGCTCTGCTTAGTCTCCTTGTATGTTACTCCAACTTAGTACTATACCAACTTGGTTTATTGTCGCACTTTGCGTTATTAAGTATCTCTAATATTAACCTAACCTGTAACCCAATTGATCTTTAGATTATACTTCTGTAATTAAAGTATTCCTAGTATTACCTTATCCTATCCCAACGGTAGGATATTAAAAGATATTTTAACTTGTCTTCCTTTAATGGTTAACTAAATAGGTCCTGTTTTAAGGTTGATAATGCCTCCTCTATAGGCTATCTGATCTCCTAAAATTGTTATAAGTGGATACAGGTATTCCTTTTGTCTGTGTAGTAACCCTATCCTTTTTACTGCTTTTAATAATATGTGGTTCCTTATTGCTCCACTGTCTACTAGTGCTTTAAACTGCTGATTTTGCCATTTAACTTATAAGTTTAGGTGTTGTCCTTGAATTCCTTTAAGGGTCTAAGGCTCTACTACTGGTTCCCTCTGGTCCTATAGGCCTCCCCTTTTCCCAACTGTTGACTTAGCTCACGCTGTACTTGGTCCTCCTTAGGCCAATACTTAGTTCGTTTTTTATCCTCTACGTGCTATGGACAAGTGTTCTCTAGGCAGTCCTACCACTATTATCTATCTAGGCATTCTTCCGTAAGGAATCTTCCTGGTTAAAGTATAAGGTCCCCTTAACTCTATACTTCTACTAGGTGCCATCTATATATATACTTAGCGTCTCTAAACCGTTTCTCTTCTAGTGCCCAATATATCCTTGCTAAGTATTTTTGGTTTTTGTTCTTTGGTGCTCTATATATATTATATATATTATCCATATAAGCTATCCATAATAGTGTATAATGCGCTAAGTGACTTAGGTTAACTCTTGGCTTATCTTTACTCTTAAGTTTAAACCTCTATCTAGCCAACCTAACTATTAGTCTTTCTTCTATAGGTACTAAGATTTGTCTTTTGCTTCTCTAGTCCCTAGATTCCTCTTCTAGATTCCTTAATATTATAATTAGTGCTCCTTTAATATGACTTATACGTTTCTTAGTAATAGGCATGTCCTAAACCACTTTTTTGTCCAACTATATATAAAAGTCTTCCCATTTATTATTATGTTGTTGCCTATACCACTTTCTATATAACTGGTTTAGTATATATAGTCTGTCTGTTAGAAAGTACCTTGTTATTTCTGCATTGTGGCAACCTTTAGTATATCTTTCTTTAAACCTAGTTGGGATGTCTAGATCCTCCTCTTGTTCCAGTTTATCTAACCGCTTTGCTCTTGGCGTCCCTACGCTAGGCCTATTAGTAATTCTTTATATGGGTGCTCTGTCCCTTCTACGGTTTGTTACGCTAGATCTCTAGTCTAGTTTTTGCTCTTGCCATGCGATAATTCTTGTTCTGAACTTATCTATAGTTTCTTGCTTTCTGCGTCTTGCAGCTAGATCCTTAAAGTTATCTTACTTCTTGATTTTGGTATTAACCTTTTAATTTTTAGGCTAAACACTGCATTTACCTGGGATTGACGTTCTTATTTATTCCCCAAACTTATAGTTCTTAAACTTGTGTCCTATACTCATCCATTTATTACTAAACTAAGTCGCTACTCTTTCCCATCAGTTTTTATCTGCTGTGGGTTCCTACGCTGTCCTTATTATATCTTACAAGTCTAGAGCCTTCCTTATCTCCTTTTAAGAATCTTAGACCTGTGGCCTCTTGCCTTTATTAAGTGGTAAGCTAGCACTAGCAGTCATCTGCTTACCTAATCCTTGGATATTGCTCCTTCCGTCTTATAAAGTAATAGAAATCGTATCCAATGGTGTTATAATACCCGTTACTAAACCCTATTCTATAATGGTTGCAGTTTCTGCTTTTGTTTTAACTTCTCCAAGGTCTACTAGCTCCTAGTAAGCTGCTCTTATTGCCTTATTATTAGTAAATACTTCGCCTATATTAAACTTGTCATCTTTAATGTCCGCTCTATAAGCTGGTTTATTAGTTCCTCTAAACTTAGGTAATAATAGCTCCTACGGCCAATAGCTTACACTATACTTAGCGTCCTTATAAATTTGGCATATGTTGTTGTAATAAAACGCGAAACTGTTAATTAAACACTCCTTTATTCCTCGCAGTGCACCATTATCCCTCTATACGTACGCGCCGTCTGCTAGTCTAGTTCCCTTTATCGTATGGTTACTCTAACCACCTTTACAGTCTCTAGCAAAATAACCTTGTTTCCCGCAACTTATATAAGCTCTATCTTTAAACCAATAGCTTTGCTATAGAGTCTACCTAAACATCTTCTGCTATTAAAATCCCTGGTTTAGCCTCTACTCCTTGGTCCTGCAATTACTAGATCCTTAACCTCTAGGTTTCTATAGTTTCTTTTCCCATCTTTAGGTTTCTTTAGTACCGCTTAGGTCCATTGGCTCTGCGCTATACCATACTTTTTAACTCTATATCTGCCAATGCGTGCTCTGCGCCTTATATAACTATAGAACTCTATCCTAACCTTTCTTGGTCTATTCTCTTTGGTAGATCCTATTATCAATCTTAATTGCTTAATTAATTAACTCCCTTAGGGTATCCGCATCTTCCTTTTATTAGCGACTTAGTCAATCAAGGCACGAGCACGGCAAGAGGGACGCGCAAGCCTGTACAATTGGTAGTCTATAAACGAGGATCCAGAGCTAAAGAAAGGAAAGGGGAAGAACGGAAGCACCGCTCGAAGTTATATACAATTCTCTGGTCACGTAACGGCAATTTGCGGCAATCTGCGGCAATGTGCCAGCGCCGTAACATTATCCCCCCCTCCAAAAAAGCCTGTCCTCAGGCTTTATATATCCGTATTATGTCCGTAGGGTATTCTTATCTATATGCTCAACAGGTAGCTTATCGTCTTCGCTATACTAGCACTCTATCTACTCGTCTAGATACTTCGGGGGTCTTAGCTTGTTAGGGTATTAGTTATAGAACTCTTTAAGCTTCTAGGGGCAACCTATAAAGTTCCAGGCGGGGTACTAGGTTGGGTCTAGATTATAACCTTTCCATTAGATACGGTATTTTAGCGTTCCTTGTACTAGTTTACAGGCTAGTATTTCATTGACTTCCTATTTATTATCGCTATTAACTTAAATCGGCAGTGGAGGCTTATTCTTTTGTCCAGGTAGTAGGTTATTTATAGCTTTTTATAGCTTATCTAGTAAGAAAACAGGGTGGACTTTAATTAAGTCTAGGAGTTTAACCTTATATAAGTTGCCTTCTTTATTAAGGATCTTATACGGTCCTGCTATCTTATAGTCTAGCTTATAGCTAGGCCGTTCTATTTTCTAGTTCTTTGTTATAACCCAGACCTTGTCGCCTATGGTAAAGTCGGGCTCACGCCTGTGCTTATTTGCCTGCTATTCCATTAATTTCTAGGCCTTCTCTAGGTTCTTGCGGGCTACCGCCTATACTTCTTCTAAGCGTCTAGTATACTGTTGTGCTTCCTTATAAGATAGTTTTTTGTACACGGTTTATGGTCCTTCCGGTCTCTCCTAGTTAAAGCTTATATAGGGTAAGTATCCTATTTCTAGCTAAATAGGTATAAACCCTATAGAGTTATAGGGTAGGGTTGCCTGGGCGTAGTCTATTATAGGTAGTAGTTCGCCCTAGTTGTTCTAAAAGTAGTTAATAAAGGGCCGGAGTCTCTAGTCTAAGTATTAATTTACAATCTCCGTCTAACCGTCTATTTAGGGGTGGTATGCTATAGAGAGCTTTAGCCTAATACTTAGGATCTAGGTAAACTTGTTCTAGAAAGCTAATATAAACTACGGCCCGTGGTTGGATATAATAGTATCTAGTAGTCCGTAAATTTGGTAGACATAGTAGATATACAGTTAGGCCGCCTCTTTAGCATTAATATTCTTATAATAGGGGATTAAGAACGGGCGCTTACTAAAGCAGTTAACTAGGATTATAACTATATTATATCTGTCGCGGTCTGTAGGTAACTTATAGAAGTCTATAAAGATATACTACTAGGGGCGTTCTGGTATCGAGAGTGGCTTTAATAGCCCTAGGGTCTTATCTTATGGAATTATAGACCTATAGCAGTTGTCGCAGTTTTGTATATAGCGGTTAATATCTATAACCATTCTGGGCCAGTAGTAACGGTCACTAATAATTTTACAGGTCTTGTTCTTTCTAGGGTAGGCCGTAGAGACCTAAGCATATGCTTTAGCAATAAGCTAAGTCCGTAAGTTCTATTCCTCTACTACTACTAGCCGTTCCTAGTACTTAAGTAGTCCGTTTTCCAGGGACCATAGGCCGGTAGAATCCTTTACCTTTTTATAGTACTCCTATAAAGAAGGGGCCGTACGGTTTACCTATAGTAGTTTATTAATAAGGTTAAGTTCTATAGAATTAATAGAATATATCTTAGCGCTTAAAGGGTCTGTATTTAGTTCTGCTTATATTTAGGGGTTAAGGCATTCTAGTTATAATAGCGTCTGAGTCCGTAATAAGATCTTCACAGCTACCTAGTTATTTAGGTCCTGTTTACGCCTTATAAGAGCATCCACACGGTTAGTAGCACTTAGCCTATATATAATTAGGAAGTTAAACTAGGATAGGACCTCCGCCTAGCGTGCCTACCGGGCTGTAAGGGCCTTTGTTATTATAAAATATTCTAGGGCTTTATGGTCCAAAACTACTTAAATAGGCTTAGGGGCTCCTTCTAACTGTATTCGCTAGTACTAAAAGCTAGAGATAATGGCCAGCATTTCTTTATCGTGAATTGGGTAGTTTAGCTTAGTATCTATTATAGTCTTTAAATAGTAAGCAATAGGGTGCCATTTTCCGTCTATCTGCTTCTAGGAGTAAACGCCAGCTATAACGCTGTCTAAGACATTAGTTTCTAGCATTAAGGGCCGTTCTAGGTTAAAGTGGGCGAGTAAGGGAGCAGAAACCAGTCGTTTCTTAAGCTCATTAAAGGCCTGCCTATATACAGTATTAAAGTGAAAGGGCTAGTCCTTGTAGGTAAGTTAGCTTAGGGGCCGGGCAATTCTACTATAGTTCTTAATAAAGCGTTGGTAGAAGTTGCAGAACCCTAAAAATAACTGCACCCCCTTTACGGTCCTTGGGGGTATCTATTAGTTAATTATAGCCGTCTTTTCTAGGTCTGCCTTAATTCCGTTTATACTAATAATAAACCCTAGGTACTTTATACGCTTAATACTGAATTCCAATTTCCTAATATCGGCCTAGAGGCCAGCCTCGTGGAGTTGTTATAAGACTTTATAGATATACTCCTTATGTTCTAACTCATTCTTAGAGTAAATTATAATGTTATATAGATAGGCTATATAGAAGTCGTTAAGGTAGTTAAAGAGTATATCGTTTATATATTACTGGTATATAGCTAGTCCGTTAGTTAGTCTAAAGGGAAGTACTTTATATTTATATGTTCCGTAATAGGTCCGAAATATAGTAAGGTCTTTTAATCTAGGGTCTATTTTAATCCAGTAAAAAGCCTAACGGATATTAAGCTTAGTAAAGATTTTAGCTCTACTTATTTGGGCTAGAGTCTTATTAAGTAAGGGCAGGGGGTAGCGGTCCTTGCGGGTTATATTATTAAGTTTATAGTAGTTAATACAAAAACAAAGTCCTCTATTTAGCTTCTTAGTAAAAAGGATAGGCAAGTTAAAAGGGGCTTAACTAGGCTTAATAAAGCCCTTATTTAGGTTATTAATAAGGTACTACTTTATAGCCTATAATTCGGCTATAGACTACTAATAAAGGGGGCTATAACTAAGGGTGTCTTCCTTGTCTAGCTTAATTTCAATCTTGTAGTCGTATAGTTAGTAAGGTAGGAGTATATTAGACACTGCCTTAGAGAATACATCCTTAAATTTCTGGTATTAATAGGGCAGTTTCTGTTCTACCAGCTCCTTATCTATAAGCTTACTTTCCTGTCCGCTAAGCTTACTTTCCTTTTTCTTAATTATTTAATTAATTTTATATAAGCTAGTGGTAAAGGCAACGGTATTAGGTTAGACCAAGTTCTAGTAGAATCCTACGGCGCCGATACAGCAGATATAAACTAGGGGAAGGTCCGTAGGTTTCTTTACAGACTTTTATCAGGCCGTATTTTGCGGCATAGGGTTTATAGTCTTCCTTAGCTCACGTTCCATTTTCCGTAAGTTGTCCTTCCAGTCTATTAGTTTAGTATGGCGTCCGGTATTCCTAGCCTTCCTTTATAGCTACGTAGGGCCTACGTTCTCCATAGGGGACTTAGCTAGGTCACTACTGATTTCCTAGATCTCTAGTACGGGTGGCGTAACATAGGTAGTCTGGGAGCGACGTAGTATATAAATCCGTTGCGGATTAAGCTGTACATCTTTCTTAAAGGCCTAGTCCCTATATATAGCGTCGGCCTAATAAACGGTGTCTATCTATAGCCGCACGAGGTTTTCCATTATAATACTGATTTCTTTTATAAAGGAAGGGGTTAGGGGTAGGGTTTCGGGCCAGATCAGCCGTCTGCTCCGTATATCAAGCTGTAAGCCTAAATAGGCTAGCCATTTTCTTTCTAAAATTATATCGTGTCTTCCTAGGTCCGTAATAAGCAAGGAGATATTATACTGCCTTTGTCTATTAACACGGAGGTGAATCCGTAAGATAGTTATAATAAGTGGCCCTATCCGTCCGTTGTATCTGTAAATAGGAATTGGTTTAGGTAGTTCTTTAAGGGGTGCATTTAGAAAATTAGCCAGCTTTACAGTATACTGGGTGTCTATTAAGGTAAAGGCATTTGCTCCAGAGTCAGCTAAAGTAGAGGTTAAAACTTAATATCCATTACGGAATAAAGTATAAGAGATAGTGTAGCTTCTTCCACCAACTAGCCGACCCAGATTAATATATAATATATTAATTCCTTTTAACCCTAGAGAGGAGTCTTTCTCTAGGGTACCTCTTTTTCCGGCTCTATACTAAATTAATAGAACCTTGCCCATTTTTACCTTTGTCCGGCAATTCTTTACAAAGTGGTCTTTCTAGCTATATAAGAAGTAAGCTCCTTAATTACTAAGGGCCTATTTATAGGGGTCGTTATATATAGGCTAAGTGTGCGCCGGAACCGTAGTAGGACTAGCTGTACGGCTAGCTGCTAAATTAACAGCAGGCTATATAGCTAGTGCCGTAGGAGTTGCAGATCGTGCCGGAGTGTTATAGGCCGTTTATGTAGTGCTTGGAGTTTAGTTTAGAGAGTTTTTAGCTTTATACCGCTTAGCTCATACCTTAATCTAACGGAGGCCTTAGTTAATAGATAGGCAGTAGTCCGTAAATACCTTTAGCGTCTATACAGTAGTAAAAACTGGCAGTATGGCGCGCTATAGGTCTAGCATTAGGTCTTTATAGGGAATTTAGGCTTAGCCGGCTAGGTATAAAAAGCAGGTCTAGAAGGCTAAAAAGGTCTCCGTCGTCTTTATATTAAGAGCTTTATAATTAAGGCGGGCGTTTTATACCTTAAAGGGGTCCTTATAGATAAAAGACAAGTAGTTAATTATCTTATCTCTAGAGAGGAAGGGATCTGCCAAGTCCTAGGCGTATCACGGACGTAGGTGCGTCTATGCGTCTCTATTAGTACAGCCGAAGACATAGGCCATCTTAGCTTAAGTAGTGGGGAAGTGGTCCGTATTAACTTTAAGCTTATCCTGTAATTAAAGCTTCTAGTTATTAAATATAGGGGTAGTTCTGTCTATAAGTAATAAGGGGTCTGCAACCTTCGCGGACCGCAATAATACTAATGCTGTGCGTTATACTAGGGCCTTAAGGACTGTAGTAAGTCTCTAGGTGTCTAATAACTCTTTATTAGGTGTAGGGGTGTCTCTAGTTTTAAGCAGCTCTTAAAGCCGTTTAATTTTGGCATTGGCTGCTATAAGCTCTTCCTAGGGGGTCAAGACAGCAACTATTTCGCCATTAGAGGTATTTGCGGGTCCTGCAGCAGCTTTGCCAGCTGCTATATTTCTTGGCATAGTGGTAAGGGTTTTAGGTAATTTCTGGTGTTTATTTATTTTCTAGGGGTTCTGGTCCGTGCGTGTCCTATTCTTAGGTTTCGCATTCCGTTTATATTCTTTTAGTTCTTAGGTCTGTCCTGTCCTTGTGGTCCTAGTGATATCCTTAGGGTCCTATTTTGTGTCCTTGTCCTATTTATAGTCTTATAGATAGATATATTTAAGTTCCTTCTTAGGAAGAAAGAGTAGTAAGGAGCTTTGGATAATGTTAGCAACTTAGTTAATTAAGGCACGAGTACAGCAAGAGGGACGCGTAAGCCTATATAATTGGTAGTCTATAAACGAGGATCTAAAGCTAGAGAAAGGAAAGGGGAAGAACGGAAGCACTGCTCGAAGTTATGTACAATTCTCTAGTTACGTGACGGCAATTTGCGGCAATCTGCGGCAATGTGCTAGCGCTGTAACACCTTTAGAATAATTACGTCCTAGACTTTAGCCTTAAGTCCCTGTTTGTACTATGCCATAAGCGCCCTATTGTTCCATTTAATCTATATAGCTAGCGTTTAAAACTATATTGTATACTCTATTACTAAAGTGCGTTATACTAGGTTCTAAAGCTTTTATTCTGCTATGGTTGTTACCTTAAGGTCTCCAAATATCTATATTAACCATTCCGCAAACCCATTCCAACTTGCAAACATATATTATATATCTTAGTTAGTAGTTATTATACCATTTATCTGTATTTCCGTAAGATATAATTTAAACCACTTAAGTGCTCTTCCTATTAGGAACAATCCTACATACACTACTTAATCTGCCAATATTGCTAGCTTCGCTCCCTCTCGCATAACCTTAAAGTACATTTACGTAAGAAATCCCTTAAGCTTTAACCTTTCTCCTAAGAATTATTTAATTAATAGTAGCTTAATCTTCGCTACTCTAATTCCATTAATACGTTCTTTAAATATTCTATTATTGTCTTATAAGTAATTAACCATTTCCTGTAACTAACCTCTTATAATTAACTGTAAGTTAGTATCTACTATACTAGTGTCTCCTCCCGTTCCTAAGGTCATAGCTGCCGTTAATGGCGTTATAACTAGTGCTTTGGGTAGCATATTATTCAACTTTATTAATACTATAACTAGGTAGTAAATATATAACAGAACCTTGTAGGAAGTACTACAGTAGATTTATTAATGGGCTAGGTATATAGGTAAACAAGAAGTCAACAATATAATAACAACTGGTGGAGTGGTTGCCTAATAGATTAACTCTAATTATATTCTAAGATTTACTATAAGGAAAGAGAACTATCTAAGTAGGGACTGTGGTCCTTTAAATACATAACCGTACTCCTAAGAAACCCTCCTTATATATAAGGTACGTGTGGTATATAAGGTATATAAGTTCCTCCTGTTCCTTACGTCCTATATATAGCAAACCACGTAACCTCGGTTACTATTCCCTATTATATAGTTCTACCGGTTCCACCCTGGACCGTGCCTATATTAACTAACTAGCTTCTTCCAACTCTTCTCTAAGTAGTTGTAACATTGTACTTAAGCTGTCTGTAACAAAATGGTTACTAGTATTAGCTATTTATAAATTGTATTAGGGTATAGGGATAGGGTAGTATTTTAAGATATAAGCCTTACTTCTATATTTAAAGTAAAGGCCTAGCTTAATGCGTTATTCTTATTTAGAGATCTCTAGTAGGGCGTATTTTAGAGTCCCTATGTTAATATCTATAGCATTAGGATATTTAAGCTAAAATAAGAACTTAGTAGACGTTTATGGGGTTATTATATTATATTAAGGAGCGGACTTTAGTATTAGGCGTAGTATATTATTATACCGTTTATTAATAACGTTTATATAGCCGTTAAGGGATTTTAGTAGGTCTACGCCTATTAGGGAGGTTTTTAGTTTAGTACTTAGGGATTTAATAAGGCTATTAATTAGTACGGAGTCGTTCTAGCCTATTTCTTTTACGTAATAGTTAAATTTAGAGAAGTATACTAAGACGCTTTTTATTTCTTAAGCTATATAGTTTATCTTTCTTTAAGCAGTAGCTTAGTGGTTTAGGTTACTATATATAGCTTTAAGAAGTATAACTAGACTTTATACTAAGTTTAGTTAAAGGGGTTTACTAAGGTTAGCTATATCTCCTCCTAGTTAACTTAGGGCGTAGTAGAGTTAGTTAGCTTTAGTTAGGTAGCGGTTAGTATTACATCGGGAAAATATTCGCAGGCTAGGTTTCAAGTCGACTTTACTAAGTGCGTTTCGCGTAATTGACATGCAATTTGACTAACTTGACACGCAATTGACCAACTTGACACATTTAAAAGTTAAATGATACGCAGTTGACTAACTTAATATATTTAAAAGTTAAACGACACGTAATTAACCTGCAATTAACCAATTTGATATATTTATAAGTTAAATAATACGCCGTTGACTAATTTAATATATTTAAAAGTTAAATAATACGTAGTTAACCAACTTATACATTCCTTAATATGCAATTGAGGTAATGTAATATATTATTTAAGTTATATGCTAATTACAAGAGGCTCTACACAAAGCTCTACACGAAGCTCTGCACGAAGCTCTACACGAAGCTCTACACGAAGCTCTGCATGAAGCTCTGCAGAAGCTCTACACGAACCTCTACATGAAGCTCTGCAGAAGCTCTGCACGAAGCTCTGCACGAAGCTCTGCACGAAGCTCTGTATCTATTAGATAATCTATATTCTCTCTAAGGCACAGGTCACGTGCATAGGTCACGTGCACTGTAAAATCTCTTCGTAGCTCTAAGCCCTTAGGGGCCCAGACAATCAATCAACCTATTTCATTAATTTGCAGCCACCTTATTTTTTACCCTTCCTTATATCCTCCCTAACTTAGGAGGCACTGGAACGGCAGCTAGTAGAGGACCGTCGCCAGAACTAGACGACCGTCGCCAGAACTAGATGACCGTCCTAGAGCCAGACAACCGTTACCAGAACTAGATAACGATCTTTCAAATAACCAGCCAGCTAATACCATGAACGATTTAATTAATTAATTGAATTTGATATTGGCCCATTACCAAATCGAATTAAGGCCTCCTAAGGAGGCACCTTAGACGACCACCGTTTAAATGTATAGCTAGCGAATAGCTATAGAGAACGATCTGAATCAATTAGAGCCTTCAATCGGGCCGACCCCTCCCCCGAATTGAATTAGATACTGATATACGCAGGCAGGCAGGCAGGCAGGTAGGTAGGTAGGTGGGTAGGTAGGTAGATAAGTAGGTAGGCAGACAGGTTGGTAGGTAGGTAGGTAGGAGAGGACCGTCGCTAGAACTAGACGACCGTTGCCAGAACTAGACGACCGTTGCCAGAACTAGACGACCGTTGCCAGAACTAGACGACCGTCGCTAGAACTAGACGACCGTTACCAGAACTAGACGACCGTCGCTAGAACCAGACGACCGTCGCCAGAACCAGACGACCGTCGCCAGAGCCAGACGACAACGACTAGCCAGCGAACACTATAAACGATTCGATTGATCGATCGAATCAAGGTAGTATAGACAGGTAGGCACAAACAGGGAGATGCTGACGGGT
>Ga0307507_10005960_pt1 | contig 19335 bp, 13 predicted proteins | sample 7_EM_MG_FD_207223 | JGI IMG/M metagenome (GOLD analysis project Ga0307507, IMG submission 207223) | Populus trichocarpa ectomycorrhiza microbial communities from riparian zone in the Pacific Northwest, United States - 7_EM | ecosystem: Host-associated > Plants > Roots > Unclassified | place... | reverse complement strand
GCAAAAATCGAAACTATGTAGAGGCATTTTTGAAGTCTACCCTTCATCATTTAAGAAAAAAGAAAAAAATCATGCTCAGCCTGATGGAGGAAGACGGGATATTATACAAGCACTAGGATTAGTTTAATATATTCTAATAAATCATAAACACAGTATCAATATTTCAATGATAATAAGACAACAGAAACTAGCCAAAATGTTGTCATCTTCGAGGCTGTTATCCTTCTAATGCAGGCAAGTGGTAATTTCCATTGACTATATATCTGCGAGAGAGATAGCTAGAGAGGTTGCTTGATATACAATCAAATTAATGAATCCAACAACATGAAGCCCAGGTTCCAATGGCAGATCTTGGAATGGATTTCTACAGCTTTTGTTGAACAAGTTCATGCTATAAAGGTCTCAACAAGGGAAGCAAATTGAGGAGGCGGCCAATCCTTTTGGCCCCATGAAGACCTGGCTTCTCTTAGGTGGATTGAGCATCATGATGACAGTGAAATACTGAAAGTGATATTTGCAGGAATTGCCCCTCACTGAAAAAAGAAATCTTATTACATGATTCTTTATGTCTCTTTAAATATCTATATCAAGTGGGTTTTTTTAATAAAAATGGTAGGCGGGGTTTTCTTCTTATTCTTCTTCGTACTTTAGGGTAAGTTAGGGATAAAGAGGTTTGAATTTCTGGTTCTAGCTATGAAACTACTTCAAATTCGCAGATGCAAGATAGGAATGGTAAAAAGGACATGACAGTGTGCTCCCTGTCAAGGTATTGAAGCCTTTGTGGTTCATATTTCTCACGTTGAAACCATACAGGATATCATTGACTGATCTGTTAAAGGTTGGTGAGAGTTGTCACCAACTTAGAAAAAATCCCTTTTCACATTGGAGGAATCTTATGATAACTGAAGAAATAGCTTTTTTTTTAACTCTCTTCTGTATTTTTGTAATGTAATGTACTGTACTGTACTACTGTATACTAAACAGGCAAGCCACATGGGATAAATACTGTATTCCAATGACTTTCTTGATGCAGATACGCTTCTTTTTGTCTTCTTCAACTCTTGGATCTTACTATATGGAAATGGTGAAAAGCTACTAGGAGTCTAGGGCTTTTGTTTCCCAAGACGTTTATCACATGATTTGAAGAAGGAAAGAAAGGAAAAAGGGTACTGAAAAGTAGTGGAAGTGGGGGGGTTCTTGGATGATCAGTTTCTCTCTCAAAACATGGGAAACTTTTGATTGTTTTCTTCTATTCTGTTACAGTATATTCCTTTTTAACTGATTTTGCAGCGTTGTACATGTGTAAGGATACAAATGCTTTTGGCATTCTCTGGCCATTTATTATTCACATCTTAATTGCAGTACAGGTTTTTCTGCAGCTGGGTGTAGGTGGTCCTTGAGGTCTCCATTGGATCATAACGTTGCTGTCTTTGAGCTTAAATTTCTTTCCCAGAAGTCTTTGGCCTGTGGTTTTGGAGCTGAGGAATCTTTAACCCTTTACAGAAGTAAGTTCATCTGCATGATTTGTTCTTGAATTATGGAATTTCATGTTTCCTTTTGTATCTCTAGAAGTGTGCCACTGTGCATTACTGTTTCTCAATTATTGAGATGCTTTTTGCCTCAATTATTTGTGCTAGGCCACTGAGTATATATGTGTTTTTTATTAGAACTTATCTGGGATTGCTTCTAATTAAAGTTGTTTCTTAACTTTTAATTCCCCAATTAGCATTTTGAAAGGAACAGAAGGGAATTTCTCAGAAATGGATGGAAAGGAGGTTTCTGGTTCTTATTTGATAGTCTCAGAAGGGAAGAGTGACAGCTTCTATCCAATGTATTTTGGTGTTTCTTGTGCTCTCTTCGCTCTCAAAGTCTTGACAAAGCCTGTTAAGGAAGACGATAGATGGTCAGAATTGTGCGATAAAATGCTTCGAGGAAGTGCTCATCTCTTGAGATTGCTTGTTTGGAAAATCCAGAGAGAAGGAGCAGATGGTGAACACTGTGAGCTTCTTCATAAGCTTGAGACTGCTGAGAAAGAGATCATGGAGCTGAAGAAAATAAGGTGTGACGATGCAAAAGCGAATGAGAAAGTTGATAGCATCCCTGCATCGCAAGAGCAGAGCTGGTTGATCGAAAGGAAGGAGCTTCGACAGCACATTGGAGGTCTTATGAGTGAATTGAGGGTTCTTGAGAAGAAGAATGAAGAAGCTATTTCTGAATTGAATGAAAAATTGAACGAGATGAAACTTTTGGTGCAGTCCAAGGATAAGGCAGTGGAGGAAGAGGAGCATAAAAGGAAGGAGATAGAAGAAAAATTAGCAAAGACTGAAAAAATTGCAGAAGAATTGAGAGAAACGGCTAAGCGTAAGGCTCAAGAGCATTCTACTGATATTTTGAAGCACAAAACTGCCTTCCTTGAGCTGGTATCTAACCAACGGCAGCTTGAAGCTGAGATGGGTAGAGCACTCAGGCAACTTGAGGCTAAAAGGAAAGAGCTTGATGCAGTCTTAGAGCAAAAGGAGGAGTCAATGATGTTGACCCAAAAACTATCCATGGAGGTTGTGAAGGTGAGAAAGGATTTGGAACAGAAAGATAAGATCTTGTCAGCAATTCTGAGGAAATCCAAGCTGGATACAACTGAAAAGAAAATGCTCTTAAAGGAGGTTAAATTATCAAAGTCCAAGAAGAAGAAAGCTGAACTAGAAACAACAGAAAGTTGGAAATCTGTTTCAGAGTCTAAGCATGAGAAGCATTCATTGAGAAGTATGTTTTCTCTCCATACCAATCTGATGAGGTCAGAAGATCCTCCAATTAAAAGAGGGGCATCCCAAGTTGTAAAGGGCGGATCACAGTCAATTGATTATGATCTTGAGTACGAGAATCCTGAGTTTCAAAAGAACTCGGAAGTTTCTTCGCCACTTTCTAACCTCTATTCACCAGAAGGATGTGATGAACTAGGTGAGAAAACATCCTTGATTTAACATGAAACTCTAATATTTTGCTAGCATTGGGTATACATAGCTGAAATACAGTCCTAATGCTCAAGTTATGACATCTTTTTTTTCTCCAGATCTCCTCTTTTCAATGTTTTCAATCCTTTCCTGTTTTTCTCTTGCAAGCAATTGCAGCTGATGGCAAGCGGTTGGAAGGATGGGTTCGCTCGGAAGCAGGAAAGTACGCAGCCACAATTGAGAGGAGGCATCATTTAGAGATAGATGCTTTTGCGGAACAAATGAGACTTAAAGATGAGAAATTAGAAGCTTTTCGCTGGCGAATGCTGAGCATGGAAATAGAATCAAAGCGTCTGCAGTCTCACATTGAAGGGCTGAACCGGGATGTTTCACGGATCAGGCATGAGAACATGAAACTGGAAGCCTTGTTATTGGAGAGGCAAAAAGAATTAACCGACTTGAAAGACCACCTCAAGGCACAAATAAAACCTCAGTCTTGCCAACAGGCCAACTTAAGCTCATCTCTAGATGATCCAGCATTAGTCCATGATTCCATTTTGTCCAGAGCCAAGAATGTAAAGAAAGAACCAACAGAGAATAATCAAGAGGGAAAGGTACATCTGACGGAAACATCTCAAGAGAAGAATACTGAAAAAGAAGAAGAAGAAGAAGATGAGGAAGCCCTTCATAACCAGTCCAGAAATGTCAGTAAAATTGTCCAATCTCCAGAAAACGAGTTTGAGGAAGAGAAGGATGTCTCCAACCAAGGCTGCACTCAAGAGGCAAGTGCGAGTCCAGTGGTGGTTGATACTGTAGAAAAGATAGCATTGACTAGCCAGTCATTGATGAAGACAAATAATTCAACATGGGGGATGGACCTCCATGCTCTTGGAGTTTCTTATAAGATCAAGAGGCTGAAGCAGCAACTTCTAATGCTCGAGAGATTGACAGGAAAGCAAGACAGTGGTGAACATTTAGGTAACAGTGATGAGGCAAAAAATGGGATAAAGGCCTTCCAAGCATTGGTGTCTTTGCTTAATAAACAAGTCAACAAGTACCAGTCGCTCCAAGAGAAGACCGATGAACTCTGCAAACGGATGGTAAGCCGTACACAACTTTGGTGCATTTCAAGAGTTACTGCATATTTTGGCTAAACTTCCTTTCAATGGGAGGCATAGCTTCCTGCCCCACCATGTGTCCATCGCCCTCCCCCCCGCCCCACAAACCATGTTGCCAGCCCATCTTTTGTCATCAGAAATTTTGCTGAATTGCTGATCTGCTTTTATTTTCATTTCTCTCACTTGTAATTACAGCATGATAATGATGTAGACGTGAGTCGCAGAGATTCCAGCACTAGCACTGCTAGGAAAAAGGGAGAAACGAAAACATTAGAGCAGTTCCTAGAGGAAACATTTCAGGTTCAGAGATACATGGTTGCAACAGGACAGAAACTGATGGAAGTTCAGTCCAGGATTGCATCTGATTTCGTCAAGGTCCCCGAAGAGCTTGAAAAATCTGCCGGCAGCTTTGACATGAAGCGTTTCGCTGACAGCATTAAAACTCTTTTCCAAGAAGTTCAAAGAGGACTTGAAGTTCGGATTGCTCGAATTATTGGTGATCTTGGGGGCACTCTAGCTTGTGAGGGAATGATTCGTATGAGAGGGTTGTGATACCAACTATAAGGTTTTTTTTATATATATATTAGTTGTTATATCACAAGTTTTCCTAGCATCATAATTTTTTAAACCCGGTCCAATAATATAATTTGACTTAAAATTTAGGTTATGAAATTTTAATCAGGTCACTAGATCATTTTAAATTGATATCTAATTTTTTTTATATAAAATAAAATAATATTGTTTTTATAAAAAAAATATAATAATCAACAGTTGTAATTAAATTTTTAACTAAGTTAACCTGAATTTTTAATTAAATCATTAATTTTTTTTTTAAACTCTGTTTGATTTCAATTTTGAATTAGATAAATTTCGAGGATCTATCCGGTTTTAAAACTAAATACCTCTCTTCTGTTCCCCTCCACGCCCTTCTCTTTCTTCATTTAGAGAACGTTTAGAAACCACATTATAAAAATAAAAATAGTATGGCTAATTAAATAATTTCTTCTATATATAATAATGTTTTAAATTTTAATTAGTAGAAGTTAAAATAACATTATTTTTATTCATAAAGATCTGTTTTTTTATTTATTTATTTTGCATGTAAAATTTTATAATTTTAAGTAAATACAACATATTTAAAAAATCGAGATCCTTGGGCTAACACCGGATTGTCCTCCTCCATAGGCTCCGAAATCTCCTGGAAGATCTTGTCCCCATTAATTACCATCACTGATATTCTGTCGACCTGGTTTCCTTTCTTCTGGTGAAATAATCCTCTTCTTTTGTAAATTTCGCTATGAAAAATTCATCGCCCAGATATGTAACAGTGATACTACCAGATAGGTTCTATCTATGACACAATCATGGTTACCCGATCAACTAATCCAGGATTGATTCGGAAAAAAACTTGGATTGTTGGTTCATTGGGTCAACCTCGATAAACTTTTTTATATATTTCTTAAATCATAATTTATATATTGAAAAATAGTTGTTAATTGATCAGATTTTAGATTTGCTCTCTAAAGATCACCAGTTCGAGTCTCACAAATACCAGGACAACTGGAGATTTATACGACCGTTAACTTCAAGGCTCGTAAGATTAATTAAGATACACGCAAGTTAGCCCTGATATCAAATAATACCAAAATACTCTAGTGATGCCAAAAAAAAAATAGGAGTTGTTAGGCTTCCTTTTGAAAAATTCTAAAAACCATGCGAGACCATTCAAACAGCAAGCTATCTAGTGATTTAGAAACGCATCAAAAGAAGATGCCCCACCATGTCATAAACTTAGTTTATAATCAAGGTGCGCGTAAGTTGACTCAAATATCTAAATGATGCCAAAATACTCCAAGTGATGCCAAAAAAATAGGAGTTCTTGTTATGCTTTCTTTTGAAAAATTCTAAAAACAATGCGAGACCATTCAAACAGCAAGCTATCTAGTGATTTAGAAATGCATCAAAAGAAGATGCCCCACCATGTTATAAACTTAGTTCATAATCAAGATGCGTGTAAGTTGATTTGAATATCCAAGTAATGCCAAAAAAAAAAAGGAGTACTTGTCATACTTTCTTTTGAAAATTTATTAAAACCATGAGATATCATTTAAATAGTAAGCTATCTAGTGATTTAGAAAGGCACCAAAAGATGATGCCCCACCATGTCATATACTTAGTCCATAGTCTCCATGAAAATGAGCAATGAATCAGTAGATGCTCTGTTGTTTCCATTTCATAACTTGTACAAGTGAAACATACACTTCTCGCTCGCCTGTAATCAAGAAAAAAAAAATGAAACAAAGTTACAGAAAGGCATCTTTCCATGTTAGGCTGAATGAACTTCATTAAAAACTGAGTCCATATCTCCATGAAAACGAGCAATGACTCAGCAGATGCATGCTCTGTTGTTTCTATATCAATTGCAGAGCATATAATATATAGTGCTGAAAGCTCTATTGGGAGCAGACCCTTTTGACTTGGAAGAAATTCTAATATATATAGAGATTATGCCTTGAACCGCCAACCAAATAAAATTTTGTATTTTTAATTAAGTTGTAGATATCCAGACGAAAGAAGAACAGACGTCACCATTGAATTCAATTTTGTCAATAAAAAAAAAAACATTTCTTAAATCATATTATTATTCCTTAAACCTTGTGATGTTTGAAACCCAAAACCCTAAAAAATAAAATAAAAATAAAATATTCATTATTGTTATAATCTAAAAGTATGGTTGTGGTTGCTTTTCAAAGTAATTTTTACTTGGAAATGCATTAAAATAATATTTTTTTATTTTAAAAAAATTATTTTTGGTATTTGCACAACAAAATGACTTGAAAACACCAAAAAAATATTAATTTGAAGCAAATAAAAAAATAAAAAAATTTAATTCTTTTTACAAGTGCTTTTAAAATGTAAAACAAGCAGGTACCAATTAATTAAATAAAAAATTTTAATAAGCAGTAGGTTTTAGTTAGTTACTGTTTGATATTGTATTTTAACATATTTTTTGAAAATATTAAATTAATATTTTTTATGTTTTTTTTAATAATTTTAATGTGTTATATTAAAAATAAAATAAAAATATGAAAAATACATAATTCTAATATGTTTTTAATTGAGAAGTTAAAAGTAAGGTTTTATCTTTATGTGAAGAGCCCAGAGGGCATGGTAGCTACATGACCACATTGTAACCGTCCACACCACACTTTATTTCACCATATTAAATACAAATTTGTATGATGACTTTTCAGAAGGAAACAAAATTGACAAATGACCGTTAATGGTCGTTACAATGATCCAATTAAAACCCTAGATTTCTATAGCAGCTGGGACCCACAGCCTTGCCCACCAATGTGAGAAAAATTAAACTAGCCATTATCTCGTGAAGTAATAGAAGCGCCAGCAGCAGCAGGAGCGTTTGATAGCTGTGACTCTCACCATTCACATTATTCAGTCATTCACCACCACCACCACCACCACCAACCACACCACCAGCTCCCCCGTATATCTTGCTTTTGCCGAACCCCAAAAAAACAAAAAACCCATTTTTCCAGCTATAAAATTATGATCTGGGCTGGTCTTATTTCCTAGAGAAATTTACTTTGCGTCCATACATATTTACATAAAGAAACAGCTGGTACTGATGATGGGGTCTGGTGATGATCAGCTAGGTTATGATCCGAGTCCTACACCAAAACTCTCCTTGTTTTCACTTTCAAGCAAGCTACATGAGTCGCCTGCAGGGATGTTAACCCCGCCAATCCATACATTAGCCTCAGTTCCATTCAAGTGGGAGGAAGCACCAGGCAAGCCTAGACCTTCTTGCGCCACTCAATCCAAGCCCAAGTTTGCTAGGTGCTTGGAACTGCCACCAAGGTTGTTAAACGAGGCCAAGGTTAGCAACATGCCTTCTCCAACAACTGTCTTCGATGGACCTTACTTGCCTCGTTCCTTATCTCTTGGAAAGGGACGTTCATTGAGCAACTTAGAGAATTTGGGCTGCGGGGAGGTGAATAGCAAAGAGAGGGTTACATTTGGGTCTGGTAGGTGGGGATTCTTCAGGAAAAATAATAAAGAAGTTGCTGCTCCTAGCCATGGAGATATCGGTGTTGATCATGGAGGACGTGAAGCAGTTAGAGTGAAGATCACAAGAATTAGAAGAAGATCAAGTTTCTTGGGGCTTTCTCACACAAGATCACATTTTTGGGTAAGTATATATATACCCAACCAGCAAAAAGTTCAATGATTTTGTCCTTTTTCGGACACTAACTGGATATTGTTGCTAAATATGGTCACAAATACACATGGATATATATATATATACACACACACACACACACACACATATCATAGAAAAGCCAAATCCCTTCCTGCAGGATGTGTAATATGTGCAGAAGTAATATAACTTTTGTTAGAATTCACATCACTCTTTAGATTTTCTGAATTTTCATGTTTTTGCTGCTTTATCCTTTGTTTTTGGGAATCGGAGGAGTTGCTAGCTAGGATTTTCCTGGCAAAGCCATGGAGCTTGCTTTCTGATGCTATATATATATGCTTATTAATTCTCTGCGCAATATCATTGATATTGTACGTAAATGCAGACAGACATCTATGAAAGCTTCAAGCATGCGGTCCCATGGACACGAAGGTAGAGCAAGAAGATAGAAACTGAGAAAAGAAGAAGAGCAAGCCTAGTCAGTACCAAAGTTCAATTTCTCCTTGATGAATTATTAATTGTGCAGTCAAGTCACTACCTATATATTTCCATGTGGTGCTGTTCGTAGTTCTAATTTTCTTCCTCGACCATTGAATTTGTGTATAGATAGAGATCAAAAGCAATAATGTAACGCTTGCTAATATCATTTGATTATGACTTTTGTTTCCTCACATTAAGTTGATTATTACGTACACAACAAATGTGACCGTCCTTTGATTTGTCTTCAGCCCACTTGGCCACTCTTCTATCACGAATTAAATTGAAGGGTCACGCGAGGAAATTTTTTTTTTGTTTGGTGGAAGAATGTTTTAAAAAATTGATTTTTAATGTTAAAAATAAATTTTAAAAAATAAAAAAAAAATATTTTAATATATTTTTAATTAAAAAATACTATAACCTAAAACAATTCGGACAAACAACGCATCATCTGCTTTTATTTATTTATAAAAATAGAAAGTCTAACCCTTAAAAAAAAAAAAACAAACAATGTCCAATCAACAAGACAGGCTAGGAAGCCCTAAACGATTGGCCTTATTTTTAAAGGTCAAAGTTAGACCTGTGCGGCTCACTCTTTTTTTTCTTCAATATTACTCCCTCTAATTTATCTTTCAACCTTTTTTAAAATTTTATTATAATATAATTAAATAAAATAAAGTTTTAAAAAAATAAAGTTATTAAATCCGGTAAAGTCTATGACCCAGGTCATGGATTGAGCTACGAAAACTAAGTTAATCAAATATGTTGTTGTCTTGATATTCTTAAAACAAAATGTCGTCTTTATTTTTTTTAAAGCATTAAGTTTAGTTTGGATCGGTCTTCATAATATATTTTAATTTTATTTTTATAGGACTAATTTGTTTAAATTTATTTTTTATATGATTATCACGGTTACATGATCATGATCCGAATCAACAAGGTCGTTAAAGACATTATTACCAAACATCCATGCCAATGCTTGTGCTTCTTCTTCCCTTTCCTTTAATTTTTCTTGCATAAACAAAATATGGTCCAACAAGTTATATCTAAAGAAAAAAAAAATTGAAGCAAACAAGATGTTTACTATGATTTATTTAATGATACACAAGAAAATAGATATAAAAAAATCAAATCTAGAGGCTAGATGTAGGGTCATTGAAAGAAAAAACATTGACAAAATAGACTGAAATAACATGTTGAAAATAGAAGCGGTAGCTAGCCCCAGTATTCAGCATGCTAATATTGTTGACCCTAGCTCATTTAATAATGGGACATGGCAATTTTGGTCAGTCAATAGACCGGGCTAGCTAGCAATTTTTTTTAATTATTTATTTTTACCATAAGAGACTATAATTATATTTTAAGTTCGAGTTAAATTACTATATTACAGCACTCTATTAATTAAATTCTACTATAAATCATATGCAGGGGCAGACCGATGAGGACAGTACTATGGAAATAATTGTATTGGGATCGATGTATTTGAATATAAGAGAAGCTAAATTGATTAAATAAGTGGTTTTTATTATTATTAAAATAAGTAATTAAGCCTTGAACTTAAAGGGTTTATTTAAAATTTAGAGGTAATATAGAAAACTTCACACAGAGTTTGGTGATATGTCACTTTCACAGTACCTTGATTCAAGTGCTCATGAAAAACTATATACTGTAAAATCTTGACTAATTTTTCATTTCAAAGAAACTTAGCTTTTCCTTTAAACTAACTCCATTTAATTATAATGTTGAATTCGGGTTTAATTAATGTATAAATTCAATTCACAAAAAATAATAGAATTCAATTCATTTTATTATTTCTTGTATTTCTCTCATTATCTACACAAAAGATGCTAGATAAATATTTTAAAAAAAAAAACTTGATGCGGGGCAATAAATAATAAGAATTAAAGCAATAAAAAAAAGCTTTAGAGAAAGAAAAAAGCTAAAGAAAAGAAAAAATGAGATTGGAGATATGTAAAGTCTGTAATATTTTTATTAATTATCAAAACCATCTAACATTTAGAAAAGTAGGATATAAATACTAAAACCCTAACTAGAACAAACGTTTAGGTTTATGGCCCATTAAAAAAAATACCAAATAATAATTAAATCAAAACCAAAGTAATAAATTTTAACTAAAAGTTCATATAAATTAAACCTAAAAACATAAGCTAAAGATTAATTTCTCAATGGTTTGAACTATCCTTCATCATCTATGATTATATACATGCGTAAACAATATTATTTTCAGTTCGGTATCCCATCATTTTAACATTAATTTTTTCTATTTAGTACTATAATAACAGGAGTGGTTGGCCGATTTACGTCAATTTTTGACATTCAAGGTTGTTTGAACTTTGAAGCATGAGATTTTATGAATTCGGACTAGAGTATTTCAAACAAAGAGTGTGATTGCATTAAAACAGAACATTTGTGCAACAAAAGAACTTTATCAGTGCCATTTCACTTCTCTCAAAGGCAAAATAAACACAAAGAAGACCGCAGTTCAAAGGCCACAGTAAAAGTGCCAACGAAGACTAAAGCTAGCTCTTGATTCCAGAATTAGAAATTAGCCCTAAAACAAAGTAAGTCAATGATATGCTGCCGAGAGCCTTCTCCTCTTGTAATTGGCCTTGAAACAAGCCTGCCTCAGCTTCTTTGTTCTTTCGGTCAGCTCTAAGTCCGGCAGTTTTTCAATAAGCCTTTTGTGCTCCTCCAGCATGATTGTGTCGTATTCACTCAGCCCCATTTCCTTCATCACACCAAACAAGCCCATATTGAATCCTCTAAGAGAAAAACTTTGAAAATGATACAAAATTTAATGAAGATTAATTAGAGGAAGCGCCTGTGTGCAAGATTAACCATGCACGTACCTTGACATTGTTGATAAGAGAATTCAAGCTCTTGATCTTCCTATGAGGCCACCTCATGATCTTAAGTTCTCTGCATCTTTTTTTCAGCACAGTTAGCCCCACTTTCATTTCTCTAGCCGCTTGAGTGATTGGCATGTTAAAATGCTTTTGGATTTCTTCCAACCCCAAAGCAACCGACCTCTTCCTCCCGCTCATCTTCCTACTTTCTTCTTCTTCTTCTTCCTCCTCCTTCACGCTTGAAGAACTAGCACAAACGCTTTGGACCAATAACATGGAGAATCCTTTCAGGTGATGATCACCTTTGATGACATTGTTGTCAAGATTTTGCCCAAATGAAGCATGGATGCCAGGGTTTAGCACTGGCTTTGTGTCGATATAGGCATTCTCTTGATTATACCAAGACTCAAGATTACTTTCAGAAAAAATATTATCACTACTGATATCTTCAAGGTGTTTGAACTGATTGATGTTCTCGTCACGGGGCACCAAGGGTAGCAAAATCGACGGATCAAAAAGGCTTTCGAAGGGGGGAAGTTCTGAAATTCTGTGAACAGATAAACAAAATACAACAAGAATAATTAAAGATCATGAGAAGTGATAAGAGAAGAACCTGAGATTTTAAACAAGAAGGCAGCATAAATTAAATTATATATATAGTGAAGTACATTTTCGACAAAAAAAGGGGAAAGAATCTTACTTTTGGAAGGTGTCTTGATCATCAACACCAAGATCCCAGACATCAAAGTCAGGTGGATTCTCCATTGTTAATGGAACAAGGAGTGTTGTTGCCTTGTTGAATTTATTGAGAAAAGGAATAATGGGGAAGGGGTTAATGCATGGGAGAACAGTTCAAGGAGAGGGTTATAAATTATGGTGGAGATAAGAGAAGGGATTATAATTAATTGAAATAATTAATTAAGTGCACCACGTCCATGAGAGTTACAAATCCAGTAGAATGTAGTTAATTATCACATTTACTGATGAACAATTACCAATAATCACTATTGGGGGCTGCATGTTCTATCTCTATTTAATGACTTTCTTAAGAATCATTTAATATATTACGTGCCATGGCTATCATGCCCCAGGTACATTCTCATTCATTCATCCATGCATGCACAATAGCAGCCCAAAAATATGTATTTCTTATAATATTAGCCCCATGATAATTTATTAATTTCATCAAACCTGATGTTTATATCGCAGTTATTAAACATGATTCGGCTTGATGGCTTGATCTTGAACCTGACCGACTTATCTCTAGTTTGGATCAAATATAAAAAAACCAACTAGAATTGACCTGATCGATCTGGCATGTCAACCCACAACCCAATTAAAATTCAATTTGAGTTTTTTTTTAATAACATTATTTTAACTTTTTAAAAATAATAATTAAAACAACATGCCAAAGTCAGCATGCCTACTCCAAGTTTATTAACTATGGTTTAATTAGATGAATTGTTCATGATTAAAATCTTTTGGATGATGGGTATATATAGAAAAAAAAAATAGAAAAATTTGTATTGCATCTGTAATTTTGATAGGATTGTGGTAACAAAGATTAACCCACTTAATCTACCATTCAAATCGAGTTTTTAATTAGATATTGGACTAAATTGAGTTTATCATCTATGGTTTAAATATATGAATTGTTAATGATTGTAATTCTATTAATAATGATTACAGAAAAATAATTAGTATCACTAAAAAAAAAGATTTGATATTGAAAATTCGGCATGTAAGATTTATTTTTCTTCTTTTTTAACATCCTCAAGGTAAGATTCTGCATGGCATGGATAAAAAAACCAGTAGATGATAATGATAGCATAGGGAATTAATTAATGAAAGTAAGTTACATGGAGATTAACGAGATTGAAGGATCATAAATTCACTGTTAAGATTTTCATCATTATCATCTTATCTTTGATTCTTCTGGGATTTGGTGATTATTGATTGCTAATTATGGTCCCAGCCGTCACTGCCAGTAATGGCCCAAGCCGTTACTTTCATCTATATCTATCTCTTTGGGCTTTCTTAAGCCACCTTTGTCAGAATGGAGTGCATGTAGAGGGCTGGCTGAACCCAGGAGACCTTACAGCTAGCCACACCTGGGCTTGCCCCAGCTAGGGTTTCTTGATTTTGTCTTCTTTTACGAAGAAAAATCATTAGGTTTTGCCCACATGAGACTTGGCTAGAATGGGCAGTCATTTCACCTTCTTTTTGGGTCGCCAAATTGCTATGAATCACGGCAGAGATTTGCATGCAAATAATACACAGATCCCACTGATGGGTGGGAAGGGGAAACCCTATCTGAAAAGGGATTAAGGGCTAGGATCTGCCGTGTCAAGATCCGTTGTACCTTCCATGAAGTTTAGATCAATGCCCTACACTTCATTAGCATAATGAGATAGCATAGCCTTGAGCCCTTGACTGCTTTGGGTTCATAAAGTGAATGACCAAACTGCAATGAGTGGCATTAAGGGCACGTTCGTGTGGATAAGACAGCAGAAACCCCACTCTTCTGTCAATAAAGTGGAACTCATGCTCTCCATTTTGTCTGGATGGCTAATCATATCAAGTTGATCCATTTGATTTTATACAGTCTCATTGAAAATTTGTAAGAATCTGCAATGGAGTTTCAAAAATTATATTTATAATCATTTGATATTATTGCATAATAGTCTAAATTTTGGCTTTGTTTGCTAGTATAATACCATACGATTGAAACTATATTTTACTCCAATTATAGTTTTAAAAATATGTGATTAATCAAGACACATTATAGATTACATGAATTTCATTATAAGTATAATACGGTATGATTAAAAGCTATATTTTGCTTTGATCACGATTTATAAATTTAAAAATATTTAGTTAATCAAGACACACCGTAATTTGCATGAATTCCATTGAAAACTCTCTTAAAACATGGATTAAAAAAAGGCTATAATTTCTTGTTTTTTCAAACCGTAAAAACTACCACAACATCAAACACCTACTTTATTGACAATCAAGATAATATGTCTTGTAGATGGCATAGAAATAACAATGTTTCGAGATTAGGCAAATTATTTTTTCGCAGAATCAACCATCCTCCTTAAGCTTCTCAGGTTCTGGCTTTGTGTTGGCATGGGAGCCTGGCCATGTCTTTTTGGACAAAAATGAAAATTTCTCACGGTTTAGGCATGGCCAGGAATGGTTAAAATTGGAATGCTTCTATCCTGTTGTATGAATCGTATAATGATGCCTAAACACATTGGTACAGAAAACATTGATGATTGCTAGGTGGGTGGCCAGTAAGGGAAGAGGAACATTGTTTAAAGAAGGAAGTTTGGAGCCCGTTATTGTTTGTCTCCAACAAGCACTTTGATTCAATTGCTTTAAATTCTTCTTTTGCACCATGCCTCGTGCATATTAAGGCAAAAGCAAAATAATATCTGCCATGCTCAAATAACAGCTCAAAACCAAGGATTTTCAAGATCCTGCATATGGATTAAGTTTACAAGAACATTCTACAAATGTTTGTGAATACTAATCTCATTTCACGATGCCATTCCCTTTCCAAATTCCTCAATTGTTTTTGTTGAGAGCGTAAGGACGTCGACAAATGCAGAAAATGATGCTCGGAGAAATCGCGCCTCAACTGCTTCAAAGTGCCTATTATCACAAGAAAAAACAAATGGTTATAAGGTAAAGGGCTATCAAACTACAAGGTACTAGGCAATTTCATACAAGAGAAAGGCATACAGTACATCAATACCTCAGAGACACCAAGTAAACAACAAAAGGTATGAAAAGAAAAGGATAGCTAATTTAAGGAAATGTTTGATGAAAGAATTATGGTGTAGTTTTATTTCTTCAAAAAATATACATAGTGAAGAGGATATTGTTGTATTGCTACAGCTATTATGGACCAGCTGCAACGAAAAAAGTGGTGGGGTTAGCTTGGCAGCAAGGTATAGAGCATCCAAAAATATATAGCAGATTGGTTCATGAGGACAGTTCATTTGTCTCCATGATTCAAGCAAATGAAATTCGTTTTTTACCAAGGTTACTCGATGTTTATTTGCATCTTTAAAGCAACAAACTGGGCAATTGCCTGCTTCATCAACAGTTGCCAAGGAAGAGGCAGTGAAATACATAATACATAACTGCTATAATATGTGTGTGCAATGCAGAATCACATGACTGTTATGCCTAAAGAGCTGAGTGAAGTAGTTAAATCTGATAAATTCCACTTCAAACTTTCAAAGAGATATTGGATTGCCAACATGAAGCAATTTTACTCCAAAGTACGATCTTGATTAGGAAAAAAAAAACTTAATTATCAATTGGCTGTATACGGTGAAATTCCCTTCTCTCTCTCTCTCTCTCTCTTTTTATTGGCAAGGAAACCTTAATAATCTTGCACATAATTAAAAGCAAAGGTTAAAATCAGTAAATGCCCAAAGTATCACAAAATTCTGAAAACATCTCATCCTTGCCATCCTAGCAAATCCATTAGATTCGAACAATAATCAGAAAGCAAATAAGGATAAATGCCAACCATCATCATGGAAACAAACTTACACTGACAACTTCCCATCAGAGACTGACATCAGCCTCTTCACTTTATCAGGCTGCAACTGCAATGGGAAAAGAGCAAAATAAGGATCTAACTAAACAAACAATCAATGCAGAGATGAAAGAATGCAACTGCTTCACCTCCTTATCGACAGCTAATGCTGCATAGATTATAGAAGCATTCTCCTCGGACCCAAAATCTACTTCGAAGTCACTGCAGAAGACAATTTATTCTAGAACATCAAACAGTATCTTATAAAGAAATTTTCAAGTGTAAATGAACCACTTATGACCACTGGTGCCACTTGAATAGAATAATTTAGTACGGCACGATAACAAAACAGTTTACACGTGAATTCATCATATTTCCTCGGAGATTCTTTCCTATATGAATTCATTCATCAAAATTATAACTATTACCTGATATTCTCAGTATCCTAGTATTGTTTGCTCACATTCTTCAAACATGTTTAAGTCATTTATTCTTAAACATCAAAGATTTACAAACCACAATATAGATTTTGGAATTTTTGCAGAATTATGAAAATGCAATAGCGCATTAGCCATGTGCTATTAAAACTTAAATAACTTATCAATCATTGTCAAAATGCTGCATTTTTTTGCTCCTGATTTCTACAAAATTGTTATCATAATGGAATCCACACGCTTCAAAATTAGAGAAACACATTGACAGGAAAAAAAACTTTATTTGCTTCCACATTCTTCCTTTGATTTCAAAACAAGTTTCCCTCCATGTAGCTAAATATATGAAACCAAAATTACTTCAAGCAACAGAAAATTGACCTGCTTTGAGCACCAATGGTAAAACTCAAAACTGATAACTATAAATCACAAGTTTTTCAGCAGTTTTGATGGCAGTTCTGCTCTGTAAATGAATTTTGAAAAAAAAACCCACAAACAAGAAAGAATCACTTCACAGACCATGTCATTCAACACTACTCATATACAAAATACAACACCAAAGATTCAGACTTTATTTACTTTACACAATTAACATGAAATATGAAAAAAAACCCTAATCAATTCTCAAGTCAATGAATGCAAAAGTAACAAAAAATTAATGAAAAGCATGACTATACACAAGATATTGCAAGTATAAGTATGACTTAGATGTATTGAGATAGAGAAACAAAAAAGAATTCCAAGGAACTATAAACACAGAACAAGAATTTAGTGAGACTCAAAAGGTTATGGCAACTAAAGAGAAAGAGAAAAGAGAGAAAAAAAAAAATACCAGCTGAAATCCCATTGGGTATCCAAAGCAGCAGCAGCCATTACTTCTTTTTGCAATCACTCTCTCTTCAACACCCCCGTCTTTCCACAACGGGAAGAAACTATCTAGCGTTTCGTATCGTTGTGTAGAGTTAGTCAACGTTGTCGTTTTATGTCCTCACAAAAAGAGGGGGAGACTGTAAGACTTTGGAACTCGTACCATGTAATTTTCTTTTCTTTTCTTTTCTTTTACATTTTAGTTTTATGATAAAATATTCTCGAATGATTTAAGATTAAATCATTTTTTAAGATAAATATTAATATAATACTTGTAATAATTTTTTTTCCAGGAGAACGATATGAAAACATATTTAAAATTTAGAATTAAATTGATTTTTTTAAAAATATTTTTTTTAGGAGGGGAGCATCACCTCTCAAACTTAATTAGGCACTATCTTATACAAATCACGTAATTAAAATTATTGGGTATATTTAATATATATATATATATATATATATGATAAAGATATTTTTGGATTTACTTATACATCATTATACATCAACCAAGATTAAATTCCTCTCTAAATGATCTTAATATTACATCTCTCCTATCAACTCTTGTGATTAAATTTTTTTAATAATATTTCCATAGATATTAACTTCAAGATTTGAACTTAAAAGGTCAAAAAATGGAACAAACCTCATTGACCATCAACTCAATCACTTGAGGTTGATTGTTGAGTGTAATTAAAATTGGTGGGTAAAAGGGTTTTAATGTGTTTAGGGTGCATTTGGTATTGCTACTAAATTACTGTTCCATGAAAATTTAAAATTTTTATTTGATTTAAATTAAATTAATTTTTATGTTTTTATATCAGGCTGATGTCAAAAATAAATAAAATAAAAAATATTATTGTGATACATTTCAAAATAAAAAACATTTTAAATTGTAACTACACTTCTAAACATAGAATTAGAAGAAATAAATAATCATTGCCAACAACATCATAGTGTAAGGATGCCAACAAATTATTAATAAAAAATAATAAATTAAATAAAAAAATTATGATATATTTTAAAATAAAAAATATTTTATATGTAATTATGGCCACATTTTTAAACATGTTATTAGACTATGGATGACACAAATTATTAATAATAAATTAAACAAAATGATTAAGACGTTTTACTATTTGTGGCCTATTATCACTTAGAAGCAATTCGTTTATTCTGTTATATTTTAAAAAAATATTGGTTTTAAGGGGTTTTGTTTTTGTTAGATGATATTTTTAAAGCTTTATTTTGGTTGTTGGGGGTTAATTTGTTGGTATTTTAGAAGTTTTAGATTAGTTTTAAGGGGTTTTTTTTTCATTGCTATAGTTTGTGTTTACTTTTTAATCTCTATTTTTTATAGAAATAATAATATTTTATTTAATTTTTTTTTTTTTTTTATTAACATGGATGTCTAGGTCAGCTTACATGCACCTCAATTAATCTTACAGATCCCAAAATTAACAACTATAAAAATCTCTAATGAACTTGAGATTTGTAAAACTCGAAAGAACCAAATATTAATTTAAGTAATGAAAGAATTGAGGAGAGAGAATGCCTTTTATGGCTACAAAAATTGTTATATGAAAAAAGCTTTGCATATTTATGCCCATTATTTTTATATTTTTGAAATTCTAAATTTGACTCATTTTTAAATCAAATAATTAATGTAATGATTAAAAAACATATAAACAAGATTAAAGTATTTTATTGACCTAATTAAATTCACACTCGGATGACATAAAATTCAGCTCGAGTCAAGTTTTGAGTTGATCCACTAAGGAGTCTAATTTTATCATAAAATTGAATAAACTTGTTAAGGTGAAATTATGAAAAGGGCATATGAGTATATTCCA
>Ga0307507_10005959_pt1 | contig 19347 bp, 7 predicted proteins | sample 7_EM_MG_FD_207223 | JGI IMG/M metagenome (GOLD analysis project Ga0307507, IMG submission 207223) | Populus trichocarpa ectomycorrhiza microbial communities from riparian zone in the Pacific Northwest, United States - 7_EM | ecosystem: Host-associated > Plants > Roots > Unclassified | place... | reverse complement strand
AGGTTAACTGCGTGTCAAGGAATATACAGTTAGCTTTTAAAGTTGTCAAGTAGGTCAACTGCGTGTTATTTAACTTTTAAATATATTAAGTTGGTCAATTGCGTGTTAAGTTAGTTAAATTGCATATTAAGTTAGTTAATTGCGTGTTAAGTTAGTTAAATTGCGTGTCAAGTTAGTTAATTGCGTGTCGAGTTGGTCAAATTGCGTGTCAAGTTGGTCAATTGCGTGTCAAGTTGGTCAATTGCGTGTCAAGTTAGTCAAATTGCATGTCAATTACGCGAAACGCGAAAACCAAAGTCTACTTGAATCTCATCCTGCGAATATTTTCCCGATGAGCTAGTCTTCCATTTTCCTAATTATATCTTGGGTATCAATCTTCCAAGTATGCCTATAGTTGTATAGGGTCCGCTTAGCTTACTTCAGCTTAGCCTATCCCTCTAGCTTAATTTTAGTAGAGGACTTCTTCTCTTAAAGTTTATTAATCGCGACTATACGTTTAAGGATGCGTTGGGGGGTAGACTTGGACTCTTAATCTAGCAGTGCGTCTCTTTAATCTGCATCTCTCTAGTAATCCTTATTAATTATCAGGGGTAGGAGCTCCTTTCTTAGTATAATTACGTCCTGCCTGCCATGGTAGTTCTTCTTAGTTCGCCATACCAAGACCCAGTGTTTGCAATTAATAAGGGCCCTAGTCTTCTTAAACCACCTACGGCCAATAAGAAGATTGTAGCGGCCTATATCGCAGAATAGGAACTATATAGGGACTTATTAACTGTCCATAACTAGGTTCGCCTTAAAGAGCTATCTAATTATATCTATCTGCTGATTATTATAGCCAGATACGGCGACTCCTTGTCCTTTAATCTTGTAGAGCTTTGGTCGCAGTCGTTGCTTAATAATTGGCAGTAGCTTATAGTATATAAAGGCCTCTCCGCCCGCACTAGAGTTAAGCAGGCTTACTATATTAAGAGCCACGCCGCCTAGCGCGATCCTATATAGCGTTATAAGGGCTGCGCCTCCTAAGATCTCCTTTAGCTATATAGGCGCTGTATTAATTGCTCTAATCTGCTCTAGGTAGGAGACTTCTCCTAGAGCTACTTGTTTTCTAACTCCGCCAAGTTAGTGACTATCTCGTACTCTTCGCTTTAGTTAATTGCTTTAGCTTCCGTCTTCTTCGGCGCTGTATAGTTATTAAAGTAGTGTCCTTGCTTGCCATAGTTAAAGTAGGTAACTGGCGCTTTTGCGGCTGGTGCTAGAGTTAGAGGCTGCCAGGAAGAGGGGGGGCCTTTAGTCTCTTTAGTGCCCCTAGTAGAAGCTCTCTTACTAGCCTAGGCTACTCTACGGTCACTTCGTTCCTTGCCTATCTGCTTTAGACCTTAGGCGTACTATTAGGCAGTCTTGCAATAGGCCTAGAAGCTATAGTCTTTATCTACCACCTTAACTTCTATTTGGACGCGTAGGCTGTTATAAAGCTTATTATAAAGCTCCTTTTTCCACTAATCTTGTAGCATCCTTAAGATATTTGCTAGCTATATAAAGTTAGATTAGAAATCGTTAAAGTCTCCTAGGTACGGCATCTTAAGGCTTTTAAGCTCCTGCTAGGCCTTAATACGGCGATCTAGGTCTTTAAAGACGTTCTCCAGGAACTCAAGTACTTCTTTACTGGTAGGGTTGCGTTCCGCATTGCGCTCTGCCTCTAGGTAGGGTAAGAGGTGGTTATAAGCTTTGCCTTCTACACGCGTTTTAATATACGCTACTTTTGCATCCTCTTTCTAATCTGGGTTATCTTAATAGAACTAGTCTATATTAGATTGAAGCTTGTTTCGTATATAGCCGCTCTAGGCATAATAGGTAGGCTCTTTCCTATCTATTAGCATAGGTGGGTCTAGAAACTTTGCTATACATCCTAAGCCCGTAACACTACTTGTTTAAAAGAGTGGTGTCCCTTCTTATATTGTCTATAACGGTATACTTTCTTGCTTACTGTCTTCCTAATCTAGGGCTTGTATAGTGACCTTATGGCCTATCCTTAATATCTTCTAATTGGCCTTATGGAGCTCGTCTGTCCTGTTATCTAAGTGCTCCTTAAGCTCCGCTATTTTTACCTTGGCCTCCTCTTTCCCATTAAGGGCCTTGTGCGCGTGGTTATTTATAAGACGCCATAATATAGCGATCTGCTATTCCATCGCCTTTCTTTATATTCCCTAGAGCTTCAGCTCTTCTATAAGTTTGGTTATAGGGATCGCGGCTAGGCTTTAGGTAGTCGCGGCTGTATACTCTCTCTTTGTCTCTATTTTAAAGTATATAGGGTTCTCATCGTCTTCCAATTGCGCCATAAGACGGTCCCATTTGCTTTTTATATTGTCCGCGAGCTCCGTCTCGCCGTAGTACGGTTGGAGCTCTAGCGGCTCGAGTGACGCGTCTATAGGTTCCTCACGTGCTGCCAGCGTTGGGTTAGTAGCTATCTCTAGCGCGCTAGGCCTTAACGCGCTCCTTTTTGCTATAGTGTCTCCTTTGCTTTCTTAGGCAACTCTTACTACTAAGATTATAATTAGGGTAATCCTTTTAATCTAATTACTACAGTCTCTTCTTTTAGCTGCTTAATCCGCTATCGCAATTACCTACCTTGAGCAGGGCTTAGAGGGTTAATTGGTCTATAGTTGTGGTGGTAGAACAGCTCTCTGTCTGGCTACGCGTTTAACCGTTAGACCTAGTATTATGTCGCCTCTACAGGCCAGTTAAGGTTGACTTTAGTCTAATATTATAGCTAGCTTTCTGTGGGAGCGATCTGATAGATTAAGCAATAATAAGGGGCTATATTATAAATAGACTAAGGTAAGGGCTCAAAGAAAGGGGCGCGGTAGATGACTATGTACATATTCGGTCGTTGGGGCAACGTTGGGGCAACGTTGATCCGTAACCGACGACGCCTCGATGGTAGCTATGTAGACGAACCGTCACAGTAAGGCGATGTGCCCAAGCATTCGACTCTAGGAAATTAACTAGTTAATGCCGAATTGGCGGGCTATATGCAAGAGTATTGCAATAGCCACCACGTGTCGGGGTCTGTGCTTTATTGATAATGTAGTAGACAGTAGAATACGGTTGCTTTCCTTACCGCGTGGAGTTCACCTATACACCTGATCACGATGCGGCTGGCAGAGGCGTTGAAAAGCTTCAAATTAACTATTGGGTGAGGTTGTTCGGCAGTCTCTTTCTGATATTCAGCTGCCAAGCCAGAGAGACTAAATTTGTATTAGTTGGTGGCTTAATTAAAAGCGCTAACAACCGGAATTGACGAGATGGTGTAGAATCAACTTTTTGACAAAAAAGGTTAGCGATATCCGCTTGCGGATATACGTACAAGGGGGTAACATGAACGGGTCAGACGGCCCTCCCTGCTAGTATGTTATCAAAATAAGCGAACCTTTGTAAAATGGTTGGGCTGTATTATTCTGCTAGCACACTAGCAGGGAGGGCCGTCTGACTCGTTCGTGTTACCCCCTTGTATGTCCGCTAATTGATTCTACGGTCCGGGGTTGCTGAGGTAATGAATTTTGGCCCCCTGAGCCTGAGCCGGAATATAATAGGCCCTGCCCCGAGAGCCCTATGAAGAAGCTTATGTCGCGTGACGTGGTGACAACGGACAAATCCCATAGCCTTTGAGCACAGATTAAGCCCATTTTTAACCCCCATCTCGCTGCGCCCTGAGTACAGATAGCTTTTAATAGTGCTATTCGAACGACTTTGCCTTGTGCGGCATAGTATGAGCCTTGTGTAGAATCCTATTGGCCTGACTTTCTTCTGACTGTCTACCAGTCATTGTCCGGTTGATTTTCTTTTCAAGTTCTCATGCTCGATATCGCCGCGCCACGGTCTGTTGCTAAACTTGTACAACCTGCGGGGGAACATTTCTGCTATGCTCGCCTTCGAGCTAGAGAGCTCCCAGCAAAGATGGTCGCCCCCACTTCGATAGGTAAAACCCTGCGTGATAACCGTGCGTGCTTCCTTTCACGTGGCGAAGCCGACGGACCGTTCGCCACGGTTTTACGGTGCTTATGGTGTTATGATTTCCGGAGGCCGTGAGTGGACACGAAGTCCGTTGGAAAGTAGTGAAGTAGGTATCTTATATCTTTGGGTTCCTAATGCCAATTCTAGAAAGCATCTTCTTGAAGCATCTCTCTTCACTACTATTTCTTAAAGCCTTTTTCTAAAGACTCACTCTGGGAGCTGAGCTCCAGCTGGTCCAATCGTTCCACAGCATGCAGCGATTTTTTGGCAACGGCCCAACCTATATCCGTCTTGCTCGGGAGTCCAGAAGGGCAAAGCTACGCGCACGAATCCAAACACGACGAGAAAGAATGCGAGCAACAATCACAAAGAACTTCACTTTCTTCGCTCCAGAGGGCATGATTAACCAGTGGAGGATAGCCTTTGGTGGAATGTACTGAATCCATTCGGTTATTATTCAACATAAATTTAATAAGGTTGCATGCACAATTAATTGCGCTTGTTCGGAGGCTATTACTTTCTAAATTTCAAGCTACTTCGTCGTTGATCAGACATTCCCAACCCCAACTTTTTCGCATCTCTTGAGTTCAACACTTTACATGAAAGCCCTTAGGCTTTACTGGCTTAGTCGTAGAGAGCAAGTTCAGCAATCTCGGCTGATGAGCATGCTTCTCCCTGCACGCCTCAAGTACGGCATCATCATTGCGTCTGATGTGACACGTCTTGGAATTTCCCAAGTCCACTCGTTTGACTCTTTCCTACAATCACGCTTTTTAGCTATCCTTTAGCTTGGTTCCGCCTCTGTATCTTTGGAGTTTATGGGCTGGTTTAGGTTCTAGGTCGTCTTTGCACACACAATTGGTGAGTGAACTGTTCCTCCATCAATATCCTGATAGAGTATGTTGACTAAAAGTTTGCTAAAAGACCACTTCGGAGCTACCAGCGCACCAAGTGAACTGTTTCGTTTGTTCTATCAACTGTCTGTATTTACACTATCATTACTACGGTCTATCGGGCCATCTGACTTCCTAACGGCACTCTTATTTCTCGATACACATAGTAGTCATCTCCAACACCTGGTCAACGAAATGCCGCTTGCATACCAAGCGCTGATTGAGGTTGGGAGGCTCCTGTAATGCACATGAGCAATTCCCCGGCAGTGGCCGGGATTTATCGCCTGGCTCAGACATCTGCGCACACTTTAAACGATCGATTTTGTCAAGGTTGAGGTGTAGAGTGTGGTGGCTTGCAAGAAACGCCCTGAGCTCAAGCGCATAGAAGCCAACATCCAGTATAGGGAAGTCTAGGACATGGAAAATATCGAGCCGATATGTATATGGGAGGTTCTGCAACGATTTCAAAGAGGTGTCGGAGGCAATCAGCAGACGCTGGAAGAGTCGCAAATATCCCAAGCCCGAAACAACGTCAGATTCCCGAAAATCGGCTTCTGCTCTCCTGGTTTGAACCTTATTGTAAATTATAGTACTACCCTACCGTAACGCTGCGACATATTCTATCAAATCAGTGTTTGGGAAAAATCTTACATGTCTAACACTAACACCACCCGATAGGGTCGTTTTTTAATTACTGGTGTCTTCCGGAAAAGGCATCCTCTTTTGTTGCTAGCTTGATAGTTCGGAAGGATTAGCATGTATGTTTTGTTTTCTGTAATCCAAGAAATCTAAAGTTGGAGAAAATACGGCTTGCTGTTTTAGCTGGATTTGTTGAGGTGGGCACCTGTTCAGTCGTTGTCTCTACAATTTTGCCACTTGCTTTCTCGGTTTTTAAGAGCTCCCCTGTGTAAAACGTTTGTCTTGGTTGCTTCTGGTTTCCTTGGTCGCTTGTTCATCCCATTGGGCCTTCTGCTTCTAGTGACGCAGTTCAACAGTTCAGTGAGTGACGTCGATGCAAACTCTACTCTCGTCCGGCACATGTGAAATGAGCCTGAAATGGTCATGTGGGTGCAAGGGCCGGACAACAATGACGTGCTTCTTACTTTTGCAATGATGATGGTGGGAAACTGAACAAGTGCATGGCATTTGTGTTCCCGCATCCTCCTCCCAATCATCATCTGCATCAAGGTAAAGCCCACTATTGTGAGCGAATCAGCAAGCAGGGAGGCAAAAGGCAATGGTGCCCCAAGGCGCTAGCGGTGGGGTTCGTAAACAGCAGCCACGATTCACGATGCAATCCAAGAATGACGTTTGCTAGCGTCCCTTTCGTTTGTACGTGCCTACAAAAGAGCTCTGAGTTGCCTACCTCTGCACATCTTTCAATCACTACATACCAACACAATCCCCAACCGAATTCAACTTCAAACTCAAGCAATTTTCCAATATCAATCAAACAACTTACAATCACTCAATTTATTATGTCTGACCTCGGGTAAGTAGTTCTTTAGTCTTTGCTGATAGAACCCCACACTAATGTCACCCCAGACGCAAAGGACTCGGTGAGCAGGCCCAAGAGAAGATTACTCCTGACTCCCAGAAGTCTACCCTTGAACAAGCCAGGGAGGGTGTGGCTGATCTTGGTGATCGTGCTGCCGGTGCTATTCAACCAGGTTTGTCTCCATGGTCTCCAGCTTTTACTTCTCTTTTTGAAGCCTCTCCCCGCTAACTTCATTCTCAGAGGGTAGCAAGTCTACCACACAGAAGCTCGGTGATGCAACTCGCTTTGGCGGCGATGATGCATCGAACCAAGGCCAGAGCATTCTTGCGTCCGCACAAGAGACCGTCGGCAATGCCGCTCAGTCCATCACCGACACCTTCCAGGGCAAGAAGTAGACTTTTCTTCGAAATGCCTACAAACGATATTTCTCGATTGCCATGGATTGACGGAAACTTGTTTTGGCAAAAATGACTCTTCATTGCTTGCTCCTAGGGAAAATACACGGGCGGTGACTTAGCTTTGTATTATACCCTACATACCCCATGAATATCATCATGAAATTTGTGGTTTGCCGCGATTGCTTCAAGACGTGCGAGACATGAATATGGCATTCTATGCAAAAATAGCCTATGAAAAATTTTCTATGTCTGAATTTGGAGTGACTTCACTTAAACTTTCACTCAAAGGCGTTGATATGTCCAAGATGCTTGCCTATACTGACAGGAGAGTATACAAATAATCATGTGAGGCCTGACGCGTTCGGTGTCTGTCAGCTTTCGCGAAATAATAGCTTCGTTTCCTGTGTCCCTAGATGAGCGTTTTCATTAGCTCAAGACTCGATATGATATATTTCATGCGCTGTTGATAAAGGCGTCCACATAAGGGGCTATTGGTTTGGCATTCGCTATTCTATATGGAATTTTAATGAACCCCTGAAATACTTCAGAACCACAGATAAATTTGTATGGCATCTGAAACGACGAACAAGGTATAGGCAGTAACCGAAATTTGTGTCGACGCCTCGGCCACGTAAGGGATAGTCGCAGCCATATTACATGAATTCTACTACAGATATCAGTACGAACTTGTACCGGAAGGCCAGAAAGCCTTCCAAAAGCTCGAAAATTATTAAGTATCCTATAATGTCTAGGAGGGTTAGAATGTAGAGCGCTTTAGTGAATGCTTACAGTCTACAAGTCTTCATCCTCAACCTCCTCAATTTCTACCCTTCTCAGCTCCGTTTCAGCTCTATCCTCCTGACTCTTCGGGTCTGTAATCTGCCCCTTCACCTCCGCAGCCATCGTATTAAATTCGGCTTCCTGCATGGCCGCTTCAGCCGATTCTTCAGCATCCGTGTTCTCTTCCTGCATCTCTTCCATCTCCATCTTCCTTAATTCTTCCTCGAACCTCTCCTCCTCAGCATCTAGATCCACTTCCGCACCGTCGGCCTGCCCAGTCATCATGCCGTACTCTGCCTCCTGTGCTGCTGCCTCAGCCGCCTCCTTGGCGTCTTTATATCCTTCCCTCTCCAGCCGCTCTAGTTCCTCGGGCTCTAACAACCTGCCCTGAGTCTGCCCTTTAACCAACCTGAGCTTACTCTGAACAGCTGTAGGTACGAAGCGACTCGTTGCCTCCTTCCGAAGATCCCGCACTATTGGGGCAGCCTCATACACGGTCTGAGCGATTGGTTTGGAGGGCAATGCGTGCGGTATGCGGGGTTCCCCCAGCGGGGTTTCGTTGGGATTTTTGGGGCGAGATTGGCGCCGGCGGGCCTGGCGGGGGAGTGGCGGAGGTGTGTTTTTAGGCATAGGAATATTGCGAGCGTCTTCATCTGTTTCACTACTGGACTCCGCGTCACTTTGTTGACCGGCCCCATTATCTCTCCGCCGTTTGCCTAAGATGCCACCGCTCCTGACGTTACTCTTCTGATCTCTATCCCTTCTCTCGTTACTGTTTCTGTGTTCTCGCTCTCCACCTCCAAATTTTGGGGCCCTATCCCCCAACGCATCCCTAGCCTTTCTGATTGCAGCAATGTCTTTCTCAAGTTGAGCGAGCTGTTGTCGATCTCGTGTTTTCAAGCCCTCGGCCTGTTCAAGCGTTTTCAAGTCATCAATCTGGCGTTGCAAGCGATCAGGGTTACGTCGGGCGAGTTTCTCGATGCGTTGAGTTTGGAGCTGAGCTTTGGATTTCTTAACGGCCCGCGCCTTTTCGGCTTTCCGAGCCGCTTGGGCAGGGTTGATTGATTTTTCTTTCCCCATACCAGGGGGCTGAAATGATAGGATATGAGGATCGAAGGGAGGCTAGTGAGGTGGCACGAGGTAGATGGATTTGATTCAGGAGGGGGGCCGCAGCAGTGAATGTCTCCAGGAACTCGTAGAAAATATGAAGCGGCCAAGAATTCCTGCATGCAACAATGTGGTCTGTGCTCATGCTCTCCAAGTCGCTCAGTCTAGCACCCGACATGACCAACATAGGTAATGTTTCTTCCCCGTGTGCTTCAGAAAAAGCGGAACCTGCCTTCAAAGACAAATCTCAAACTTTCAAAATGTCCTCAAGTCGCTACAGATCAATATCCCCTAGCTAATCCTGCATCAATAACGCGTGAGAGTGAACCACCTACGAAGAGACCTCGGATCCAATCGCTGGATATCGATGATGAGTATCTTGAACAGTTGGTCTGTGGGATTGAGCTTGTTTTCACGGACTATGCATATCAGGATGACGAGGGTGGAGCCTGGTTGAAGAAATATGGAAGGATACTACATGGAGACAGTGGATGTGAGTTTTCTCTGCCTTATTGGTCACAAATGAATCTCTTCATGTGAATTTTTGTGTGTTATCCCTGACTCTGTAGCATATTAAATTTCTCATCTCAACGTCTCGAGTTCATTATATCTATGTGCACAACATGTCCAATTGGTCTAACTGACATCCCAGAGCAAAGTACTGACTTTGCTTTTGAAACATAGACATCCACCTTTCTGTACTCCTCGGCCACTCTAGCCTCGCTGGCCTCAAGCCCATTCCGACACAGCATCTTCTCCGTCGAGCTCTGCAATCATTCTCATCTCCCGACCTTGAAATAGCAGGAGAGGGTTATTTTGTCCGTCGTCGAGCTTCAACATACCCTTTGCTATTTATTCCAAAAGATGCAAGCAGCAAGGTCAATGATGATGGCTTGAGCTTCTGGGACGAACGAACACTATATGTAGAACCGCATCTATCAACGATGTGCAATAGGCCAGCAACTGTGGCATGGTGGTTGAAGAAACATGGAGAGCTGAGAAGAAAATGGCTTCCAATACAGGCTATTAAAACAATAGCGCCTAGCTGCGCGTTTGTGGTGCTTAGCGGGGCCAATGCCAAATTAGGTTCTAGCTGGGAAAGGTGGGCTGGCAAGAGATTGCCCCAAAACTGGATTACCATGACGAAGTAAGCTGATCTTTTCTTGTCAAATTGTTTAGAGACGTAGGCGGGGCTATAGTGAGTGGCTTGGAAGGCTCAGCTAATATCTCCTTTCGTGCCGCAGGGCGGAACACAACCGTCGTACAAAGGAGTATTTATTAGTTCTGGATAACAAGGAATCCGGATCACTAGCACAGAGTGTGGTTCGGAGGCCACGCAATAAGGCTAGGAAGGACATCGGCCTCTCTCCTTCCCTTATCGAAGACATTTCTACAGATGCTTTTCCGGCGCACGAGCACCCACCAAACACAGCCAAGCAAACTACTAACAAATCTTCTTGGGCGTCGGGTTTTTCAAGCTCCTCGTCATCTGATGGTCCTATAAGTCCTCAGGAACGGCATAAGTCTCTGGTTCAGCTGGCCAATCTACCGTCGGACAGTTCCGAGACTGCGATTAAGGCCTTCGTCATAGGTATCTCGCGGCGACTCTCAACCGTTCAAAGCATATACTACAAGCCTGGCGATACGACGGCTATTATTCACTTTACAGATGTCGAAGATGCAGAGCTTGCAGCTCAGGCTCTCAGTGGAAGGGGCTTCAAGAATACCTCAATAAACTCTAAAGTGGAATCTAGGTTGATGACCTCATTTAGTCATGTAGATCATGCAAGCTTGGTTGACCAGAATAAGGACGATGATAAAGGTCCTTCAGAAACCGTAATGGCTATCTCCAACGCTTGCGGTGGCACTACCAAGAAACGTAGGCGTAGGCGCAAGAAGCCAAAAGGGTGTGCAGTAGACACCTAAACGCGATTTCCGGCTCGGTGAGCGGCATATTAAAAAAAGCTATTTTAGTTCTGGCAGCTTCGGGAATGAGCTTAACTAGGTCTTCTAATCGATTTGGAAGGCCATTGTGTGATGAAAGGTTGACTGGAAGTGCAATGGTGTTTAGCAGAGAGTCAGTGAGTAGCCGATACCCCGAGGAAGACTAAGCTTGATGTAGGCATAATTAATCCGAAAAATTACTAAGAATGTTTCGAATTAGTTCTCAAAAGATATATGCCCTTTGGTAAATGTAGTGTGGCACTGCGCTTGCTAATGAAGAATTTCCATCTCCAAGCTTTGAGCCGTCCAAATCATTGGCTGTGTCTGCTTGTCGACTCGGATATTTCTATAAAGACAAACACACTAAGCCCGAAAAACATGGGATAATCATACTCAGGGTGGTTTTGGACGATGCGAATAAGCGAGCATAAAATATCCTTTATCCAATAGAAAATACATATGATATCACAATCGATAAGGATAAAGTGCCCCGTGCGGGGCTTTTCTACCCCAACCAAGTGGATATGAGAGGCTCGGCTGATCGTCGGTCAGCCGGGAAATGACGTGTTCAGCGAGCCACTTGGCACATATTAGGGTATATCCACAGCGCCACTAGCGCCAAGCTGTGGACATACTCGCATTAAGGGCCACCCGCTAATTAAGCCGCTGATTAACGCTAACAATAGGGTATTAGAGCCTTAAGTGTATATAAAAAAAGCCCTCCCTACCTAATCCTTGATCGCGGTGACGCGTATACTATTATATTTACTATATTACTATTACATCTACTATATAAGGTGGCGCTAACTAACCGCGTAGAGATTAATATTGTCAATAATACTAAATTATGCGCTAACGTGTAGTATATCCTTGCCCTTACGTGTGCCGCTAGGTTTAAGAATATATCTTTAATATATAACCTAAAGTAGAAGGAGTTTAAGATAAGAAGGATATAATCCCCCCTCCCCTTTTTCCTTCTCTTTCCCTAAAAGCGTTACGCCCTATAGCTAACGCGTTATCTAGCTTTAGGCCTTTTATAAATAAAAGTAGTACTATAATAGTAATACTATTATAGAGGATAAGCTACTTCTCTTTTTTATTAAAAAGGTTATAGGCCAGCCTTTAAAAGGGAAAAGTTATAAAGTTAATAATAATATACCCTAAGAGGAGACGCATGTCTTATAGTGGTTAGTTTATAGCTATACAATTACTTTAATAGACCTCTATTAAATATAGAAAGCTATAAAAATAAATAGCTATCTATTTCCGTAAGAGGATAGCGTTGGGAAGTACCTAAAGACACTATAGTAAAGGGACGCGTAGTATAAAAAAGAGTAGTTTGCTAATAAGGGTAGAGATACCCTCCTTAATAGCTATACTATAAGGGCGCGAAGAGGCTTTAGGGAAGATTTAAAGGAATAATATAAATTCTATTTAAATCCAAGGGTATATAGCTCTTGTAGAGTATAAGACGTTATATAAAAAAGAGAAAGGAATAATAAGAGAACTATATAATTAAATAGTTAGGGGCTTAGTGGTTAATGCGTGCGTATATATACATGTAGTCTTTAACGGACTTTAGTAGAATTTAATTAATTTAGTAGAACTTAGTAGAAGTCGATTAAGCTAGCAGAATTTAGTAGAATTTAGTTAAAGCGTTAGAATTTATCTGTTAAGTGTTTTATTAAGACATTTCTATTATAACTAGACTAGTCCCATTATAGTACCCCCCCTTTAGCTAAAGGTCCAAATAATTTAATTTTAGTTAAGACTTATAACTTATTATATATTATATTTTTACATTAGGTAGCAGTATAGGGTTTTACCGGTTTTAATTATTAAATAGGCTAATTAGGATTTTTTATGCCTGGTATAGAAAATCGCTATTAGCTTAGTTAAGGTGGTAAGCCAAACTAATATCTTTATAGTAGGTCTTAGCAAGGCAAATCTAACTAATTAGATAATTTTAACTGGCGGTTAAAGTTTCTTAATATCTTATGTATTATATAACTATATTAGACAAGGAAGCTTTAAATAATTAGGAGCTCTTGCTGTACTTGGCCTAAAAAGACCAAAACCAACTAAAAGAACCCTAAAAAACACCCAGAGAATCCCCCTAAGATGCATGCATCGCAGGGAAGGCACATATTAAATAATAGTGGTTTGCACTTATGCGCAACTACTAGAGCCACGCCTAGCAATAGCCCTCTATAATAAAGATGGGCGAATACCACACTATAAAGTGGAAATACCTCTATTAAGAAGGCATCTAATAAAATATAAAGCCTATTAGACGCATCTAGTATCTAGAATTATAGGGGAGTAACTATTAGCCATAACAAACTAATATAGCTAGTAGAATGGCTCTATTAATCTAGTAAACCTTAGGCGCCCCTCTAGTAAACCCTTAATTAAATCCTCTAACGGCTAAGTAAAATAAAAAATAAATAAAAATCCCCTTTACTAATAAACCGCACCTAGGCCGCTATAGCTGCGCTTCTATAGTATAGGGAACCTACCCCCCTTAAGATAATAACCGAGTATATAATTATAATATAACTAAACACAGAAAAAGTAGAGGGGCTTAGGGGATAATTAGAAACAGAAGTCCTTATAAAGATTTATAAAAAGGTCCACAACGCTATTATAATTTAATACCTTAAGAGTAGAGACATTAGAGTTACCCTAAAGGACTAATAGGTAAAGGAATAAGTTATAAGGGCAGGGGACAGGCTAGGAGAACGTATTAGCATAAAAGTACTCTATAGGGATTACCCAGTTAAAGTCCTAGCAGTTCCTATAAGCTTTAGGGTAGAAAAGGGATGCTAGGCGGACAATATAGCAATTATATAGAAGATAGTAAGATAAATAGAACGCCTTATACTAGGATTTAAGGTCACCTAAATCTAATAGCTTTAATAGGAAAATGTAAACTAAGTATATAATAAAAACAATAAGAGGATATAAGGGTTGCTAGGGACTTACTAGGGAGACGCTAGTTAAATATATAGCTCCCTTATTATTAGCACACTTATACTAGGAATATAAAAACTCCTTATCTAAAAAGGAATAATTATAAATAGCCTTATATATAACGTAAGGCTCTATAACTATAGACTATACCTAGAATAATACTATTACTGTGTATAATAGGGATATACCTAATCCACATACACAGCATAGGTATGCTGCGGCTACTATATAGGCCCCTATAATATAAAACACTACTTAAATTAAGACTAAATAAAATGCGCAAACTGCCACTAAAGCATATATAAGGTATGGGAGAGAGAAGACTATATTAAATATAGGAGATAAAAGGCAAGGGCTTAATAGCTGCGGGAATAACTATATACTAGGTTAGACAAATAGAAATAATAGGCAATAAGCTAGATGGACGTAGGTGCCTTCCTAGCGGTTCCTACCTTTAATACTAAGGGGCTAGGCTAGCCATCCTAAGCCTTAACGGGCTAGAAGTGACGCCGTGTAATATTACTAGACTAAATAGGGATATAAGGGTTATAGGGGATATAAGGGAGAGAACGCCCTATAGGAAGACCCCTATAGACAGTTATAGCAAGCTTAAGACCAGGATAATTAAGAATTAGACTTAATACGGCAAATATAATATTCGCAACCAACCTATAAAGGGTATATAGCCAACCAGTAAGATTAGGGGAAAAACTAAAGATAATAACAGATTTAGATATAGAAGCGCTAGTAGGTATATAAGACACGGGAATAGAAAGCCCTATATAAAATAAGTAGTAACTAGGGTATAGATATAAGAGACAAAAGTTCTAAAAATCTTAGAGAAAGTAGAAATAGAAGAAGTAAGGAATAAAGGAGAGATAAAGGACCCTTACTAGGGGTCCGCCACCTATCTATTATATAGTATAACTATGGCAATACAAACCACCATCTTATAAGGCCCCTACTAGACAGTCTAGACCTAGAGAAATACTATATCCTTGCTATATAAAAGCCGTATTATAATATTTACATATAATTAATATACTGCCCTTAAGGATTATAGCTCCTATATAAACTAAAAGCAGCTATATGCGTGTGCTTTATAATTAGTAAGGCTATTAGCCTATCCTTATAGTTATAGTAGGCAGTTAATCTAAATATTATAGTTATAATAATCTAGATATATAAGGGACCGGTATAAATTATTAATATATATAACCCTAGGGTTAAAGGGGTCTTATAAATAGAGAATATTATATTAGTAATAAGCCTACTAGAAACCAAAGGTATAGAGTCTATCTTATTAGAAGATATAAACCTCTACTACCCGCGGTAGGGGGGTATCTATATTACTGCCAAATAATAGGTAGAGTACCTGCTAAGAGCTATAGACATCTGGGGCCTTAAACTGGCCACCCCCCTAAAAGTAATTATATGGCAATAAGGCACTGCCAGAAGTATAATTAATCTAACATTTATAGACAAAAGCCTATACTAGAGACTCAAAAGGTGTAACCCTAAAAAAGAATAGGCACTCGCCTTAGACCATATCCCCATTTAAATACAGCTAGATCTAGATATTAAGGCGCAACTAAATAGTAAAAGATATGTAATAAGTGTTACGGACGCTTTAAGTACAATGTTACAACTACTTAGAGAGGAGTTGGCGGAAGCTAGTTAGTTAATATAGGCACGGTCCAGAATGGATCCGGTGGAACCATGTGACAAGGAATGGTAAGCGAAGTTATATAACGTTGTACGCAGTATACGGGGAGTACGCAGTGTATGCTATGTATAACACATATAACACGTACCTTACGTACAAGAGAGGATTTCTTAGGAGTACGGTTGTGTATTTAAAGGACCTCAGTCCCTACCGTAGATAGTTCTCTCCTTATAGTAAATCTTAGAATACAATTAGAGTTAATCTATTAGGTAACCACTCCACCAGTTATTATTACGTTGTTAATTTTGTTTATACCTATATACCCAGCCTATTAATAGAACCCACCATAGTTTCTGCTACAAGGTTCCGTTATACATTTACTACTAAGGTTATAGTATTAAACAGAGAGATTGAACAATATGCCACTAAGAGTAGCACTAGTCATAATGGCGTCAACGGGAGCTACAACCTTAGGTCCAGGTAATACCAGTATAGATAAGGGAGATTCTTAAGTGGTTACGCGAGGTTAGTTATAGGAAATGGTTAATTACTTACAAGACAACAATAGGATACTTAAAGAACGCATTAATGGAATCAGAGCAGTAAAGATTAAGTTACCTTTAATTAAACGATTCTTAGGAGAAAAGTTAAAGCTCAAAGGATTTCTTACGTAGATGCACTTTAAGGTAGTATAGGAAGGAGCGAAGTTAGCAACATTATTAGATTAAGTAGCCTATACAGGATTATTCCTAACAGGGAGGGCACTTAAGTGGTTTAAACCGTATCTTACGGAAATATAGGCCAATAGTATAACAACTACTAACCAGGATATATGGTATATATTTGCCAGTTAGAACAGGTTTGCAGAGCAACTAATGTAGATATTTAGAGACCTGGAGGCTATAACCACAGCAGAACAAAAGCTTTAGAACTTAGTATAACACACTTTAACAATTAAGTATATAACACAGTTTTAAACACTAGCCATATAGGTTAAGTGGAACGACAGGGCGCTTATAGTACAGTATAAACAGGGACTTAAGGCTAAAGTCCAGGACGCAATTATTCTAATGGAAGATGCGGATACTCTAAGAGAGTTAATAGATTAGTTAATAAAGATTAATAATAGGATCTACTAAAGGGAACAAGCTAAGAGAGGGCAAGATAGAGTTCTATAGTTGTATAAGGCGTAAAGTACGCAACAACAGATATAGAGTTAAAAACTATAGAATGGCGTAGAGCTAATAAACCTAAGCGGTACCAAAGAAACCCAAAGATGGGAAAAAAAACTATGGAAACCTAGAGGTTAAGGATTAAGTAATTAAAGGACCCAGGAGTAGAGGCTAAACTAAAGATCTTAGTAGCAGAAGACGTTTAAGCGGACTCTATAGCAAGAAAGATGGTTTAAAGATAGAGCTTATATAAATTACGGAAAACAGGGTTATTTTGCCAGAGACTGTAGAGGTGGTTAGAGTAACTATATGGTAAAGGGGACCAGACTAGTAGACGGCACGTATATATAGAGGGATAATAGTGCACTATAAGGAATAAAAGAGTGTTTAATTAACAGTTTTGTGTATTATTATAATAACGCATGCTAAATTTATAAGGACGCTAAGTATGGCGCAAGCTATTGGCCGTAAGAGCCAGAGTTAAATGGACTCTAAGGAACTAAAGAGTTAGATAAAGAATAAGATTAACTCTATAAGCTAGATTAAGATATTATAGTAATATACGGACAAAGATTAGTAGTAATAATAATAAAGTCAGAGTACTTATTAATTAACAGCGATAAGGATGAAAAGGAGGCTAACTAGGAGCACTTAAACCTTAAAAACGTAACAGAAGTAGAGACTAAGACCACTACTAAGTAAGGTTTAGTAACGGGTATAGCAACACCATTAGATATGATTTCTATCGCTTTATAAGATAATAGGAGCAATATTTAGAAGAAATTAAGCAAGTAGACAACTGCTAGTGCTAGCTTATTACTTAATAAAGGCAAAAAGCCACAGGCTTAAGATTCTTAAGAAGAGATAAGAGAAGCTTAAGATTCTTAAGATAAGATAAGACACACCCAAGAACCTATAACGGACGAAAACCAATAGGAAAGGGCAGTAACTTAGTTTAGTAATAAACGAATAAGTATAGGACGCAAGTTTAAGAACTATAAGTTTGGGGAACGAATAAGAACGTTAGCAATCCTAGGTAAACGCAGTATTTAGCCTAAAGATTGATTAGTTAATACTAGGATTAAAAAGCAAGACAACTATAAAGATCTAGCTATAAGACGCAGAAAATAAGAAACTATAGATAAGTTTAGAACAAGAATTATTATATAATAAGAGTAGAAGCTAGACAAGAGGTTAGCTATACTAGGTTATATAAGGGATAGAGCACCTATATAAAGAGTTACTAATAGGCCGAGTGCAGGGACACCTAGGGTAAAATAGTTAGATAAACTAGAACAAGAAGAGAATCTAGATATTCCAACTAGGTTTAAAGAAAGACATACTAAAGGATATTACGATATAGTAATAACAAGGTACTTTCTAATGGATAGACTATATACACTAAACCAGCTATACGGAAAGTAGTATAGGCAACGACATAATAATAAATAGGAAGATTTTTATATATAGCTGGATAAAAAAGTTATCTAAGACTAACCTATTATGGAGAAATACATGAGTTATATTAAAGGAGTATTAATTATAACGTTAAAGAACCTAGAAGAGAGGTTTAGGGACTAGAGAAGTAAGTAATAAATTTTAGTACCCGCAGCAGAGATACTAGTGGTTAGGTTAACTAGGTATAGGTTTAAACTTAAGGATAAAAATAAACTAAGAGTTAACCTAAAACATGCAGCATATTATATACTATTGTGGATAGCTTGTGTGGATAATATATATAATATGCATAGAGCACTAAAAGATAAGAACCGGAAATACCTAGTAAGAATATATTAGGCACCAGAGGAAAAACAGTTTAGAAATGCTAAGTATATACATAGTTAGCACCTAGTAGAAGTACAAGGTTAAGGAGATTTAATACTTTAACTAGGAAGATTCCTTATAGAAGAATGCCTAGATGGATAACAGTGGTAGGAGTGCCTAGAGAACACTTGTCTATAGCATATAGAGGAAAAGAAATGAACTAAGTATTGGCTAAAGTTGGACTAAGTATAAGCAGGATTTAGCAGCTAATAGTTAGGAAAAGGGGAGGCGTATAGAACTAGAGGGAACTAGTGTTAGAGCCTTAGACCCTTAAAGGAATTTAAGGATAATACCTAAATTTATAAGCCAAGTAGCAAGATTAGTAGTTTGAAGCATTAGTAGATAGTGGAGTAATAAGGAACCATATATTACCAAAGGTAGTGGAAAGAATAGGGTTACTATATAGACAGAAGGAATACCTATATCTACTTATAATAATTTTAGGAGATTAGATAGCCTATAGAGGAGGCATTATTAATCTTAAAATAGGACCTATTTAGATAACTATTAAAGGGAGACCAGTTAGAATGTCTTTTAATATTCTACCGTTGGGACAGGACAAGGCGATACTAGGAATACCTTAGTTATAGGAGTACAATCCAAAGATTGATTGGGTTATAGGTTAGGTTAATATTAAGGATATATAATAATGTAAAGTGTGATAGTAAACTAAGTTGGTATAGTACCAAGTTGGAGTAATATATAAAGAGACTAAGCGAGGCTTAAGTTATGTACTAAAGAGATACCATAAGTATGGAAAAAAGTTATAGTTATTAGAAAGTGAGAAGCTGTTAGAGTATATAGCTTAGGACTATAAAATAGAATTAAAAGAGGGAATAAGTCTAAAGTTCTTTTTAATTTATAAGCTTACTAAAATAGAGTTAGTAGCGCTTAAGGAGTTTATCCAGGAGAACTTATAAAAGGGATATATTAGATTATTATAGTTATTAGTAGGATATCCAGTACTGTTTATTCTAAAGAAAAACGGAAAACTTAGGATGTGTATAGACTATAGATAGTTAAACAGCATTACTAGGAAGGATAGGTATCCTTTACCCTTAATTAGCGAAATCTAAGACAG